>Ga0099822_1009220_pt1 | contig 12482 bp, 8 predicted proteins | sample CowpeawhiteBW_FD_76839 | JGI IMG/M metagenome (GOLD analysis project Ga0099822, IMG submission 76839) | Root nodule microbial communities of legume samples collected from California USA - Cow pea white BW | ecosystem: Host-associated > Plants > Roots > Nodule | place: USA: California | collected... | reverse complement strand
TCAAGTCCACATAATATAGTTCATGCATCAACCCAACCCACTAGATAACTCTTACCTCGCACAAGTACCCACATTTTATACTCACAATCATTCCCCAACACCCATACTTAAATCTTTGGTTCCTCACTGCGCACCCCAACCAGCTGAACGAGTCAAACCACCGCTGGCAGCTCAGAATCGGACACCGCCTGGCGACGCATCAGTGACTCCAGAACCATTCTAGTTCCCTCACCTCTGCAGAAATCTATTATCCCTAAATTTTTCCCATTCAATTTCTCATCCCAATTCAACCACATGTATTCATACATTAAAGCACACGGTTCAATTTTTATACAAATTGATTAAGAATTCTTATTAACATATTGCCGATTCTCATACATCACAAATGACAATCGCACATAACTCCTAAAGATCATGCGTTTGTACCCAACCCCATATCTATCAGATTCCCCCACACCAGTTCATCATCACCCAAACACGTTAATGAACATATCATCTGTATTTTAAACACAGCAGTCCAACCACATTCCAAAAACATCAAAACGCAACAAAATCAGACAACTCCAGTGCACGTCACTTGGCAGTTCACTATTGCCGCCAGGCGGTTCGTCACAGAGCCTAAAAAATGGATCAGAGATGGATGTGTCGCCTGGCAGAGCATTCTTAGCCGCCAGGCGGTTTCTGGGCAACGTCCAGAACTTTACAAAATTCACGCGAAAATGATAGACATGCAATGGTCAAGCCGCAGAATCGTTCCAGAACAGTAAAAATATAAATAACAAACAATAGACCACGAAATCATGCTTTCACATTCCCAATATAGTAGCAAAATAAAACAAAATTAAATAAATCTGCTAATGACATGCTCGGGACTTGAACCCAAGTCCCTTCAACATAATTAAGTGCTCTAAACCACTTAGGTTCACATTGTTTCTTGTCTAGAATTTATCAAAGAACTCTCCTAAGGTGGTCTCAACCCTTCATCTCTTATATTCTATAAATTATTAATTGTTTATGAATTTCATGGATCTCACACAAAGATTAAACTAAAGGGGAATAATATGCATCGAAAGTAACTTACATGAGCGAAAGAAAGAGGTTGACCTCAGTTGAAATTGGATAGATCCAAAACCCTAGCAGAGCGTTCTGTTGATAAAGAGAAAGTGTGAGGAAACTGTGTTTGCAAAAATGCAGCAGTGAGAGGGGGTTTGGCTGCCTTAGGGACCTTGGACACCCTATGAGCTAGCCCTTAGACCCATTAGATTAGGGGCAGTCCTTTAAAATTATGGCAGAATAAGAAAAAAGAGGGTTTTACAACAATTTTATATTAGGTCATATATGAGGCTTAAAGAAGTTGGAAATTTGATAATCGTTGTAAATGACATTATCTTATAATATAGGTCAAGTCACAAACAAATCCTTATTATCAGACTATTGTAACAGAATTGTCAATACTTATCAATTAGAGTTTTTAGATGCACTCAATACAACAATATAAAAGATTATTGCAAGTGAAATGAAATCAACTCTTCATATTTAGACAATTGATAAAAAGAACATTTTTGTAAATGAAATCGATCTGATGTAGACCAATTAGATCAAGTCATAATCAAATGAAAAATCAAATGAAAAGTTTTGCATTGCAATACTCTCAAATAGTAAAATTACATTTGAACTATTTACTATAACTTTTAATATAATTCAAAATAATTAATCCAACAATAATATATACAACAACAAACAACAAATTATGCATTTTTGTTATTAACATATCTATTTAAAATGTCAGAGAGCCATGCCATTTTTCTAAATATTGTAAGTCAAAAAATAAATCTAACTTTTTTTATTCTTATTCATTTCAACAAAAACTTCAAAATAATAAATAAATACTTAGATTAGTTGGAAAACAATATAAAAGAATCAAGAATCTTGTCATTATCATTTTCCTGATAAAGGAACTTTTAAAGATAACAAGTTTTGTCATTAGGAAGAAAATAAGACCTAAATTTTATTTAAAGAATAAAATTTGAATGGATAAATATTAGTAAGTCTAGTATAAACATTCATTCTTTATTTTATTAAGAACTCAATATTTATAAAACTTATTTTATTATGTCTCTTCTAACTTATAAAATATTTAATATTATCAACAGAAAAACATCAAAGTAGACAGATCAAAAATTGTGATTTAGAAAATGGTTTAATTCTTACTTATAATTTTATTATATTTTCTTATTCTTTGTACATTATTTGTAAAGAAAAGATACTTTATAAAATTTTGTATTTGATAAATTATTTAGAACTTGATTGACTTCTTGAAGTGTCATAAAAATATTTTCACTGGTACTTATTATAGTAAAAAAGGTAATAGTAACATTTAATCAATATAACCATTATTGAAATGTATAGATATTGTATTGAATGAATTATTGTATTTGTGAACAAGGTGAGATTTTTTATTAATTATTTAATATTATTATAAAAAATGATAATATATTTCGTAACCTCCACATTTTTTTACGACTTAATTGTGCCTTCATTTGTTTATGCACAAATCCACACTATATTTTCAAATTCAAATAGAAAATAATATTGCACGCTACATAATATCGACCATTCAGTTTTGTTCTGATCAAAACAAAACTTTAGAGATATTTTATATTTTAATTACGATTGATAATTTTTTAATTTTTGTTATGATGAATTTTCAATAATCACACAAGTGAACAAACTTTTTTTATTCAATATTATAATCTAAAAAAGATTAAAATTGTAAAGTTATTATTTAAACTTAAAAAGAAGAAAAAGAATAAGATGTTCATAAGTAACTGACTAATGTAAGTTTAACTATATAGATAAGTAAAGTAAGAAGTTAAAACAATTGTATTGACTTTTTATTATTTATTCAAACTTCATAATTTATTTATTGTATTTTTCATCAATTATATTTTAAATATTTTTGTAAAACCCCACAAAACTTTTTAAATTTATTATGAATTCACATATGCTATTCAAATATTACGAAAAGAATTCACTAAAATTTCAATCACAAAAGTCTTCCTTGTAACATTGTTTAAAAAACATCTTAGAAATTATTACATTCATACATAGTATTTGAAAACTCACTATCAAAATAATATTTTATAATATCAATATAATATATAATTTTGTTTGTTTTAAATTTATCTAATGCTTTAAGTTTTCAATGAAATATTATTTTTATTTTTAATTTCCACCGAAAAAAATTGCCTTAATAAGCGGTAAATAAAAATAATATACTTACTGAGATATTGCTGAAATGATACATATTAGTTGTTGTTTTAATACATACCAAGAATCTTAAACCCTAACAGCAAATATTATTATCTTTTTTAATGAAAATATATGAATAAGACTTAATAATTTTAGAGCAGGAATATTAGTTTTACTTTAGTAATACAGTAAAAAAAAGATGAATCTAAGAGAATTGAAATATGATATAGCAGTCTGAAAACTAAACAGTAAATTTAGTATCCTCTATTTTTGGTAAGAACTTCTGAGTATTTAAAGCAATTGGTTTAACTTGACACTAATGATTAAATTAGAATACTTTAATTAATTTATGCACAATCGATATTAATTTTAATTACATGATAAATAATTGTAGTTATTTAATGATTGGTGTTAAGTACTAGTTAAAAATTTTAATCATAACATATTTAATCACTATACCCTTCATTTATTTTGCCTACTTAAACATTTACCTTCCTCAACCAAATCAATTTCTTCCAGTACCCATCACAGATTTTCAGAATTTTTTATCCGGAATAACATAAAAAATAAAATCTGGTTAATGGAGTGTAGGAAGAAACTTAATGGGGTGCAGGAAGAAACAATCTCACCTTTGGTATGAGATTACCCGGTCCAACTACTCAACATTTCTTCTTACTATTATTCTTTTTTAGCTTATTCTTCTTACTATTTATTTATTTTGTTTAGCTTATTAGTTAATTAGTTAATGATCCTTAGTTACACGTGTTAACTTGCACGATACTTCATGAAAAACGGCTGAGGAGGGCCTCCGTCAGATCCCAGCAATGCCACGTAGTGAAACATAAGAGGCCCAACTCCGGTGGGTCCCATCACGTTTATCCATTTGTCTTCTCGTCTCTTCCGAAAGATCGTCACGATAATTTTTATTTTTATTTTTTCTTTTTTGCACAGTTTCTTTTTACAAAACTCATCTCCTCTGCTCCCTCTGCTTTCCAATAAAGTTGAAATCTCAACCGCGAACCAAGCCTTTTCCTTCAGTTCGGTGCCTCTCTCTCTCTCAGCTTTCACTCTCTTCCCTCCGTGAAACCAAACCCTAGCACTCTCAAAAATCAGTTTCCTGTTTCGAATCTCGTAAAGTGCAGAGCTCACTGCTCCTTCGCCAATCTCAGATCTGTTATTTCAAAACTCGATTCATGGTGCTTTGAGTGCGTGTTTCGATTTGCTTTTGTTTGTAGGGATTGGGAGTTAATCAGATTGGAGTTTTTTTTTTTTTTTTCAATTTTTTTATTGGTGTTGTGGTTTGAGGTAGGTTATTTACTGTTTGTTATTGTCTTTCTTATTTGTGTGTGTGCAAATTGAATGAATTAAACGGTTAGGCGCCTTCTGCCTATTCAAATAACCGTCTAGGAACTTCTTCTCCACGTTTGGATTGGTTTCGTGACACTTATTGTTCATTTCCCGTGCCATTTTAGTGTCTTCTGTTGAGCATAGCCTCGAATTCATCGAAAACTTTTTTTCTGAGTCTGAATTTTGTGAGTAGTCCTTGATTTGACACGAATCTGGAGTGGGGGTTCAAGTTCGGTTCCAGTTTCACCGTGGATGCTGTGGGGTAGTGTTGTTTTTTGGGTAGTTTCCACGTTTGGGTTCTTAGGGGTTCTGTTCTGTGATTTTGATGGGAGAAGAAGCGGTTTGTGTGCATGCATTAGATGAAGGAAGGAAGGAAAACAATGAGGAACCAAGGACGGAACTGAAACGTGACTACGACCAATGCGTTAGTGATACCGAACGTCACCTGTTTCCTCATAAGAAACAAGTTAAAGAAGTTTCGAACGATGAAGTGCGCTCTGAGGTTTCTAATCCCAACGTTTCCGCAGTAGAGCATGCGCTAACTTTTCAAGATATAAGTAGCCAACCAACTGAATCCACGGACGTTAACCATGCGGAGTGTGGGGAACTGACGTCTACTTGTTTGGAGAATTCAAGTTCTGATGAGACCTTGAGTGATGAAGCTGGTGATCAGAATATTACTGCTACTACTACAAATAATAATAATAATAACAACAACAATACTTCTCAGAGTGACAAGGACTCCAATAGTGCTGCAATGACATCCTGCGTTGTGATGGAAATTCCCAAGCATGCTAGTTCCTCTGGGATCAGGAAGATTACTTTTAAGTTTAGTAAAAAGAAAGAGGACTATGGTTACCAACCACCAGCTCCTGTGCACCGTTCTGCTCTTTACACTGATGGCAATCACATTGGTTTTCATGGGGTTGATGAATATTTGGCGAGGGATTATTGTAGTGGTGGGTTGGTAGAAAGCATGGGATATGCTCCTGATGGAGATTTGGAGTCGTACGCTCGCAATATGGAATTGAAAATGTCCAAGAAAGTAGTTCCCAACTGTTACCCTACAAATGTCAAAAAGCTTTTATCAACTGGCATCCTTGACGGAGCTATAGTGAAGTATATTTACAATCCTGGAAAGGTAAAGCTCACATACGTTGTCTATTTTATATACCCATGCTTATTTTCTTCTGATGTTTTGATGTTGTTGTCAGGTTGAGCTACAGGGGATTATTGATGCTGGTGGATATTTGTGTGGCTGTTCAATGTGCAATTACTCTAGAGTAAGACATATACTTCTCGTTGCTTTTGGAGATTTTGTTCTGCATTTACAAAATGACTAATTTTATCATTTTCTCAGATTCTTAGTGCCTATGAGTTTGAGCAGCATGCCGGGGCCAAGACTAGACATCCAAATAATCATATTTTCTTAGAAAATGGAAGACCGATATATAGTATTATACAGGAAATAAAAACGGCTCCACTCAGTATATTGGACGAGGTTATCAAGAATGTGGCTGGTTCCTCTGTCAATGAGGAGTCTTTCCAGGTTTGGAAAGGTGAGAATCATTTCTCAGGCTTATAAATGCATTGTGGAAGCCTAGTGGTTTTGGGTTTATGTTGATTAATTGTCTTTGAAAAAAGGATTGTACATGCTGGGTGAATCCCTCCTCTCTATGAAAGAATAAATTCAGTCATCTTCATTTCAACACCTTGTTAAGTTTCTGACATTTTCTTATTTGAAGATTATGATGTATATTTCCGTCTGCTTCAATATTTTTATTTCTGCCATGCTATGGTCTTCTATATTCTAAAATATCCCACATATTGTGCTATTAAGTATACTGGGAGTTATGAAAGTCTTGCAGTTTTTTCAATCGGGAGAGAACACTGGCAGAATCTCTGATGGAGTTATTCATCGTAGTCAATACACATTGCTTCCATTTCTAAATAACTGACTAGAGATTTTAGCTGTTCTAGACTACATCTCAATTTAGAAAACCAAGAAAACATTCTTTTCTTTTTTCCAACTTTGTTATTGTATTGTTGAATCAGCACTAAATGGAATAAGAAAGTATTAATGCCATATAAGGGTAACATAGTCCAATGAACTTATATTTCGCTGAAGTTTAGAATATTACTTTGAAATGGAGTGTGCACAAAAAATGTGGCGTTAAAGAGTACCCTTTTTCTTCCTGTATTTTGTTAGAGTTAATAATCATGATAGCTTATGACCTTGTCCTGTAGGAAAATATTGCTACCAATCTCTCCAACTTTCGTAGAAGCTTAAAGTGTTAGGTGAAATCTGATGAATTGTTTTATATTTAACACCTCACTAGAAATTGGTCTTAGTAAGGTGAAAAGAGTTTGAGGTGAAAAATGTCCAAACTTTGTAAGGTATATTAAAGTCATATTTCTAATTTATGTGAGGCTAAACCACCACTCATGAGACTGCAATTAAGACATCCGTCAAAAAGAGGCCATGGCTAAGGCAGACTAGGTGTAATTGCAATTAAGGCAGTCTTTTGATACTCCCCCTTATTCCCAAGACTTATTGTCTGGAGTGTGCAAATGCAGGTGCCCAATAATGCATCTAGGATATGTTTGGATACCATATTTGAAATTGGTCTTAGAATCCAACACAATCCTACAAAAGTAGTTGTAAGGTGAGGATTGCCCAAGCTTTATAATTTTTATAAAGTCATATTTCTAGTCAATGGGGGACTAAACCACCACCCTTCAGGTTGTGACTAAGGTAGTCTACAGAGAGGTCTTGCAACAAAGAAGGCTAGGGACAAGCACAATTAACGTGGTTTTTTAACTGGTACAATAAATGTGTTTTGCGTAAAGAAATTCTTTTCTAACTTATTTTGTTAGAGCTAATCATGATAGGTTTACTATCTTAATCCTATAGGGAAAACACAGTTACCAATCTCTCCAACTTCCATAACTTGAGTAAGCTTATGAATTGTTTTGTCTGACAGTTTTCATTACAAAGCATCCAGGAACCGAAAGGAATAAACTCAATAACAATTTAAAATATAAAGTAAGCCATGCATGTTGTATGCTTCAACTTGCATGGGGATGACACATTAAGCAAATGGATGCTCACATTCTGGGCAAATAGTAAGAGATATTTGTTTTTGCTTTGCATTAGGTCATAATTTTTCTTATACATATATTTCCTTTGCCATGGGTTCTGCAGAAAGTCTTCTACACAGCAACGGCAAGGTTCAGGCTTATAAAAATTCTAGCGCCAAACATGTTGGCATGTCTCATACAAACCTAAGGTAAATCTAAAATAAACCCAAAATGATAATAATAAATCAATTGAGTATTCTCTATCTCTTATTCACCTTGCTTAGTTTGGATATCGGCAACCTTTCAATTAAGGGGTTCTATAGTGAATGGGGCATATCTTATTTTTTCCACACCAAAGTAGGTCTTGCTATCAATATGTTTATTAATTGTAAAAGAAACTTGTTCTAAATGTCATGGCATTGATGGTTATTGGTCTATTTGTTCAATGGACTTTCTTAACATATTAGGCTTTGTTTTTGAGATGCCTTTATCTTACTTCACATCACTAAAACATGTGAACAAGTGCATTTGCTTGTAGTGCTAGAATAAAGCCTTCTTAATGGTTGGCTGAAGAATAAAACAATTACTTTACTTGGTCATTATGCTTTGGCTGCCAATGCTTTCAGGATATGGATGATGCTGTGCTTTTTTTTGAATTGAAAATTAATCAGATTTCAGAATTCTATGGGTTTTATTAAAGGAAAGCAATTTGGATTTCAATTGGGTTCCCCTCTAGTGTTATATATATGAGTGCTATGAATTTAACTGTCTTTTACTCTTGGAAAGCTCTAAATTCAATTTTATTTCTCTGTCAAATGTTAATATGTTCAATTTTTTGTCGTTGTCTTAATGAAATTTTGTTCAACATAAAAAAGGACTGACAAATCACCTATTGAATTGTTGTTCCAGTCAATCCGTAGATAGTACTAGCCACTTGTCATCTTTGCATGGGCCAAGTCATTACGAGCAGCTCAAGTATACGAATCAGACAAATGACGAATGGAAACGTGTGATGAAAAAGTTTGTCCTCTCTCCTTGTTCAATTACTACCCATACTTGATAATGTGCTTGAGCAATCTGCATATGTACAATGTTATTTGGTTGATTAAATTATAGACCTTTCCTTGGTATTCAATTACTCACTGTACAAATTTTCTGCAGGTCAAGCTCCTATTCTTCTAATTCTGGTGTACTGCTGAAAAGAAGTGCTGATGGTTGCACAAAGAGAAGGTACTTTTGTTTTGTTTTGTTTATTGATGGTGTCTGTTTTATGTTTCCTTGTTCTCTCTAGCTTCTCCATGTGAATTGCAATATTTTAGCTACTGCTGTTTGAATTGATTTTTTCTTTTATCAGGGACAATGATTTACACAGGTTACTTTTTATGCCAAATGGGCTACCAGATGGTGCTGAGTTGGCTTATTATGTCAAAGGACAGGTGTGTGAATATTCTTATTCAAATATTTTTCATTTTTGCATGTGAGTTGCAATTCTTTTGTATGGTATTCAATATATGACATGTCTGATGGTGTGTTTCAGAAATTACTTGGAGGTTACAAACAGGGAAGCGGTATAGTCTGTGGTTGTTGTGATATTGAGGTACAGTTATATAACTGTGCACAAATTTTTTTACTTCTATAAGCATAAATAAATGCTAATATTAATTTTACTATCTGCGTTTGTCTGTAAACAGATAAGCCCTTCACAGTTTGAAGCCCATGCTGGAATGGCTGCTAGGCGTCAACCGTGAGTAGAATTTAAAAGCAGCTAAATAGTCTGGTCTATTCTTCTCTTTCTTGAAATAATTTGTCCTTTTGCAGATATCGACACATATATACTTCCAATGGGTTAACGCTTCATGATATAGCCCTCTCATTGGCAAATGGTCAAAACCTTACCACGGGAGACAGTGATGATATGTGTGCAGTATGTGGAGATGGAGGAGATTTGATTCTTTGTAATGGATGCCCTAGGGCCTTTCATACAGGTAGACAGATTGTATTCTTCTTTAGTTATTAATTATTTAAAGATACTGGAATATCTTCATGTATTTTCTTGTTTGTCATATTAGTTTCTGAAGTTTTCTTATATTATGAAGCATATTTACTATTACCCTGCATGTAATTTGGAGAATGAATAGTGTTGGCAATTGGCTACATGTTGTAAGATGGTCTATAATTGTATTCATATGCTTCATAGAACATGTAGTTTGCATTGAATAGACTGTCTTGCTACCTTGTTTTGTTCAAAGCTAAATCATGCCCAGTTTACTATTGTAGCAGATACTGCGAAATTATGATGAGAAAATAAACTGGTTTTGAGGTAAGGTGGAGGAATATTAAGATTTGTCATTTTCTGGTTCAATTGCAGCCTGCTTGGGTTTACAGTGTGTTCCAGACAGTGGTTGGCAATGTCTAAATTGTGGAGACAATGCTGGTAGTGGAAGAGAATCTTCTCTTGTGAGGCCAATCATGATCCGGTTGACACGAGTTGATAAAACACCAGATTTTGAAATGGGTGGATGTGTTGTTTGCAGGTAGGTTATATGGTTTATCTTAAAATCATTTATCAAAGCTGTCACTTATTAACAACTTTATGAGGAATATGTTCTGTAAGGAAGAGTGCAATTTTACTTTCAAGATTTTGGATTCTGGTTGAAGTATCAAGTGATTCAGAAGTATACAGTGTTAATGATAATTGTGGTAATAGGCCATTGAATTGACGTCACTGCATTTCATATAAATATGCATCCATTACTTTGACCTCTAGAGACTGTTCAATATTGGGATTAATGAATATTATAGTAATAAGCCATTGAATTTTAAAATTTTGGTTTTAAATGTTTTTTTTTAAATGACAATATTTGCAGAATTTAAGCTATTTGTATTGGTTATTTTCTGCTAGAGAAAGCTCAGCTTGGTTTCATGTTTGACATTTTTGTGTACTCTTGTGTAGGGTATACCACACATCCTATATCTTTACTATCGTTAAGCTTTTCTTGTGTTAATTAATCCTTACTAATGTGCAAATATTCAACAGGGAACATGATTTCAGTGTTGCAAAATTTGATGAGCGAACAGTAATAATTTGTGACCAGGTAGGATTTGTACAAGATGGCATTTGTATTGAATTGTTTTTTTTTTCTTCTTTGAAAGTTAACAATATTTCTGGTTGTTAACTAGTGTGAGAAGGAGTATCATGTTGGCTGCTTGCGGGACATTGGGCTATGTGAGTTGGAAGTAAGCACGGGGCTTGTAATAGATAGTTTTATGATACTTGCATTCGTTTTCAATATTTCACCATCATATCTTTCAACAGGAGCTGCCCAAGGACAAGTGGTTTTGTTGCAGTGACTGCAATCGAATATATGTGGCTCTACAGAGTTCAGTTTCTGCTGGAGCAGACGTTATACCAGCTTCCTTGTCAGAACTAATAATCAGGAAGCATGAGGAGAAGGGACTATGTACCTATGGTTCCACAGATGATATTCAGTGGAGAATTTTAAGCGGAAAAAGCCGTTATCCAGAACATTTACCACTGCTTTCAAGAGCTGCTGCAATTTTCCGAGTGAGTGTTTATGGCTTCCAATCATGCTAATTGTGATATGGTTTATGCTGTTGATATTTCATATCTTTGGTTATATCATCTGCTTCCAGCTTACCTTTGAGAAACAGTTCAAATTATTGAAGTATAAATGATAACTGTACTGTATCTTTAGCTTTCCTGAAGATAAAATTTCCCTTTTCATGTAGACAGCTGGTTTACATTGTTTTTCATCACATGTATGACAAAAAAGTAACCTAGTCTCTGAAAACAAACTGAAACCTTGAGTCTTACGTGATAATGAAAGATGTCATGTCTTACGTGTATGTTCGGAAAATATATTTTAGGAATCGGCTTGTTTTATTGATGCAACACTTTGTCTGGCATGTTATAAAATAGGAATTCTCTTGATTCTGCGTTCTTGTTTTAGCTTTGTTCAAATAGCAATCCACTCAATTAGTTTCATTTGAGTGTATCTGATTGAAATTTAGTTTTAATTGTTGGAATTAACGTTTCCTTCGTACAAGTTATTTATCCATTCTTAATAACTGTAATAAAGTAAATTGTGAAGATGAAGTCAACCCAGTTCATTTTTATCATGTTCCAAGCATGGAAATTGATTTGTAAATCAATTGAAGTCTCATTTTACAATACATTTTGAAACATGAGAACTGATTTGAAAATCAAAACCAAGGGAGCTTCTCTTGTTCCATCAGGTTGTGGACAAGTTTTACGTTAAAATCTTTGACGGTTGAGAAAGACATGCTTTCAAATTTCGTAATCTACCCTTTGATTGTTGTGTTATGTATTCAGTGGCATTGAAATCGTCTATTAGTGATATTATGTTGTGTTATCCACTTATGCTTTGGGAATATGTTTTGGCAGGAGTGTTTTGATCCCATTGTTGCAATATCTGGTCGTGATCTGATTCCGGTTATGGTCTATGGGTGAGTAAATATGAATTATTTTATTACAGATCACAGTGGTTTATTCCTGTTGTGCTTCCTTCTTTGTCATGATTTATTGTAGTGTGGATTATTAACAGTCTAGTGTTAGTATACAGACCGCCACCAGGATAAGTCTGAATTATGACGAATGTGCCAATTTCTCTCCATCACTCTCCAATTCTCCTTCGTGCATATAAGACTATTTTAAGCTCTGAGTTTTTTTTTTTTTTTTTTTTGCTTATTACTTGAATATTTTTTTGGGTTATTTAATTTTTTTTTTTATATTTTTTTTTTTATAAAAATTTTTTTTTTTA
>Ga0099822_1009218_pt1 | contig 12483 bp, 3 predicted proteins | sample CowpeawhiteBW_FD_76839 | JGI IMG/M metagenome (GOLD analysis project Ga0099822, IMG submission 76839) | Root nodule microbial communities of legume samples collected from California USA - Cow pea white BW | ecosystem: Host-associated > Plants > Roots > Nodule | place: USA: California | collected... | reverse complement strand
TTAAAAAATAAAAAAATAAATTTTTCTCAAATAACAAAAAAACAAATAAATACCACATCTCCTTTTTTTCAAAAAAAAAAAAAAAAAAAAATCTCTGTTCCACAACTTTCTATATATGTCACCAATATGATTAATACTACAACGTTAACATATATCCATTATGACAATTTTATTAAAATAATTAAATTCTATAGGAAATAATATGTCTCATATATCCAAGTTATTTGGAGATTCTTGGATATTGGTTTAATTAAGTTAAATACGCATCGTACTAATGTTTCAAAACTTATATAACTGATCTAGCTTAAAATGACTATACAAACCCAAAAACCATACAACTTGATCATAACTCAAGTAGCTTAAACATGCTATCATTTATCATAAATCAATTTAACTAAAGCACCCGTTATAATATGTTTAGAAGATTCAAATATGACTATTTCAAGAGGCAATTATCAACAACAAATTATAAAATCAATAGTTATTAATACAATCCTCCAAATCTTGTGTTTTGTAACTAATTGCTCTAAAATCTTAGAAAAGATAAATAAGTCCTAACTTCTTCCATATTTACAAACTCAACATATCATTATGAATCTAGTCTAGCAAAATTTCATTCATTCGACTTTGGTCTTACGTAAGGTAACAAAACCTTCTGCGTGCAAGCAAATCAAGAAAAATAAATTTGAGATACAAGAAAAAAGAAAACCCTACCCTACTTTATTGAAATTCTAACTATGTCAAAATTCATTATTAGAAAACTTCTAAATAATGATTAATTTTAATGACTTATAATTATTAGTAACTATAGTAATTAATTTAGATACCAATTTACTAAACTAAAAATTATTAGTTATTAAAAGAGTCACCATTATGAATAAAAACTTATAATTGGTCCCTATATTATTTTTTAAAATTAGCTATCATAAATTTGGCTACACAAAAAGATGGTCACTAAAAGTTAGTTATCTAAATTTTGACTACCAAAATGACTTAGTTGTTTAATTGGTCTCTAATTAATTAGTGACTAATTTAGTGATCAATTATATTTTTTTATTTATAATAGTCACTATTTAATAATCAATAATTTTAGTTTTGTAAATTGGTATCTAAATTGGCCATTATATAACTAAATAATTAATTTTTTAATTTATATATACAAAATAAATAAATCTTTTACTTTCTTTTTAAAATAAATATCTCTATCAAACTAAAATTGAATCTAATACATAAATATCTCTATCGGTGATACATTCATAAATAAAAACATTTTATTATATACTTAAACTAAAGTTATATTTTAAAAAATTTAAAAATATATTTTTTATTACATTATTTTATAACTTATTACGGAAGAGAATAATTCTCATATCTTTAGAAGAAAAAGAAGTAATTTACTTTACATGTATGTATTAAAAAAATAGTATATAATGTTACATCATTTGGGTAATATAAATAATGCACATACATTAACTAACTCAATAATACGTCTAACTACACATTAACCCAGTTGTGGATGGAATTAAAGTAAAGAAGGAAGAAAATGCAACCTAACTATAGAATAATATAAAGGGACCTATCATAATGAATTATGAAACACTCAACGAAGCGTCCACATCATGTTGATGTTCACAATAAGCATCTGGGTTATAGAATATTGATTTTGGCTCTTGTTAATTGCTTTTAATTAATCAGTGGAGAAGTTCACAGAAAAATTTCAATGGTATAGAACTGTGTATATATAATGTCAGAAACGTGTCATGGAAAATGACTACACCGAGGATTTTCAAATATGTACGCAGTTTTGATAGTAATCTATGTATATAGTAAAGTGAGTGTTGTTGGCAACCTGAAACAAGAACAACCAATCATAGCTAGAAAACACAAAGTAGGGACCCACACAAGGATGATGAATAAATATAAGATAATGGTGTGGCCATGAAAGAGGCTTTTTTTTTTCTTTTTTTCTTTTCTTTTGCTTTACCCACCATGTTCATATTTTAAGAGTTAGTAAATGAATGACATCATGGCTTAAGCAATTTGATTAAGGAGTAGGACCCACCTTAAAAAAATTAGGTCTTTATCTTTTAACCAAGGGTTCATATTTGGGTAGCACACCATGGTAGAGAAATGCAATTCCATGTCACACTCTCAAAGTATTTTTCTTTCTAAAGGAAAAAGAAGACAAAAGGTTATGGGGATGGTAAATAAGTTGTGCAAAGTTGGGGAACACTTTTGAGAGAGAGAGAGAGAGAAAAAAAAAAGGTTATAGATTATGATCCTAATAGTAGTAGGGAAGTGTAGAAGGTGGATTGTGAGATATACAAATATCCATCAACCCACTACTTTGGTACTCTAATAATGTGCTCTTTTACGAGGCTGCCAACACATACTTGGTAGAAAAAAGAAAAAAAATAATTGGAGTGGAGATTATTCTTCGCATATGCCACATAATGTGAAATGCTTGCATTTTTCATTATTTGAAGGTTCTCTTTTTGGGCACATCCATAATCATCAAGGAATATTTCTTCCATGATTTAACTTTTAATTCGTCTTCTAACCACATTTTCCTCTTATTCACCATTGCTCATATTTACTATTTCTTCCGATGTCAAGTTTGTTAAAGTAACATCATTCCACTTCGTGACTCCATTCAAAGTATTGTTATTTTTAGAGTCTCGTGTCTTTTTAATAATTTTACTTTTGAAAAACGTTTTAAGAGGTGTGAAACTTCTAAAATATTAATACACAGAATTTTCTATTTAAATATGTATAATTTTACCTGATAAACTCACGCACGAGTGTTATAACAAGATTTTATTGAAAAAAAAAACAAAAACATGGGAATGATACCAAACCTATGATAAAATATATATTAAACATAGGCAAAAAATATTTATTATAAAAAAATTAAATAAATACATAGATGAAAAAAAGTAAATCAATATAACACCAATAAAAATTAACCCACTTAATTCATTCACTATTCACAAAAAGACTTTTAAAACTTATTGGACTCTTTTAGAAATTCTTGTTTTAGAAAATTTAGTATTAATACTTTCTTTAGTCTACTTCGAAAATATTTTCTTTTACTTTGAACTGGGTCTATGCAGAATTAAAATATTCTTTCTTATCAAACATATTAACCCATTTAGAAGCTATTTTCAATTACTCTGTAAAAAGAGTTTCTTTGTACATCCAAAAAGTATAAATTATCTCATAACTACAATGAAGTGAATCTAAATTTTGTGAACCATGCAAATAATTTATGGATTCGGCTTTTTGATTTCTAAATAAATATGAGGAAAAAGACTACCTAATTTCATTACAAATTTTTTATTACATTAAAATATATGGATAAAATATGTCTAAAAACCTATCATTATTAATTTCAAATTTGTCTGTTATTTTTCTTTTTGTATAATTTTACAATTTTTTTTAATTCCTCTAAAATATTTATTATTTTATGGAACGTTATTTAAATAATTTAAAGAACAAAAAGTGGTGTATTTTAAAATTAAAAGAAAAATGTAGGTTGTAATTCCCCAATAGAAGCATTCCTATATATTCTCCTTTTTGTATTATAATAGTAATTCAAATTCAACAATGAAAATTCCTATAAAACATTAAACATCTGAATTTTGCAGCAGAGCAGCAACTTTCCATTACAGGGAACGAGGGTAAGAGAAAATCCATAAATATAAGCACGTTAATTTTACTACAAAGTACATTAGTTATATGATACATAAGAAACTTTTGCATCTATATTATTGACGTGTGAAATCACGTTTTTAAGCTTTTACTTTTGTTAATCCCATAAGACATAACATAAATAGATAGTAAGATGGGTTTTTTAAGCATATATATATAATCCTGTGAGTGGAGAAATTGTCTTTTATTAACTCTTCTTTTTCCGAATATTATTGTTATGACTTTGGACAATGAACAAAGCCTAAGTTCAATCCACATAAAAAGAATCACTTAACAGGAAAAGTGTGAACTGATTTGTGACGGTTTTTAGTTAGGAATTGTGGAACTAACATGGTTTTATTTGACTCTTGCAACTGAAACACGCTGTGTTTGGTTATCTCTCACTCTCAAACTTTATTTCACATGTTGTGGCATAGATTTGTAACAGTCACAAACACACCAAGGGACAGAGAATAGGGTTAGTTTATTTCTAAGATTTTAATCAAATTTAAGAACGGCAATATTGCATGAGTCAACTGCTTAATTAATACCAATCATAATCAAAGTTTTTATTAATTAATCATTAAAAATAACAACCAACTAACGAGTTTTATATTTAATAAAACTGTTTCTTTATATTTAGTAAGAATTACCAATATAAAAAAAAGAAAAAAAATGGAAATTAGCAGAACTATAATTATATATATAGTTTAAATAAATATATAAGGAAAGTATCTTGCTAACTATTTATGCAGATGTTGTTAATTGGAAATGAATTACATTTTCTCCAAACACTTCCATTAATGTTTTTTCTCATGTGTCTATTCTCAAGAACATGTTGTCACCATTTTACTTTTCTGAAACTGAACTTAGGGTTAGATTCTTTCCCAGTATAAGAATACTTGTGAGATATGGAAAGTACAAAACCACCCCCCACTTCAATATCACCAATGACCATTCTCTAACTAGATGATGATGACATAGTGGCAACTAAAATAACTACATTTCATTAAAACATTGAAACTTTCTAATACCAATCTTGCATGAGGATGCAGTTGCAAATAAGGAATAAACATCATACTATTATCATCAAATTAAATTTTAAAATAAGATTAAAGTCCTTTTATAAAATTTAAATAAAATCATTTTTTAAATAGTTAATTGGATAATACTTATAAACATAAGATAATATTATCTCAAAATATAATTTTAATGTTATTTATTCATAATTTTGAGAAGATAATATTAATTCAGTAGTAGAGAAAAAAAAAAGATTTCATAAAATTTACAATGACATCAATGTAAAAAAGAAAAATAAAATAATAAATAAATAAATAATATTAGGTAACAGAAAAAGTAGGAAAGAAGATAACTAACTAATAATAGAAAGAAACTCTCGCCTAAATTTGAGAAAAAAAGTAACTACTCACATATTACGTATAATTATTATTTTTCTTACGACATACCTTTAATAAAACATATATTTAATTATTTCATTTTTATAAAAAAATAAAATCTAGCACATATCTATAAAAGGGTATAAAAAAATATAATAAGGCCACGATCACGCCTGTCTTAACATAAAAATAAAATAAAAATGATATCGTGGCGTGACACTGTTACATTCATTATGAATCTGGTCAAGGAAAAAACAAAAGTAGCTTTCATGGAAAACCACTTGCAAGATTGTGTTTTCCTTAAACCCTTGTTTCAAGTACGAACACCACTTGGTTGGTGGATTGAGCCTTGAGGTAAAAAATAGTAAAATCTGATTCCCAAAAATGAGAAAGCAGGTCAAAATAAAAAAGTAGGACACCCAAAGCGCGGTGAATGAATGGACTTTGCGTTAAGAGGTAAATTTGGAAAGAAAGTTGAAAAAGCCAAACGCTAGTACGGAGAAGTCATTTTATAAAACCATTTCTCCTCATTGAACATGTGAGGTTCGCAATCTTCTGTCATTTTTTATTTTCTTAATTAAATAATCAAACATATTCTGAAACATTCATGGTTAACCTAAATAATTTATCATCTTCGCTGTTCTATTAATTTTTTAAAAAACCTTCTTCTTTTTGCTTTGTTATTATATAATTTGTTTTTCTTTTAATTGTTAATATTCACAAAGATTATTAAGATTCCTCATGGTGGTTTTTTTTCTTCTTATTATAATCAATAATCATATATTATTTTTACGGTGTGTAATTTTATTTGATTTATAATAAGATAAGAATATTTTTTAATTGGATTTTTAATTGGACTCTTGACGAAATTGATGTATTTTCTCAACAAGTTACAAAAAAATTTACTTTTCTAGTATGAAATGTGTGGATTTTGGAAACTCAATTTAGTTTGATGAAGTTCCACCAACTAAAATTTTAGTTCTTTGGAATTTGTTATATGATCATTTATCTATTGATTTGGAGGTTCAAAAGAAATGAGTGATTTTATGCTATATGTGTTTTTTGTGTTTTAATAATGTTGAATCTTTCTCTTATTTGTTATTTCATTATTCTATTGTTATACGACTGTGAGAATGGTTGAAATAAGTTTTTCACGATTTGCATTTTTTTCTTTGGATCTAATTTTCTTAGAGAAAGTTAGGGTAAATATGTGGAAAATTTTTTAACTTTTCTAGGGATAGAGACTTCTATTTATGCTGAGTTTATAAAAATTATTTATGCTTTGGAGCATCGTTGGAGGGTGAGATCTCAGAAACTTTGGTTGGAAAGTAATTATTTTTTAGTTTGTCATTATTTTTTAGATCCAAGAGTCTGGTGACTTCTTGTAGTCTTAGATAAATATGACATCAATGCTTGCATTTTTTTACTCATATGCATTTAAGGACTTCTCATGTTATTTGTGGAAAAAAAAAATCATTGTCCTAATAACTTGTCTAATTTAAGTTTCATTCATATAGAATAATATAAGTAGTCTAATATTTTTCCTACATGTCTCATGAAGTATAAATTTATCATCGAGTTTTGTGTGGTCCTCATACATTCATTCTTTTATTTTTATTTTTAACTTTTATTTATGAGAAATGATTTATGAATCTTAAGATGTAAATACAGCTAGAATGCCAAAAATCATAATGATGTTTAATATAATGTTATTTGGAACTAACATATCTTGAAGAAAAGAAAACATTTCATTCCTAGAAAGAATTTAGAAAAAATAATTATTAACAAAATATGTAGATAGTTGTACTCATAATTTAGTGGCTAAGAAATATTCTTTAAATTAACATAAATTTACAATGATATGACCGTAGCACAAGAGCATTGGAAAAATTTGTAGATGGTATTTAAAAAGTTCCAATAATACTATTTTAAACACAATTTATATATAAAAATACTATTCTTTCTATTGGTTAAACACAAAAAAAACTGTAACTTCGAATTTATATTTAATAAGTTTGAATTACACCAGTAGTACATGCTAATTTTTAATAATATAATAATATATCTGTGTAAATATGAAGTTATAATGTTTATATTAATAATTTAATTTTTTGTTAAAAAATATCCTAAACAAATTCCTCGTATATGAATTATTTAATATATAAGTAGGATAAATATGTACAAGACATATAAGATAAAATTATATACAAATATTCAATGTTTTAAAATAACACTATTTAAAAAGAATAAAAAAAAAACTATTATATATATTATTTTAAAAAGACAAAAAAAGAAGAAGAAAAATAGATGAGAAGACCTTGTCGTTATTGTAATGGACGGTTTACGTGTCATCTAACCATGTTTGTATGGATAGTGAAAGCAACCCATATTGTGTTCAGTAGACAGAAATTATGTAAAAAAGGAAAAAAGAGAAAACAGAGGGAAAAAAGGTACGAAATAATGGGAAGGAGAGTTACTTGGTTAGATAGCAAAACTATAATATTTTACTATTAATAATTTTATTTGTTTTTAAGTATGTTTTATATTTGTTATAATAAATAGTGAAAAAATAAAATATATATATTCACAATTGGTTATAAACATAAAAAACCATTTCAATCTCTGTTGTTTTTGTCATGTTTAAATATATAAATTTAAGTATCACATTCAAATCAGTAATTCATAAAATATACTTCATAAGCCAATCTATTATTATATGAAACAAGAGGAATTGAGAAATTAAAGTATAATTCTAGATATCATACAATTGCAAACAAAAAAAAATACTCAATCTTACATGAGTAAGAAGTAATTTTACATCATCTAAGATGACTAAGGAGTAATTTACAGAAAGATGTTAAAATGATTAAACCTTAAATTTAATGTATTGAGTAATTCATAGTATTATCACTTATGAAGATACCATGTTTTCTATTAATAATTTGATGATATAGTAACAATTGTTTAATTAAAAAAAGTTAAGACTTAAATGTAGAACTGAAATTTTGACATGAACAGTGAATCGAAACCTTTGATAACATTATATATGACATTAAATTTAAAAAGTAGAGGATTTGTTAAAAGAGCTATGAATTTAGGATTGGTAAAACCAAATCTTACCATATAAGAAACTTTAATGATTCATGAATTAACCTAGTCATAATAATTCCCAGAAATGTTGGACATTCTTGATGGGGAAACATTTGACTCTGACATGAGCAGCTTCTTTCTCTCTGAGGGGCTGACACTAACTTTTCCTGTTAGTAAACTTAAATACAAATCCATGATTAATGTGAGTGAAGTTTTGCAGACCCAACTCAAGAAGCACACAACACAAACATTAGATTTAGATTGATTCCATCCCCACTATCCTTTGATTAGACCCATCAACAACAAATTGCTAAGCTAGGAAAGTTCTCTATCACTCTCACCTCGCTTCGCATTTTACCACAAACTCACTTATGCTTTTCCCAACGCTTCACTAATATCACTTATGCCCACTAACTATAACATTCCAAACCTTCCTATTATAGAAACAGATTCATCACACCACTCATCTCAACCGTTCGATCAAAACTTCATCTCTGGGTCCCACCGCTAAAACCAAACCGCCCACACAATTATACTACTTCTTTTTTCTTTCAATCCAGGGCGGCTGACCTAATCTCTGTTTTCGACAACCAATGCCTTCCACTTTCCTTCCCTCCAATCACAACACGACACGTGGACCCAACTACGACCAAAACATTGACCAGCCCCTCATAAACCGGCTCAACTGGGTCCCATAAGATTTTAAGCCACCATTAAAATCAGACAATTCACTTCAAATAATTGCATACCAAACCCTGAATAATACACTAAATTACTAAATTAGTGTCGATATAGTTGATTATTTGAATCTTCGGTTTAAATTCCGGTCATGTAATCAAAATGTAAAATGATGATCGTTTAATAATTCAAGATTAAATAATTAACTATTACCGGTGGATTTAGAGTGGTGTTAAGTTATTTGTGTGAAATGGTAATTGCAATGAATGTAGACACAAGATTTAATAAAATCTATTACTATTATATCAGCATTCCATATATAGACAGTCCACCTATTTGGAAAGAGTACAATGTCACTGTCTTCATCCCCACTACACAGGTTTACTGAAGGCACTATTTACACCCAACCCCAAAACTTATGTATAATTGCTTAAGGAACCAAACCTATAATGTTCCTCACCATCTTGTACTTTGGTTGAAAGGAACTTGCTTATTTTGCTACATTTTTTTTTTCTCAAACTATTTAACAGATGTCTTATTTTCTACTTTCTCGACATTTTCCACTTCCTATTGGATTTTTCCTATATGGACAAACGCTATTAACAAGTGAGGAACAGAGAAGGGAACATTTCCAGCACCGGCCTTTTTCAGCAAAAAGCTCGAGTGATGGAACAGGGTGAAGCTGCAGGGAGAAAGTTGCATTTTGAGGTAAATATGAGGGACATTTTAGCAATAACCTCCTAAAGTTACTATCTGTCTAGTATTCTATCACTAGTCCTCCCATGGGGGCACGGTGTGGTATTCCCTTTCTTCTCTTGGCCGTTCTGTAATTAACCGAAGTCGGTGGTGGCGTGGACGGTGTGAAACTCTGCACCTTGTTGCTGTTGTGCTTTCCATGGCTGCTGTTGCTGCTGTATGAATCCTCTGAATCTGATGCCATTGTTGCTGACTTTTTCTTCTTCTCGAAGTTCCTTGAAGTCCCCACAATCTATAATTCATTAACGCATTCATTAATATTTAATTCAAAAAAATACCACCATTCAAATCAAGAATCAGAGACTGACAATTCAAATCTTGAAAGATCAACAAGGGCCAATTTTGAAAACCAAAAATTCAAATATTGGGCAGAGCAATTAATTGAAAACCCACAGTAACATTCATGGGTGTAGACGAAAAAGTCAAACCCATTCAAGTGCTGGCTTGAAAACAAAGCAAACTAACATGATCAAAATGTTACCTTGGTGTAATATTATTAATGTATCAATCTCAATGTCATGGTTTTTTGGATTCAAAGAAAAAGGCATTGAAAAAAGGAAATCCATATTTTTGAGGGGTTTTGGATTTGAAAAGGCTTAGAAGAATCTGAGACAATGGATGACATTGTGTGTGGAGTGATGATTTACCTTGCAACCAAGAGAACAGAAACGGTATGAATCAAGAAGGCTACGCTCACAGACTTCACAAGTGTTGGTGACTCCTTTACCAGGCCTTGGCTGAGGCCTCTCGTTCAAGAAAACAACCCTTGCGCTGTTGATAATGTAGGTTTGGACCCCTGTAATGTCCAACACCTTCTGAATCTCGTTCACCCTAATCACATCATGGTACGAGGACCTTCTTATCTGTCACAAAACAACAAAAACAGAGCACATTAGAAGGGAATGGCCATTTCTTGCATTCAAGAACAACAACTTCGTTTAATTCTGAGGTTGTGACTTTTACCCATCCCACCACAGCACTTGTCAAAAGCAGGAAGGTGGAAATTAAGGAAGAAAAAAAAAAAAGGGGGAATTAATTAACCACCCAAAACAGTTAATATTTAGGCACATAGGAAATTGAAATTGGAACATAGTTAATGACAGTTCAAATATCTCAGCAGAGAAGGGGAAAAGATGGGACTTTTTAACTAAGTTCCAGAAAAAGAAGGAATCTAACACGCCCACAAAAGGAAAAGTGATAATTTTTAACAACAATGAGTGGAGGATCAGAAGTGTGTCAGAAGCTGAGAGAGAGAGAGAGAGAGTTGATTGATAATATGAACCTGAATAGCACGGTGGTCTTTGTGGTAAGCGAGGCAGAGGGAGCAGAGTGCGCCGTTCATACAATCCAAACAGTACATGTTGCACTCGCTCTTGTGCGAATCAGCGTGAAGCTTGCATTGAACGAAGAAGCTCTCTTTCAGCAGAGGCTTCAGCCACGGCGGCCACCGGTTGTCCTCGTCATCGGGGCCTCCAGAACCCTTTTCGAAAAATCAAAATTTGAATCAGACCCAGAAAGCAGAAGAATGATTAATTGCATTTTTTCACAGAACAAGAAGAAAACAGTGAGAAAGTAGATGCAGGAAAGAAGAAGGTGAGTGAAAGTGGGAGATTGAGTTACCATGATTCTGCGGTTCTTGGGCTTGATTTCTCGGACAGTGGTGGCTTGGTTTTGGAACGCCAGCTTGAAGGTAGTGTGTTGAAGAAGAGAAGTGTGGTGTGATGAATTTGAGGAAGTGGGAGAGAGTGTGTTGTTCTGAAGAAAAGAAGAGAGAGAATGGAAGGTGAGGGAGATTTTGAGGCGGTGTGAGAGGGAATGGGTTCTTGTAGAATTTGGAGGCGGTAGAATAGAAGATGTTTGAGAGAGAAAAAAAAAAAACAAACAAGACAGAGTGTGTATGAGAGAGAGAAAAGAGGTTGTTCTTATCCACACAACAAAGTCGTCTCACACGACCAAACCTAGCTCTCCCAACCCAAACCCAACAGATGCGTTCTTGGTAAGGAATCCATCTCCTTCTTTCCTTTTTATTTCCTTTCATTTTCCTATTCTCCTTGTTCTTATCAATTTTGGTTTTTCCACCCTCACCTTTCTATCATTTCTTCAAACTTTCTTCTCTTCTCACTTTAATTCCTTTTACACCACAAATATCTTCTAATTGCTACCTTCCAACATTAAACCTTAAATCTTTATTATTTTTTGGAACATGAGTTCAATTAAAGCCAAATTATAGTTCCAATCTTAAGTTAAGAAAATTTAATTCAATCAGATATACTTGAGAGTTTCAGTTAAGCAAATTTAATTTAATCAAACTTAAGGACTGGTTTAAGCTTCAGATTTGTAATTTACTAAGATAAATTCAAATCAAACCAATGGTGTGGATTTTTTTTATTAATTATTATTATTATTATCATTATTTATGTAATGTATATGTTTAATTTTGTTTGTTATTGTTTAATTTATGTAATTTTATTACAATAAAATATGTTGTTCACATATTTAATAATGTAATTATGTGTGATTTTTTCCCCCAAAGATAGTTTGTTTTTAATTTTAAAAAATAAATATTGTGCATTTGTAAATTAAGAGATCTGTTAGAATAGTCTCATTACTGCTTTTAAATATTTGTATCAACTAAAATATAATTGAAAGTAGAAATTCGAATTGAAAACAAAACTAGAATATTGAAATAAAAAAAAACATTTAAGAATTAAATCAAACCGCGACAAAAAAATATCATTTGTGTCTTAAGATTAGAGATGGCAAATAAACCCGTGCCCGTGGGTATCACCCGAACCCGTCCCCGTTTTGACGGGGAATCCCCGCTTTGACTGGGTATGGGTATGGGTATGGGTAATACCCGAAATTTTCAACT
>Ga0099822_1009214_pt1 | contig 12485 bp, 4 predicted proteins | sample CowpeawhiteBW_FD_76839 | JGI IMG/M metagenome (GOLD analysis project Ga0099822, IMG submission 76839) | Root nodule microbial communities of legume samples collected from California USA - Cow pea white BW | ecosystem: Host-associated > Plants > Roots > Nodule | place: USA: California | collected... | reverse complement strand
TGATTTTTCATTTTACTAATATGCACATATCAATTCAAAAGTCATCACAAGCTTTTGTTCTCATCTTCACTTCTTTTTTATCAATTTTAAAAAATAAATTTATTCTTTATTTTTTTTTTTATCAATATACATGTTTATAAAACAAGTTTAAGACTAAAAAAATAATTTATTATAATTTAATAAAAAATTGAGAGACATAATTACTAAAAATAGCTATGATAATCAAGTTACACTTGAAACATCCTCTTTAAAAAATAACATAATACATTATTTGCTCTTCTCTTTTCATAAAAAATGAATATACAAAAGGGTAATGAGATAAAAAAAATAGGGCTAAATATTAAATAAGTATTGCACTACCAAGTGAGACAAGAGAAATTTTTTTTCCTTTAAAAATAAGAGAATATATGAAAAATATGAGGACAAAAATGATGAGTTTCTATTTAACTTTTTTTTTCAATAACAAAAAAACACAAAAAAACACAAAAAACAATATATTAAAAAACACAAAAAACAATATAAAAAAAATTATATTAACAATTTTTTATTATATTTAATTTTATATTATATTTTTTATTCAAATTAAATGATGTACTTTATAAAAAAATAAAAAAAATACCTAATTTATTTTTTGTTAATTTTCGGTATATTACTGTCTAATTAAAAATGATACACATAATTTAAAATATTTAAAAATAAATAATTTTAAAAGTTTTAAATACATAAAACTTAAAAAAAAGTTGGGGGACCGTGGCCCCGCTGCTCCTACGTGGCTCCGCCACTGTCTGACGTTGTAAGGCTTTACGTACATTGGCTTCAATGGAATTCAATTTTCATATTTTCCACTAAAAGTGGCTTCCAACGCAATTTCAATAATATTTTCTAAAATATTATTCAAAAAATATATATTGAAAATAAAGTGTATAAATTTATCTCGTTTATTTGAGAATAAAAATATCTCACTTGGCTAAGTTAATTTAAATATAATGAGATTAATTTTGAAAAACAACACTGATTTATTGTTTTCAACAAATTCAATTGAATTTTTAAAAAGGTGAATTAATTGAAATGTTTTTATAAATAGGTAAATAAATTATTATTTACTGAACTTATACACTGACTGCTACTAATGATAATTATTTTATTAATAATCCACTTTGTAGATTAAGTAATAAGGTTTAGTCTCAATACATTTATTGGATGGAGGATCGCCGCATTCAACATGTATTGGGGTGGCATTCCCTCTCCTTAATTTATTTAATAAACAAAAGTTACATAATATTACATTGCTATGTCCTCAGCAAGTGTACTTTGTTAATGACAAGTTTGACCGTTGTTTTTCTTAAGAAATTTATGAAATGTATAGAAAATATATGATTTTGATTGTCTAAAAATATTCACAAAAATATTATTATAGAAGAAATTAATAAATTTTTAAAACAAACACATATACTAACAAAATAGATTAAATTTTACTATATACTACTATATTTTGTATTGTGATACTTAATCAAATAATTTGAATTTGAATTTTAATATTAATCGTAAAGTTGATCGCAAATCCTAATTGTTTTAAGTTTCAAAAGCATAATTCATTCTGCACAATATTTTATCTCATGAAGGTCAACATAACGATAACATTTTTCAATCATAATCAAAGTTTTTAGGTAAAACTGTGAATACAGTAAATATTCGTTTAAGTCTCCACTTATTTAAAGTCTGCATTCTGTTAAATCCGCATCTGAAAAGAAAACATTCTCGAATCAATAATTTTATAACTTTATTTTCAGAAAAACTATTTGACTTTATATTATATCATATATATATATATATATATATATATATATATATATATATATATATATATATATAGATAGATAGATAGATAGATAGATAGATAGATAAATAAATATATAGACAGATAGAATATGAAATAATAAGAAGTTTCCTTCTCTTCTAACATATTTCTTATATATGTCATATATTTTATATTTCTCATATTTTTCACAATTTTTTAAAAAATTCAACACTTATATTATATGACTCTTAATATTCTATATTGTAATATTATTTAAAAATTTCATAAGTTCACATCCCAATTAAATCCCGATCAAACTTTCAAAATTGAAATGTGGACTTAAACAAATGTTTGCTATAATATCTAAAGACAAACACAAAATATAGAAAGAAAGATGCAATGATGAAGAAGAAGAAATTTGGGCTAAGGAGTTTAAAATTTTAAAAAATAAATCAATTGTTCCCTTATTTTGTTAGAAGCTTTAATTTCTCTAAAATTAGGGATGACAACAAGATGGTGTACGGATTGATTCAAGTCGCATAACTTGCAGCCCGCGTTGGTCAACAATAGGGTAGGATAAATCAATTTGCATGGCCTGCATAAATTTAAATTGTAAAAAGCATTATATACCTTTAATATTAAATGAGAAGACAAATACTCCATAATATAACATAGGTGCATGAATAGAACTTTGTATAAGTATAAGGTTATTTATTAAGCATTCAGATAAGTGCATGAACCTAACCATTATGATATATGATAAATAATGCTCATAATTTAAATAAAGAATCTTAATAGTCACAACTAGAAAAGTTAAGATTCAAAAAGTATACCTATTATTATGTTTTGATGGAATATTTTATTGGTTACATTTGTTTTAAAAGACGCATTACAATATTTACAAACCAAGAAAGGAGGGAGGAGATGAATTGGTTTTTAAAATTTTGAACTCTTTTTCACTTTTGAAAACAATTTTTACAATCTTTTTAATCAATTAACAGAGTGTTTTTGGGATTCGATTCTAACAAATCTACGTCTAGTTTCTAGCAACCTTAGCTAGAATTTTCACTACAAATATCAATAGTTAGATTACAAATACACCTTAATAACCTACACTCTAGACTTAACCACACAATTGAAGAACTTCTTTAAGAATTATAAAGAATAAGTGATATTTCACACAATCACCACAACCGTTTACACAAAGGTGAACAACACAAAAATCCTTTAGAACACCTCAATCTCCATTAAATCTTGATGAATATGAAAAACTACAATAAAATGCTCTTAGAACTCTCAAATTCCCACTTTTTGATATTTTGATTTGAATAAAATTGCTTTTCAAATGAGAAGGAATGATATCTTTTAACGAAAACGTTATTTTTTTTTATGTGATAAAACGATTATGTTACATTTTATTTACATTTTGTCTAATTCTAACAAGTGTCTTATTTTGTAAAACTTTTTTGATGTCAAGTCCTTTTATCCTCTCCTCGACCGTAATTCATATATCTACAATAATTTATAGTTTATCGGTGTGTTAAGAGAAAAATTAATATATGTTAAAGGCAAGAAGAAGACAAAAGAAAAAACAATTTAATCCATGTAGTATCTGATTAAATTAATTTAAACTTAATAATTACCTCAAAACAAATCAAATTGAATTACAATTATTTAAATGGCAGTAAAGAGTTTTTTTCTCTCTCAAAAATCGTTTAAATTTAAATTGTAATCGTTGCTCTCAAAGATGTTTTAATTTAACATTTAAGTTATAATGTGTTGTAATTAATGCTTTTCATTACAACATTTCTTTCCAAGTTTTTCAATTATTTAATAGCATTGGTAAATGTTCTAGAGTCTTTGCTTAGTTTTCTTTTTCTATAAAAATAAAGCAAGAAACTTGAAGAGCGGAAAATAATTAATTTGAGTACCCATTTGATAAACTGTTAAACTAAATTTTGTCACTTTGATTGTTTAGTTTGACAATGAAAATAAAGAAACACAATTTTAAGAGTTCTGAGAACCCAAGACCCACATTTATTTATATATTTTTACTCACAATCAATTCAATGGTATAGGCTTTTCCCATTTTTTCTTAGGCTGCTACTTCCTGCGCCTCATGGTTTTCCTCCTGCAACTCCACAAAACTTAATATGACCTTTTTACCCCTCATTAAAAGTGATCGGAAGTGAAGGATCGAAAAAGAAGAGAAATACGAAGAATAATGACGAAGAAGTTGCTTGGGTTATTAAAATAAAAAAAAACTTTAGGAATTTTCTTCGGATCATTAAAATAAATTTCAAAACGAGCATTCTGGAAATTTGTTTTCGGAAAATATTTTTTGGAATTTTCGGAATCAGCGTTTCCAAAGATTTTTCTGAATTCAAAAGTATTTTTCGAAACATTGATTCTGAAATATATATACGTTTATATTTTTTGGATTGAATATTTTGAAAGCAATAGGGAATGCAAGAAGAAAAACAGAGAGGTGCATAAAGAAGCAACAAAACATGTTATTGTTTTTTTATCCATGTTTCATTCTATGGCCCAAACACTATTTCTCTTCTGCTGTTCTTCTTGTACTAAACAAATTACTGATATTCGATTCACTCTACTTTTAAACAAATTATTTTTCATTAATTTATCAAAAGAACTTTAAAAAATAATTACTTTAAACATGAATTTAGTATATTTAACCATGGTATTAGTACAGATTACTTATTGCTGAAAGAATGACAAACACTATTGACGAGCATAAATCTCCAATATTCGTATAAACGTAATATATTACTTTGTTTTTTTCTTAACTTGAAGAGAAGAAGATAAGAATTAATTTTTTAATTGAATTTTACATATTAACTGTTTCTATATTTTGACGAATGTTTTGAACAAAAAGTAATGAATATAAGACACAAGTCATTTAATGAACACAGTATAAAAGTTTGTTAAATTAATTTCTACCATTCTCCACAGTATTTTTTATATCTCTCTATTGTCACCTCATTTAAAAAAAAAATGCATTCTCAGTTATATTTTAATAATTAAAACATTAAAAAAAACTCTTAAAAATGTTATATGAAGTTTTCTTAATTTAATTAATTTTTTTGGACTTTATATTTTTACTCTGAAAGAACAATTTTTATATGAAATATTTTTCTTGATTTAAATTAAAAATAATAATTGTCCTACCACATAAAATTTCTCAAATAAATGATTTTTTGAAGTTGAAAAATTGATTGAGAAACCACTCTAAATAAACATTGTCACAAGCACAATGACATAACAACTAATAAACGTTCTCTCTCAACTAATAGTTGTTTTGGGTGAATATTTAAAATTTATATTCTGAAAATTAAATTTAAAAAATTGAAGCAAAGCTGAAGAGATTTATGTAATATTGCACTGAATATAGAGGTTTGGTTTGGTTAGGGTTTGAGGAAAATAGGTAATAAGGTGGTGTTGTTGTGCTCTCAATTAGCAATTGTAATAATCTTGTTTTCCTTGTCGTTGTTGTAATGGATTCCCTACTAGCAAACTACGCTTCTTCAGATGAAGAAGAAGAACAGCAACAACCAACCCCACCCAAAACGACGACGTCGTTTTCCTCTCTTCCTCAACCTAAATCGTCGCTCTTTCAGTCTCTTCCGCAACCAAAATCGTCGTCTTCTCTTTTTCAATCTCTTCCTCAACCCAAATCGTCGTCTTCGTCTCCCTTTCAATCTCTTCCTCCGCCCAAAAAACCTTCCCTCGCCACTTCCAGCGAAACCGCCAACCCTAAACCTAAACCCCAAATCCCAGAACCACAACCCAAACGCGTCGTGCAATTCAGGCCCCCGATTATCCCTCTCCCAAACCCTACCCAACTCCTCGACGACGACGACGACGACGAAGATGAAGAACGGGAGAGAAGAAAGAAAAAGTCAGCGTCCTCCACGCAAACCTCCTCGGCGAAATCCTTCCTCGCCAGTATTCCGGCGCCAAGGAACTCTGCCACTCTCGGTGTTCAAGCGAGTTCCGGTTCAGGTCGGAGATCCATCATCGAAACTGAATCACCGGCACTGGAAACGGCGTCGAATTCTGGCGGTTCGAGTAGTGTTAGCGTGGATCAAAGTGTAGGGGATTACGAAAATTATGAGAATTACCAATATGCCACTGACCAGTATGCTGGTTATTACAGCAATTATGGTTCGGGTCCCGAGCCTGAGGCTGGGGCTGCTGCTTATGGAACTGAACAGTATGGGAATTATGGTGAGGCCTATGGGGATTATGGGCAGTATGGGAATAATTGGGGCGAAGCTTCAGCAGCACCGGTGACGGAAGCTTCTGGGGTTGGTGACAGTGTGGTGAAGATTCCTGGGAGGAGAGGGAGGCACGAGGTTCCCACGGAAATTATAGAGGTGAAGCAAGATGAGTTGATTAAGAATCGGCCGAGAGAGGATCAGGTGAAGCTAACTGGGATTGCTTTCGGACCAACTTATCAGGTATTCTCATTTCTGAACTTGTGTTTTTACATGTTGAGCAGTTGTTTTAGTTGGCTGTAAGACTAGGTATTCATTTTTTTTTGGCTAGTTATTTAGTGCCTTTTTAGTATATAGTGCATCTGTGACTGCTGGCTGGGGGGTTGAAAGTTGTTGCAAGAAAATGTTTCGAGTGGTTTGTGAGGTAATTTAGCCTGCTTGACGTGAAAATATATCTAGATAGTAGGAGATTCAATAGCCTGCTAGATCACGTGTAGTGTAAAGTACCGATGCTTATATGGGTTCTTGAGGCTGTTATCGGGGTAGTAGAAGGCTTTAAAATCCAGTGTCCCACATTTCGTGAGCAGCAGAGAAAATTCATGACTAATAGGGTTCAAAATAAACAGCAAAGAATAATAGACCTCAGAAATTTTGGTATGTGAAACAATAGTTATATTGCATTTGGCTGGAAGAAACAAAATACTCTGACATCTAAGAAGTTGTTTATAATATCTCAAGAGAGATATTATTCTAAAGCATTGGGAAATTGGATATATTCGATTGTCAATCTCTGTCGAGGAAGTTTTTTTCAAAGTCCCCAGTTAAATTGACAGATGAGTGTACTCTTGGATTTTGTTATGTTGAAAATTAGTGATAAGGTTATTGGGTACAGTTCTTAGAATATGGCTGTTTACCTATTCCGATAGCTTAGGGGACATGGAATGACAGTTCTCTAGTAATTGCATGCAAGAGGCCCTCTCTGTATCTTCTAACACATCCTATGATTAACGACCTGTTAATTCCTCGCTCTAGTTCCCAAACAAATATTGGGTAGAAGGGGGTTTTCATAGATTAACTCATTAACCTTGGGAGATTAATTATTGAGAAAGATTGATGACCAGTTAATTCCTTCTAGTGCAGGTCCTCAGTGAATATAGGTTATTGGAAGATTTTTATAGATAGCCATGGCAGTTTTTTTAATTGAACCCTCGTGGTCATTATTCTCCCAAGAACTTTATGGGAACAGATATGACGTGCATAAATAACTTTGTTATATTGGTTAAATTGTGAACACTACTTTTAAATGTCCCTGCTCAAGTTTTATTGTCAATCTGGACAACAATAAATGCAAAGCAAGTGCATACATTAATGATGATATCTCATCAGTCATGAATATGGCTGAGTCTTTAATATTAATTCACATTACAAGAATATTCACTCACCTTGAGAATACTGCATGTGTGAATGCTGTTCATATGCAGTTCCCAAGTGATAATGGTGTGCGGTTCTTATTTTTGAAATCACTTCTCATTGCAGTTGCTTACCTGAGGATCTATATGTTTTTATATTGTCAAGCATCTTTTGTGTTAGGTGGTTTTAAAGTTAACCATTCATCCTATTAACAATAACTTGGAGGAAGTAGGGTAACTTAAATAAGATTTATTCCGTCTACATAATTAGAATGTTGTCAAGCCCTTGATCGAGTGAGATTGTATAATGTTTGTCCTTGTTGAAGTGAGTCAACGAGACATTATCCTCATTTGTTTTAGTTAGTATGCATATATCAAGAAACTGAATCTTGAACTATAAATGGGCAATATGTTCCGTGGCTTGTATTCTATAAAGTAAAGAGATTAGTTAGATGGTAATTCTGATCATTGTTGCATAATGTCAAATCATTAAAATTCCCGGTACTTAATAGTGATGTATTGTTAGATGCCACTCTATTTGTGAAGTTAAAACGGGACTTTAATATTATTGCCATCTAATGTCAAATAACTGTTATAGCACCAACATAAGGCAATAATGTGGTGTTTTTTGACCCCTCAGCCATCAGCAATTTGTAAAGCGAGGCCAACTATAGTGGCCCCACAGCCATGACAGCACTTGTATTTGGTGGACTTTTGACCGTCCACCATAATTTTCTATCCCTATTGACGATGGTGCACATCTTACTAGGAAATTGCAGGGTCATACATGTAGACTGGGTTGGCATTGTAATTTAAATGTATAAGATGAATTTAGTTTGTAGTTCAATTAGAACTAAAACTACTAATAAGGGTATGTTGGTGTGTACAAACTCTACATAAGCTTGACCTAGATCATATTATGTTATATATTAGCTGCTTTTCTCGCAGGTCACTGAGCCATATTACTTATATGTGTATGAAATATATCTTATCTTCCTTTTATGGAAACAAAGGGAAGCTGGAGGAAAGCTGACCATATTCCATATAAAAGGGTCATGCAAATATAGAACTGTACGATTGTTGTTTGGTGAAATGATGTGAATTTTGACTGTTTGTGCACACATCTGTACATTATAATTTTTTTACATCAGAATGAGTTTTTTAATTTTGAATGCTTGCTTTATAACGATATCTTTCACATAGGGCTGTGCTTTTGTGTCTTTGTCTTATATTTAGTTAAAGGAATTATGACAGATTGCATTGTTTCTATTCTGAATTATTGGAGCTTCATCTTCTGCTGTAACTAACTAAACTAGAAATTATCCTGTAAAATTAAAAGTATTGATTACATTTTAAGTTGAGCCATACTTCATTTAGATCCTGTGTTAGTATAACCATTCATCACATTATAGTTATAACTCTTTGCATCTTGATGTACTGCTTAGCAACGTGGGTTTTTCTACCTCTCTTATTATTGATAAAAAATGAAAAAAAACTAGACATTTTCTGTGTTATTTTTATTATTATTATTATTATTATTATTATTATTATATTTTAAATGTTATGAAGTGCTCTACTTGTTATCGTATATTTTTCTTTATGCAAGATTTGTGAAAGCAAACCAAGAGGTTTTTTTTTTTTTTTTCATTCCATTTGCACCATTTTTACTACTGCTAGGACATAGAAATACTGAGCTGCCAGTAATGGTAACAAATAAAAAGAATAATGTTTATTTTTGCGTAGATAGAATTTAGGATTTTACCCATGTGTCAGTACAGATTCAAATAGTTCAAGAATTAGGAAATCTTGGTCACTGGGCTGTTGGTCTACATTATGCAACTCGTATAATTTACCCATGTTTCCATCAGTTACTTTGTGCTTACCAAATTTATTCTTGTAGCCTGCTTCGACAAAAGGGAAGCCTTCAAAGTTGCACAAGAGGAAGCATCAAATTGGTTCATTGTACTTCGAAATGAAACAAAATGAAATGAAGCTAGCTGAGCGGCGTGCAAAAGGCATGCTTACCAAAGCTGAAACGCAAGCAAAATATGGATGGTGATTTGGGACGATGGTACTCACAACACTAAGCAGTCCATGTGTACATTTGCTCCGTTTTTCGATGCAAATTGTGTATTTCTATCCCTTATAAACAGTAGATTTTATACGGCACACTTTCTTATGTCAAAGGAAAAATCACATTTCTTTCTTTAACTTCCTGTAGAGACCATTTTTAAAAGTGTTATCTGTCATTTGTTCTTTATCCTTGGTTAGCATAAAACAAACCGTATACGTTTAATTAGTCACAAGTTGACTGTAAGATCAAATGTCCTGATAAGAGTAACATAAATACTATATGATCTAGTTTTTTTCAACTTCTCTATAGAATATGATTTTTTCTAATTAACTTTCATGGAATATATTCTGAAACTTGTACTCACTAAAAAGGATTTTCAATTAAGATTTTTTTAGATGATTTTGTTTCTTTCTTGATACAAATGTCCTACTAGACAACATGCTACCTTAAAACCAAAAGCTGCCTTTGTTATAATGACTTCAGATGACTTTATTTGATCATACATATTTGTGTTCGCTAATTCATTAAGCACTGCCCTAATTTTGTTTTAGGTTTCTAGAGAAGTGATTACATCTTCAATTATCTTAAGAGTTTTATTTTAGGTTTGTAATAGTCTTTTACAAGAACGTGGTTTTGGTTATGCAAGACTTGAAAATTTTGTTATAATCTTTGAAAAATATGTATATTTTATTAATGTCGATAAATTTTATCGTCAAGATTTACTTGATTTTTATTCATACAATAATATTCGTAGTTATAATGTTTCTAAAATGCCACCAAATTATCATTGAACATTCTAGAATTGACTGTGAAATGTTTAATTACTTTGCAAGACGATTTTTTCCTTTTTTGGGAAATAAGGAGGGAAAACAACATTTGTAATCTATCTTTGCTTGAGAAAGATAATAAATCTTAATTGGGATAAGAAAAAGTTTGCACGTAATATTAAAGAACTATAAAATAGAAGAAAAAGTGCATGATGATGATTTATGTTTAACTAGCAATTTATTTTAGAGATACTGGTAATGTATTTTTAATTTTTATTTAGCGAAATTCTATGCCTATCCAGTGAAATTATCCCAGTCCACTCTATTAGTGAGACAACAACATACTATTTTACTTGTATAATAGAAAAGGCCAAAAGTGTATTCACTGCAATTTTCTTCTTGACATGCTTAAAGTTGTCAACATTTCCAACAAAGAATGTTTAATGCCGCAAAGCTACACTCACAACATTGGCAATGGAATCCGTTTCGTTAAAAATCGGAATCACCCGTATATGGTTTATGAAGCTCATTAAGATTCAGACCCAACATAAAGATAAATAAATTAAAGGCATGAAACTTTAAAGCATCAACAAGGGAAGAAAGGAAGACGCTTTTTCCCATTCAATAAACTACTGTATTCATGAATACAAACATGCATACAGAATTACAATAATCCAAATGAAGATGATTTTTTCCCCGTGAAACTCCACAAATCTATGCCTAGAAAGAAAGTTACATCAAAAGGTTGAGCCATTGAACCCAAAGAATGAGCGCTGCATCAGAAAAGGAATATAATGAGGAGAGAAAGTAATGAACATAAAAGTTGAGATTATGTAGACATTCATAGTATCCACGGGAAGCTATTGCTTGACTCGCCCACCTTGATAATGTTCATAAAAGTACTTCAGCAAATTCAAAACAACAAAAAAATAAAATAGAAATAACTTCTTTACGAGACAAGACAATAAAAGAAATAGAAGAACATATTAGGACATGATAAAGTTAGCAAAGATATTTTTTTTTTGTCGTAGCACACATTTTCTATGACTGATAAAAAACATATTTACTCTTACTACAGACAAAATATGACTAAACAACATCCGATATCAATTTGTACTTAAACAACTTGTGTTATTAGCAACGCGTTCCCTGAAAAACAGCATTAATTCAATCCCATGTTTTGCTTCCTCAAACAAAATCCTAAGAATCATAATAGAATTGCATGGATACAAAACAACCCCCTATGTTTAAAGAACCAAAAGAGGTTCAATATGGCAAAGAATTAGAGTAGATAGATGACAAAATCACTTATCACTTCACCCCACATACAAATATTTCAAAAGACCAGACAATACCAAACAGTGGTAACCATTATCAGTTAGCAGTATTCTCAGAATCACATATGTCAACATCGAACAAAGCAGCAATTTACCTGAACATCATAAAACTTGATATAAAATCGTGAACTGTCAATATAAAGCTTAGTTTGAAGAATTTCTGCAATGGTAGAACTCAATTTTCCATTTACACTAGGACCAAGGCCCCCAATTGAGATCAATTCTCCATAAGCAGCTGGCTCTTCAGTTCCAGCAAATTCAATGGGCACTCCCCCATTCAACAAAATCATCACATACTGAAATACAATCCCACATACAAAAAAAGATACAAAGCCATGTCAAATGACACTAAGCATAAAGTAGCAAAACAATTATTCAACTGTGGAACATCAAATTACCGAAAAAACTAAACAGGAAAGAGTCATATCAGACAACAGTCTTCAAGGTAAATAGTATCTTAACAAACTTCATGGCATGAGTTAGGTAAACTTTTGATATTTTTATACAGTAATTTTATCAAACAAGTGGTGAACATTGTTGAAAAGAGAGTGAGTAAAAGGGGAGAATAGAGGATAGAAGTGGACTTAACGGATTCCGGTTTTCCGATGATCTTTGCAACAGCTTTTGTGGCATCTCTGAGAATGTCAGAAGCAACTACGGTGTCAACAGGCACATTTGTGAAGAGATTTAAAGTGGGCATTGCTGCAACGAGCACCAGTGACTGGCTTTGGGATAACTTATCTGAACATCATTTCTTCACTCGACTCTATTATATATATATATATATATATATATATATATATATATATATATATATATATATATATATATATATATTTTTTTTTTATATATATATATATAT
>Ga0099822_1009209_pt1 | contig 12490 bp, 9 predicted proteins | sample CowpeawhiteBW_FD_76839 | JGI IMG/M metagenome (GOLD analysis project Ga0099822, IMG submission 76839) | Root nodule microbial communities of legume samples collected from California USA - Cow pea white BW | ecosystem: Host-associated > Plants > Roots > Nodule | place: USA: California | collected... | reverse complement strand
CTTCAAATATCCAAGTTCAATTTTAATTATTTATGCAAAATCTAATTTCATACAAAAAACCCAAATTATGAATTTATTCATTAGTTTAAATTAGTCACTAATTACACAATTATTTAGTATACACGAGTCTCTTGGGAAACGATATCCTGGTCTTACCGGTTACTACTTGCGCGACTTAGTACACTTGCCAAAGTTCTAACAATGATTTATCAATCATAATTCTTTACTCATTTCAAATTATTAGTCTTTTTAACTCAAAATATGCATATTTAAGTTTATATCAATATCATAAATTATCTTAAGAAAGTATCTCGAAATCTACTCTATTTAACTAAATCATAATCAAAACTCAATAAAGAAAATTATATACTTAGTCAGTAAAGCTCAAACTAATCTCAACAACATTCAAGTTTAACCAATCAAACATTTTAGTTTTTAGTGTTAGAAAAAAATTGGTTGGCTTATAAAGAAGTAATTTTAGTTTTTTTATTCTATTGTAGTCATTAAGTTTATAACATTGATTGAATCTCCTTTCTTGCAATTTTTAAATTGAGTGTAGTATTGTCATTTTTATCCCATTGTAAATCCATTTAAATATTTGAATACTTGTTATATATAGTATTAGATATGAGTTTTAGGGTTTGGGTCAAGGGGACTCTTCAAAACCTTTCAAATAAATTTTATCTATTAGTTTTCCCTATTTTTTAATTGAATATAGAAACACAATTCTAATAATAAATAAAATATATAAGCTAAATAAAAAAATTAATATATATATATATAACTACTTTTATATGGTTCATTGGTAATTATATTTTCACAGTATAGACTATAGGTTAAGTAAACATGACATCGAAATATATGTTTTAGGTGAGTTAAGACATAAATTATGTTATTACACAAATATTTCTTTCAATATAAAATTATGTTATTCATAATATTATTTTGTTTTAGTCTTAATTTTTACATTGATTTTCTTTTTTGTAAAGGAGTTTCATTAATTTTTCATTATAATATGAATATTGTATGGATTTTGAGAATTAAATGTCATTTTTCCATATGACCCTACACCAAACTAGAACCCTAAGAGAAATGGTTATTTAAAAGGAAAGGAAAGAATTAAAAAAAAAAGAAAAAAAAAAGGAAGTTGAGATTCAAGAACTGCAATGAAAAGATTGATAGGGTTGGAACAAATTCAACCCCATGCTTTGTGTCGCAACTCCACACTTCTTTGGCATTATACTAAAAAAAAATATTTTATTTTATTAATATTATAGACTTATTATATGACAAAGACAGCAATTTGTAAAAGCTACTTCAAATCATAACTGAAAGAGAAACATATTTATAGATGGATTATTTTAATGTTTTAAAGTATACTTTTCACTTTCTTCTACGTCTACGATTTTATTTGTTTTAACGATTTATTTTGGATTTTATTATTTTATTTTAGTTTCCTCCATTTTATCTCTTTGAAATATTTTATTTCCAAGCATTTTACATTCTTTTTCTAGTTTTATCTACTTTAATTTTTGCACAATTTAAAACTTTTGTAATAATATATGTATTTTTAAAAATGTTTTAAATATTCAATAAAAAAAATTTAATCTATAAGATCGTGATCATAAAGATGAAATGATTATAAAGAGGTACACATTTAATGAGTCATTATTTTCTCTTATTCAATTGTTTTTTTTTTTGCCAATCTTGATGATTGTGTAGTGCTTAATTGTTTTTTGTTAGTGCATTTTCATCAATTGAGCTTCATTGAGTCATTATTCCGAATTTTGATTAATTTGGCATTAATTGGTTTAATTTTCGTTTCTATTTATTTTTAGGTATTTTGTGCAGAAATTTTGGAGCATGGATGCTAATCATAAGATGAAGAGAGAGTGGTCACATCATTCCCACATCATTTCCACGTCCAGACCATGTCATTTCTACGTCACTTTAGTGTTTTGGGCTAACATTTTCAACCCATAGTGACATTTTTGTAATTCTTCACCCCATAATGACATTTTTGTAAATTTGTGCATCTATGGTGATGTGACCACATGAGGGATTAAGAATTTTAGGGGCAAAACCCTCATTTTCGTTTATCATCTTCTTTTTTGCGTTTTTGGAGAGCTTGGAAGAGTCATTCATGACAGCCATTCTATTTTGACATTTTGGTGCATTTTGGACAACACCCATGTTAGGGTTTCACATTCTGGTTCGATAGTTTACATTGCAATTTAATTTCCCCTTGTTTATAATGCATTTTCATTCTAGTTTATGCTATAACTCGAGTCCCATGGAGAACTAATTTGGAGTATTGAGTCTTTGATGAGAATGTGATGAAATCTTGAGATTTTTGTGCTTATTTTTTGCTGTTAATGTTGCTCTTCATCATTTTAACGGTGGTTTGTTGTAGGATACGAATTTTGGGCATGCGTAATGTTTGGATTTTCGTTCTTGCATTGAAATAGACATGAATTTGTGCTTAATGTTTATGGGTGATGTTTCTGGATGTTCTCATATATGCTTAATTAGTGGGTACGATTAAATGATGTGATGAAATCATGTTAATCCTCGCTTAGTGGTTTAATTACGATTACACAAGACTTTCTAGATAGCGTGCTTAATTTGGTGATTTGTGATAGGTGGAATTACATTTGAATCAAAGAATCAATGCGTTTTTATCAAATATGTCATTATGTTTTAATTCTGTGTTGAAATTGTGAATCTGCCAACCCTTCCCCCTCCCCCCTTGTTCAATCTGGAAAGCTTTGATTGAAAACAATGATCACTGGGAGACGACCTTGGGTTAACTCCTAAGTACTATATTTATTTGTTTAATTTGGTTAGGTACGACCTCGATCAAATTTGGCGTCGTTGTCAAGGACCAGCGTTTTCGTTCAAAGTTATTTTCAATGTCGTTTTTGTCGTGTGTTATAGTCTGTGTATGTGTTATTTCATGATGTTGGGTTAAGTGTGGTTGAAGTTTGATGTGCATTATTTTGTGTTGTTATTGTTCTATTCAGTGTTTCCATTGCAATGTTTCTGTTTGAGTGTGTGTGTGTTGCTGCTAGAGTCATTGTATTAGTGTTTGTAGTAAAAAAATGTGTAGTTTTTCAGCAAAACTTCAAACGGACATAAATTTTGCTCCGGTTATTGATACAGGGAAAATGCATTTGGGGTAGAATATGATTTTCTTTGCAATGCCTATGCATAAGCGGTTAAGCCATTTCAAAATCTCCAAATAGAGTTATTTTCCTAGTTAACTAATTTTTCTTGGTTTTTCCCTATTTTCAATCAAACTTTGTGTGTTTTTGTTCGTGTAGTTAGGATTTCAATTTGGGCTTCAAATTTTTTGTGATACATATTCATGATTTTAGGATTTTTGTCAAAAAAATTTAGGTCAATCTAAGGTACTTCAATTTATGCCAATTTTATTCCTAGTTGACTTTTTGTTGATTTTTGCTGTTTTGGATTGGTTGGTGCATGACTAAGGGGAATCCTGATATTTTACAAAAGTTAGATCCTAGAATTGATAAAACCTTCCATAGAGGAGTTAGGCATCATAGGAACCCATCTCTGCATCTTGCATATTTTGTAACTTTTCCTTATTCATATGATACTTGTAAGACCCGTGGAATTTAATTAATTAAATAAATAAATAATTAATAAATGCGGGTAGTGGGAGCCTTTATGACATTAAATTCTAACTTGTATAATATGGAAAAGTACCAGCTCAAGTGGTTGAGAGTATTTTAATTGTGTAAGAGGACTTGAGTTTGAGTCTTATGTATGTCAATTATGTGTTATTTATTTGTTATTATATTTTTATACATGTGATCATGTTGTGGGATGATATAATCCTTGAATTATATGTGTTAGCATGAAATATGAATTGGATGAATGGTTGAGCATTGATTTGGCATTGGCATGGTTGTGGGTTCAAGCCTTGGAGAGCCCAAATTAAACTTTATTTTTGCTATTGTTAGTTTTGACTTGAATTTGAAGGGTTAAAGGAAACCCTAGATGCATGGGCAGCCAAGGGTGGCTGAAAAATGGATCATAAAGAATCAATGAATGATAATAAACATTACCATTAAACCTTAAATTCGTTTTTGGTAATTATCCAGTTCTAAAGCACCTTTAAAAGGCAAAAATTAGGTTAGAAGAAGGGTTTTGCAAGGCTGAAATTGCACTCAGAAAATAGGGCACGAATAAGGGAGTTCTATGTAAGATCCGTGAAAATTAAATAACTAAATAAATAATTAATTAATAAATGTGGGTAGTGGGAGCCTTTAAGGCATTAATTATTGATTTATATTATGTGGAAGAGTATTAGTTCAAATAGTTGAGAATACTTGGTTGTGTGAGAGGATTTGGGTTCAAGTTTTATGTATGCTAATTTTGTGTTATTTAATTTATTATTATTTTTAATAATATTCTTGATCATGTTGAGTGATAATATAATAATAGAATTATATTAAATATCATGAAACATGAATTGGGGCGTATTTTAATAATATTCTTGATCATGTTGAGTGATAATATAATAATAGAATTATATTAAATATTCTTAATTTTATTTTAAGTCTGATGGACATGCTAAATAGAGTAACCTTATGCGTTAACTTTATTTTAAATCTGATTCGCATGCTAAATAGAGTAATCTTACACGTTAACTTTATTTTAAATATGATTCGCATGCAAAATAGAGTAACCTTACGCGTTAACTGTATTTTAAATCTAATTCACATGCTAAATAAAGTAATCTTACGCGTTACCTTTATTTTAAATTGGAATGGCATGCTAAATAGGGTAATTTCATGTGTTGATTAATTTAAGTCTAATTGGTATGTTGAATATGGTATGATTATGTATGAATTGTTATATTCCATTTAAAATTTGTGGTTCTGGGAAATTTCCAAAAATAGTCTGGTTGGCGATGAACTGCAGCCAGACGATCCTTTCCTTTTTAGGCCATTTAGGGTTCCTACAGAGGAACCACATGCCAAAAATAGTGTAAAAAATAGCCTGTTTGACCAATGTTGACCACTTGACTGGTTGACTGTCAAGTGAGAGGCTGCCACGTGTCAGCCTGTTTGACCAATGTTGACCACCCTTGCCTAGAGTTGACTGGTTGACTGTCAAGTGAGAGGCTGCCACGTGTCAGAGCAGTCTCTCTCAAGCTAGAGTTCTCTTTCTGCAATTAGGGTTTGGCTGCCGTGAGGGTTGCCGCAAGGGGCGTTTCGTAGGTTCCGATTGTGGCCAGTGGTTCTCTGATGGAGAATGTGTTCAACTGCGTATTCGATCTATTGCATTTTTCCAGTAATGTGCTTCGTGGAAGAGATGCAAGTTGACAGTGACACATTGGTGAACTGGTTGATATAGGGGCTGGCTGCGATAATGGTTCGAACGAGTGCAGGCAGTGTGCCTCACGAGCAGAGGTGGTTTCCGAAGGTCGCAAATGTTAATGGCAGATCTACAATGCTAATTTTAGCTCGTTCATGGACGCGGTGGTGCTTCACTGTTCTCGACTTATGCAGGTTCACGAACTCGAGTATGGTGCAGTGATGGAGGCGCGAAAGTTGTAGAAGATAAAGGTGCGAGAGAAGTGGTAGAAGATGGAGGCGCGGAAGTTGCAGAAGATAGAGGTGCGAGAGAAGTTGCAGAAGATGGAGGCGAGAGGAAGAAGACGCAGCGACTGGATTCATGGCGACGCGAAGTGGCAGGTTCGAGCTTCTGGAGCGCGACGGGTGGCGGCGTTCCGGCGTGAGCACGGCAGTGGTGGCTGCATTTTCCGCGTGGAGCATGGCAAATCCACACGAAAGGATGGTGGCAGCATGGGTGCGGGTGTTGCCGAAGGTGCACAGGCTATTCTGGCAAGTTGGAGGCACAGAGGAGGTGAGTCGATGGCGGTGCGGTGACGGTTGTCGTAAAGTGCGGTGGCTGCGGCATGGAGATGGTGGGAGAAAGGAGAGATTAGGGTTAGGGTTTGTGTTGGGAAGGAGACGATGACGTGGCAAACATTGATTGGTGATTTGAGCTAGTGGAGGATTGATGATATGTCAAACTGTCATTGGTTAATTTAGTAAGTGGAGGATTGCCACGTGGCGAAATCTGGTGAACTAGATTTTAAGTGACATTAGAGGTGCAACTTAGTAAAAATGAAGGGTGCAAAATACATATTAAAAGTCCAATTACAGAAGGGGGTGTAAACCTGAAAATAGGGGTGCAGTTAGCTCCAAAAAATGTCCTTTTTTAGAAATAGATAATCCAATTAGAAAAAGGGGGGTGTAAACATGAGAATAGGGGTGCATTTAGTACCCGAACTATTCATCTCCAAAATTCTTATTTTGGTACTTATTTTATGACTTAAAATATTCACTATTTACAATCTTAAAGACCTAAATTAAATTCTAGTTGCGTTATTTAACTTAAGATTATCCAAACAAATATGATGCAACTAATATCATTTCTTAAGCGCGAAAATAATATTAAATTCCCAAAATTTAAATATTTAATGTGAACAAAGGTTCGACCCATCACACCCTCCAAGCGGTCTGGATGCGTGCAGCATCTGGTGGTACGTGTCCCCCGCCAAGCGATTGTATTGTAGTGGTATTGGTGTTCTTATTCTTGACGTGCGTGATCTACAAAGTTTTAGTGATGCCTTAAAGGTCGACTTGCTGGTGTTCCCTGAGTTGAGCTCCGAACGTATCCCTTGAGTTGAGCTCGGGTTGGCGAGTGTTGCCGGTGTGAGTGTGCTGGTTGTGGCCAGTACGGATGGGTCCAGATGGATTGCCCTCCTTAGTAATTAGCTGACGAGTTTGGTAGTCTTAGGACATTACGAACTATGTTCGTATTTGGGAACTCCACCTAGTGTTATGATGTGTGATCCGTAACATGATTTCCCGCACGTGCTCTATCGATTGTGGTCGATAGGTATGGCAGCAAGACATCTTGGGGTAATCTCTAGAAGACGTAGAACATGATTTTCATGGTTGTGGCCATGTGGTATGGAATCAAAGAAAGGAATTCTTGTGGTGTGATTGTGTGATATATATAATTGTGCCATATTTATATATATGTGTAATTTGTTAGCTCACCCTATCTACTTGTGTTTGTCGATGATCGTGTACGCGGTACACGGGAGCAGATGATATTGCTGGTGGATTTGGTGAGGCCTAGAGACGGAGTGGGGCTAGTATTGGGAGAAGATTTTTTTATCAGAGTTTTTATTATGTTTTGGAACAGTTGTAATATTTTATATTATTAAACTTGGTTTTTATTATGGATTTTTATGTTTGAGTTATAGTAGAGGTTTTAAGATTATTTATTACTACTATAAGGTTTTAATTTTCCCGTGTTTTGAGAATATAAGTTATAATAAATGAAATTTTATTATTTATTTATTTATTTTATTATTTAAATCCGTAATATCCGATCGGGATGTTACATTTTACACGTTACCTGTTTATGTTTAAGCATGAACTGTATGTTGTATGGCATAAGATGCATGATTGTACCCTTTAAATTGTTGAATTTTCGTGTTTCTGGAAATTTTCCAGAAACCGCCTGGAGGACGATGAACTGCCACCAGGCGACACATCCCTTTTTGCTTGTTTCTGGGTTCCTGAAGAGGAATCGCTTCGTCGCATATTCCTGGCCGCCAGGCGACACATGGCAATATACCAATTTTGGGTTTCTAGATGAGGGGCCTGGCGGTATTGGTTGAACCGCCAGGCGACGCGGGTCTATTGCTCGATTTTTGCCATTCTGGGCGTTTTATCATGATTTTGATCGGAGAGAAATCAAGGGTTAGTGGTTAAGAGATGATAAAATGTCATACTTCATTGAATTCCATTATAATTTATGGATAAATTGATGGAACATTGTGAATGAATCTTTAGGGTTTTCATATTGGAGATTTTTGTAGGACTGAACGTAAGGGGTTAATTACAGTATAATGGTTGCTGGAGTGAGTCAAAGTGGTTAGTGTGCCATTTTTTTAATCATGTTCTTGGGGAGCAACAACTGAGATAGGTAGAAGTGATCATCAAAAGGGAGCGAGGGATGATTTCGGAGGCTGAGAGTCTGGGATTTTGCCCAGAAATACATGTACCGCCTGGCGGCACGGGGCCTGCCGCCAGGCGCCATCGCAGAGGTAGTGAGTCTGCGTGGCTGCAAGCTGTAATGCTGGTTTTGGGGTATTTTGATGTCTAGTGAGGGAAGGAAATGGAATTGGAAGATGTTAATTTGAGAATTTGAAATGTGTTAAGTGGAGGGTATAGTTGTGATAGGGAGAATATGGAACTTTAACACCTTAGAAAATGGTGACTAAATCAGTATCAATAAGTGAAATTTGGCTGGGAATGAAAAGGAGAAGGGAGTGAGGCATAAAAATTACGATTGGGTGTCAAATTTACCAGAAAGTAACTAACCTGTCTAGGAGTTGTATAGTGTTATATGAGCTTGAAAGGATAATTGAATATTGGCAAAACCAACTGTGGTAAGGTTTGGGACTGGTATAAAACTACTTAGTGGAAAGTGATAAACCTGAGGGTATGTTTAAATTAACTTGAGGATAGAATGGGAATTGGGAATCATAGAGGATAGAGAGTGGCAATAATATACTATTAAGAGAACTGACTTTCTGGCAATGTGCAAGGACTTTATGGAGGGTTAGCAGTTGCGTAAAGGTGCAGGAAAATCAGAACAATGCTTGTTCTGGTATAGCGCCTGACGGCGTAGTGCGAACCACTAGGCAGGAGGTAAAATTCCAGTGAGGCACTTAACATGTGGCGCCTGGCGGTCATGAGGGTTCTGCCAGGCGGTACTTGGTAGCAGTAGACGTTTTGAGGCACTTGGCGCCTGGTGGTACGCATCACCCGCCAGGCAATCTGGAAGCGGCAGCGCCTGGTGGCACGTGTACCCCCCGCCAAGCGATTTTGCTGCTGCAATGTTGGGTTGCTGGTTTTGTAGGCGTGATCTACAAGGCTTCTGGTGATGCTTCAAAGGTGGGATTGTTGGTGTTCCTTGAGTTGAGCTCAGAACGTATCTCTTGAGTTGTGGCTCGAGATAGGGAATTTAAGCACGTGGTATTCCTTGAGTTGTGGCTCGGAATAACATCTCTTGAGTTGTGGCTCGGGATGACAGATGAACATGAGAAACTCTTGAGTTGTGGCTCGGGTTGGCGAGTATTGCCGGTGTGAGTGTGCTGGTTGTGGCCAGTACGGACGGGTCCAGATAGATTACCCTCCTCAACTGTTGACTGACGAGTTTGGTAGTCTTGGAACGTTGCGAACTATGTTCGTATTTGGGAACTCCACCTGGCGTTACAGTGTGTGATCCGTAGCAATGGTTTCCCGCATGTGCTCTATCGGTTGTGACCGATAGGTATGGCAGCAGGTCATCTTGAAGTACCCACTAGGAGATGTAGAACGCAAATATCATGGTTATGGTCATGCGAGATGGAATCAAAGGAGAGAATTTCCATGATGTATTGGGGTGATTTAGATATATATGTATATTGGTGATTAATATATGTATACGTGTTTTATATGATTAATCTGTTAAGCTCACCCTATCTGCTTGTGTTTGACGATGATCGTGTACACGATACGCGGGAGAAGATGATGTTAATGCAGGTGGTTCTGGTGGAGCTTAGCCACGGAGAGGAGATATCTCGGGAGTTTTATGTTTTATGTTTTATTTCATGGTTTTGGAAATAAACTGTAAAGGCTTATGGTCTGTTTGATAAAACTCCAGTTTTGTAATTATGGATTTCAGAGTACTTTATTTATGTAATAAAATTTTAAATTTTCCTCGTTTTGGGAAATAAGGTATTATTAAATGCAACGTGTTTATTATTTTCTTTATTTTATTAAAAATTAGTAATATCCTGATGGGATGTTACAATACTCCTATTTGTTAGCATTCTGATCATTTTGATTTTGGTTTTGATATTGATAACATGGCTCAGCCTCCATATCCACCTCCACCTCATGAGAGGACAATGAGTGAGCTGACTACACCTAAGTTCACTTATGATTCATTGTGCATTCAGTATCCTGATGAGGAAATCCCTTATGTTTTGAAAACTGGATTAATCCATTTGTTGTCAAAGTTTCATGGCCTTGCAGGTGAGGACTCGTGTAAGCACTTAAAGAAGTTCCATGTTGTGTGATACACCATGATACCCGAGGATGTCCAAGAAGATCATGTGTATTTGAAGGCTATTCCTCATTCCTTGGAGGGCAATGTAAAAGATTGATTGTACTACCTTGCACCTAGGTCCATCAGATGACTTGAGGAGATTGTTTTTGGCCAAATTCTTCCCTACTTCTAAGACCACAATCATAAGAAAAGAGATTTCTGGCATCAATCAGTAGTTTGGAGAGAGCCTCTACGAATACTGGGAGAGGTTCAAGAATTTGTGTTCCAATTGCCCCCACCACCAGATATTTAAGCATTTGCTTCTTCAATATTTTTACGAAGGCTTGCACCATATGGATAGAAGCATTATTTATGACTTAAAATTTTTATTATTAAAATATTATAATATTATCTTTTTATAAAAATCCCCGCTACTCTTAAAGTCATTTTCGATGTTGTACCTCCTTGTTCAAACGAATTTATCACATTTGTTACAATATTTTAAGTATTTATTAATTACTTAACTTATCATATAGTTTGTTAGATACATCCTTCTTCAAACTAATTTGTCACATTTATTATAATATTTTAAGTTATTATCCCAACCCTTAATTCATCCCTCAATTGAATACATTCATTGTATTTAATAATGTAGTTAATGAATTTAATTTGTAATTAATTAAAATAGTAGGACAATTTAATTCCCAAAATACTTCTAAAAAAGGATAAATTAATTATTTTTTGCACAATCTTCCTCCCTCTATGCATATTTATTTATTTATTAAGATATTAACGGAAGTGGTAAAACCACTATAAACTTTTCCTGGAAATAATAAATTATACATACCTAAAGTATTAAAAAATATATCTGTAACGAAATATATCAAGTAAATTATTTATATACCGATAACATTGATATATGAATATATGGTTATTTTTTAAGTTTTTATTCAATGGCCTAAAAATTTATAAATATAGATCTGTGTCATAGAAAGTATTAAGTTGAATGTTGAAAACTTTTTTTGCAAATAAACTCTCTTCTGTGGTGGTTAACAATCTAACAACAAACCATTAGTATTATCAACTATATTTTTAGGAACCTCATCCTTTTCACATCAAAAGCACTTTGTTCAAATTTTGGTAAGAACAAAACCACAACAAAAATATTTCAAAATTTAAAATTTGTAACTGCTTTTAAAATTTAAAACACTAAGAATTCTTGTAACAACAAAATCAATAGTTTAATGGATACTTTCTTTTTAAAAAAATTAGTTAACTACATTTAATTTTATTAATTACTGGTAATTTATTAATAGAGAAGACAAATAATTATTAATGAATTTTATTTAATTTTAAAAAAAAATTCAAGTGATCAAAATAAAATTATTAGTGAAAAATATATTAGCGAAAAATATATTAGTGAAAAATATATTAGTGAAAAATATATTAGTCAAAAAAATTATTCAATGTTTAACATTATGTGATACCCCTTTTAAAAATTTCCTAAAGGCAGAAACCTTACTTCTTTTACCCTCACTTCTCAACTCCTCTATAACCAGCAACCTCCTAATCTCTTTTCTTTGCTGCTGCCACTTCTCACTAATTCATCCTTTCAATACTCAGATTCAAGAAGGAGTGACCTACAGGAACCTCAATGGCTCCCTCCCTCAAACTTCCATTCTCCTAGGTAGGTTTCTTTTAAAATTGGGTTCAGTTCCAGCTAGAATCCTCTAGTTACTCGCTGATTTCTGAATCTAATCACGAAATTCTTTCTTCTCCATGTCGTTGTGATGGATTCCTCTAGGTTAAGCTGAAAACTCTGCTGTCTTGTAAATCTGCTTGAGTCCACCAATTAAAGTCTTGGCAAAAAGGTAAGGGAAGATAACTCTGTAACTCATTTTGATGTGAATTGTGTTTGTGAGTGTTTTAATCGAATGATTGCTTGTTTAATTGGTGTTTGAGACTGCTGGTGTGTAATTGAGTGAGGGATGTTCTTGAGCGAGCTTGCATGTGCAGAATAGGGAGGATTTCCTGGTAGTTTCGCCTAGGCGAGTTGGTCTCGCCTGAGCAAAAATACCAGAAGCTCACCCCTGTCATTGTGCGAAATCTCACTTAGGCGAGCTGGGGTCGCCTGAGCGAGATAACATCTCGTCTAGGCGAGCCAGTTTAGCCTGAGCGAGAGTTCGCCCAGGATTTGTAATTCGTCACTGTATGATGTCTCGCCCAGGCGAGATCAACTCGCCTAAGCGAGATAGACTCTCTAGCTTAGGCGAGACTCTCTAGCCTAAGCGAGATCCCCTGCAGAAGTTAGCTTTCTCACTGTTTGGCTTACATGATG
>Ga0099822_1009208_pt1 | contig 12493 bp, 3 predicted proteins | sample CowpeawhiteBW_FD_76839 | JGI IMG/M metagenome (GOLD analysis project Ga0099822, IMG submission 76839) | Root nodule microbial communities of legume samples collected from California USA - Cow pea white BW | ecosystem: Host-associated > Plants > Roots > Nodule | place: USA: California | collected... | reverse complement strand
TATATATATATATATATATATATATATATATATATATTATTTGATCTATCTCTACTTTGGTTCATACATTCAAAAAATTATTAGCACATTAATGAGAAAATTTATCTCTTCAAAAATTGGATCACTGGCCATCATTTGACTCAATCACCTAACTAATCAACAATTAATTACCCTAACAAATTCTCAAGAAAATGTTTGTATATTAATAACCCATCCTCAAACTCATCTCGTCATTTAAAAAAAAAAAAAATTTATGAGATAGAAAAATAAAAAAGGGACAAATTAACTTCAATTTATCTAGTGTACCAAATATAAAACAAAAATGTAGGGATATTGTTCTGAAATTAAAAAAAATTAATAAAAGAAAAAAACAATCATGAGAAATTAAATCGAAAGAAACTTTATATGTCCGAAGATTTGTTTGGGTTAGTTTGTAATACAAATATGTATTAAACTATTATGATATAAATATAAATTTTGCAATAATATTATTCCAGAAGTGAAGAACTTCGGTTTGTATCAGGAAAGAGAGTGAAAATAAAGTTTAAAGAATGAAAAAAAAATGAAAGTTTGTACTTCATTGATGTAATAGAAAAAAAAATACATATTTAAAAAATAATTTATAAATTAAATTTTAAAATAATTTAATGTAAAAAATATTTTTTAAATATAAATCAATACTAAAATAAATGTTAAATAAAAATAAACATATTATAAAATTTCAATAAATAACAAAATTAAATCTCAAAATAAATTAATTCAAAAAATATCAAAATTAAAATATTTTATTTATTATTTGAATACTTTTAATAATAACTATTTATTATATTTTAATAAAAATTACAATTATAATTATATTAAAAAAAATCGATTATGTCTGATGTATAATCAATTATATTTTATACATAATAGATTATTATAACTTCCCATTTAATTATATTTTTTTTAGTCAGAGCACCTTAAGAATTCTTTAGTTAATATATCTTTATATAGTTGATAATATATATATATATATATATATATATATAACTGGTTATGTAATATAATGCATATGTATGTAAATGTATGTGTGGCCAAACCTTAGAAAGCAGTAATTACCTATTCATAGATAGATACAGTTTGCTCCAATAATGAAAACATCTCCAAATATATATCAATCGTAGATCTTCTTGTATCTGCTGTGAATTACAACAATCTAAGTCCTCTTCATTCATATTTCAAAACCTAGCAAATTAAAATTATAATAAAATACTTAAAAATTGATCACAAGAAAAACTCATCTTACTCTTCAACCCTATCTTCTATCACCTCTCTGTGACCATGGCAACCTGCAACTTCCATAGCAAGACCCATTGTTTAAATTCACCTGCAAAAGAAGAGACTAAACTTCTGAGTTCTGTGAATTCTGAAGAAGGGACTTTATAGATGCCAATTTGCATGACCTCGCACTTTGCGTTTCATTATCACAGAAGCAATAAAATCGGCTAAGGAAAATGACGATGATGAGATTTTCTGCACCTTTTTCCTTAGATTAATGGTGAACGGAACCCATACTAACATATCATCACTCCAACCTAGTAACTGCTATATGCTGTACAAAAAAACAAATTACAGTAATTAGAAAAATAAAAGATATTTATTATTGAATGAAAAACTCGGAATATTAGTAACTGATGCTTTTGCTAGCCTTGCTTTTTTTCTCAGAACATGACAAGTCCTCTACATGCCAAAGGGAGAGAATTGGGAAAATATCAGACTAAAAAACAAACCAAAACTGGATCTTTTAGTTCGAGAATTGAAACGCGCGTTTAGTTTAGGGTTTAATTTGGTTTAAGAAATATGCAGGTGGTGGGATTGAAATGAACAGAACATTATTGGCCAAGGGCGTCTTTACAGAAACTATCAGTGTTATTCATTTTGTTAATCTTAATATTCACATTAAATTTTTTTCATATTTACTCATTTGACTTCTAAGGACAATAGTATATGAACGGTGGATATCCTTTAGTTTGTTTGATTTATATATTAAAATTATAATATATATATATATATATATATATATATATATATATATATATATATATATATCATTATTTGTATCTATTAATTACACTTTTAGTTTTCTATATGCAAGTTATGTATACCTCTTATGGCAAACTAAGATGTCAAATTTATTTATTAAATATTATTTCAGTTTATAATTTTTATACTTAATTATATGAAATCATTTATTGCTAATTAATAATTTGTATATCATCTACCCTTTTATTTGTGGGGTATAATAGTTATTCGGAAATGTAAATATTTTAAGGTTCAAATATATTTTTGGTCTTTATTTTTATCATTAACAAATTAGTCCTAATTTTGTTTTTTACTTAAATAGGTCATATTTTTTGTCAAATTTATTCAATTTTGTCAGTTTTTGCTAACACTGATCAAATAATTAACTGCCATAAAAAGTAATGTCACTTTGTGGTTTTTTATTTTATATTTTTTAATTTGTTAATTTTCTAAAAATTTTTAAAAAATGTTCACGTGTTAAACCAATAACGTATCACGTGTCAAGATCAATATTTTATATTCAATTTAGTTCCTATATCTGTAAATTTTTTCAATTGAGTCCCAATTTTATTTAAAATTGACCAATTTTGTCCCTTTTAAAATTGAAACCAAAATTTAATATTTATATAAAAATTATAATGATATGAATTTTAATATATTTAATAAAAATATTTATTAAAAAATGTGAATTTTAATATAAAAATTAAATTTGGTCCCAATTTCGAGAAGGACAAAATTGTTCATTTTTAAACAAAATTGGAACTCAATTGAATAAAAAAAAATATAGGGTCTAGATTGAATATAAAACATTGACTATAACACAGGGCACGCTACTGAGTTGACACGTGAACATTTAAAATAATTAAAAATTACAAAATTACAAAATGACACGTGACAGTCACTATTCATAACTGCTAATGATTTAAACGATTTTAGTACCAAATTAAACAAAATTGAAGAAAATTGATACCTATATTTAAGCAGAAAAAACAAAATTAGGACTGATTTGACAAAACTTGACGAAAATTAGGATAAAAAAGTATTTTAACCATATTTTAAAAATAAATAGATGTATGAAATGTTGTATAACTCAAATAATAATAAATATTTAATAAATAAATTTGTGTAATTTTAAATTAGTATGGTTAAAATACAAATAATTAATAAATAAATGTACTATATTAACATTTATTATTTGTATACATTATTATAAATAAACATGAATAATCAAAAGTCCAATTAATAATATATTAATGGTATATATTAATGATTTCGTGTCTATAGTGATTTTGTAGAAGAAAGGAGGACTTTGAATTCCAAGAAACAATAATGATCAAGTAAAAAAATAAGTTAATCTATTAAATAAATTTATGATTAAATTTTGAAAAATAAATTAAATTCTTAAAAATTTTAAAAACAGTAAAAAAAATGTACTTCATTAAATTTTTTAATCGGTATGGGACTAAGTTAATCTATTATAATAATTTTAGGGACTGAATTGATTGATAATTTGAGTTTTAATTATTTTTTCATTTTTTCATTTTTAAATATCGAATGCCCTGTCCATTTAAATTTTAGGGGCTAAAGCCATTAAAAAAATATAATATGATAAACTATTTTACCTTATATTAATTTTTTAGGATTAAATTGATTATCCATACAAATTAAACGATTATTTTACCTATAATATGCATATAAAAAATCATTTAATAAAAATATAATTCTTAAAAAAAATCATTTACTAGTAATTAATAGAGTTTAATTTTTTTTATATTTTATTAATATATATTTTATCTTTGTGTCAATTTGATACCGACTATTTAGTATATAATATAGAAAATGCAATTAATTGTTTCTTAATCAAAGTTATCTTCAAATATTTCCACCATTAAATTTATTGTCATTAATTATTCCTTAACAAACTAATTTTATAAAAGGTATGATTTGTAAAGGCAGAAAAAACAATGAAATATATGAAGAAGAAAAGCTAACAAATAGATTAGGGTAGGATAATAAGGGCAACATTTATGGTACAAAATAAATTAATATTAAGCAAAGGAGAATATGGAAAGAGCATTCCTATTTCTAAAATGCATACCCTATCAATCTAGGTATACCATATCATCAAAGAAAATTTTGACAACTATGAAGACCCTAATTTCTATTTTAAAAAATATGATAAAAAAAGAAGAAGAAGTAAAGACAAAAATATATGTTAATGCATTTCGTGGAGATTCACTACATATATTTTTAGAAACTAATTTTAGAATCATTATTTACTACCACTTTGAACTTAAATAGATTATTCATTTTCATGTATTATTTGAGCTCATATTTTAATTTTTTAAAGATCTAAGATTTATCATTCATTTTATATTGTATTATTTTAGAATGATCATAAAAAATAATTATGAACTCTCTTATACCACGTGTTTAGTTCTTTAAGGGAAGACACAAAAGATATTTGATATCAATAAGTCATAAACAAACTCATAAAATACTAAAACACCACCAACAAATCTCGCAACACTAGTTCAATTAGATGATATTCGCACTCACTTATATATTATAATATAATTATATTTCAAGTCGATATTTTCATCACATCTTCTTACACTGAGGACATTGAGCATTCACATTGAGGATATCGGACGTGTGTGTGTGTCTCCTCACACCGAGGACATTGAGTATTCACATTGAGTGTGTGTGACCTACAATTTTCGCTAGAAAAATTGCACAAGAAATTTTCAAATTTTGTCAAGAAAACTACACAATAAAATTTATAGTTTTTTCAGAGAATACTTTTGTTAAGTATTTATTGATGAAGGCACCTTGAGTTGACAAACCAAGTTACATTTATTGTTTCTTATTTAAATTTTATGTACCTAAATGTAGGTGTTTTTCTATTTAAAGTGATATTTTTTCTATTAGGTGGTTCCTAACCATGACATTAAAGTTAAGGTTCCAAGGAAGGAATAAAAACAATTTGACATAAGCATTATATCAAATGTTTGTTTTAGAGCACGAAAAAAAAGAAAGGATGATGTTGAAGCTTCATTGTAGAATTACTCTTTTATATATGAGACAAGATGATGTTCAAGTTTCATTGTGGAGTTATTCTCTTTATATCTAAGACTTTTAGAGAAAGGATGATATGTTAGTTTTCAAGTGAGTATTCATACAAGTTTCACATTCAATAATATGAAAAAGAAAAAAAAAGTAGGAAGCTATAATAAAAATAGAAAATTGATTTGTGTTTTCACCATAACTTAATGAGTCTCTTGAGTATATAAGAAACTTGTAGTTGTGAAAGCAAGGTTTGCAATTAAATACAATAATAAAGATTAAAGGAGAAGATTTACAATTGCTTATAGAAAAATTACACTAAAAATTTTACAGATTTTGTTAGAAAGATTGTACAAGAAAGTTTACAATTTTTGTCTGAACAAATGGAATAATACTTTGGTTGAATACTTGTGGATGTAAACCTTGAAGTGAAGTAATAAATAAAATTTAATATGTGCTTTTATTTAACTTTCATGATGATAAGTTATTTATATTTTATGCTTATGATTGCATGTATATTTTCACTATAACAAGTTATTTTATTGATGTATCATTTTCGACAAAAACTTCACCTTAATGAACTATATTTGTAACATTGAGTTAAATTTAAATTACACAATCTCAAGCTTGTGAAAGTTAAGTTAAACTTCAATTGACGTGTCTTAGTCGTGTAAGAGTTGCATATTAGAATTAATTTCATCCATATAGACATGAGATTTAGATCACATTGCCACATTCAACTAGTATCAGAACAACCATATAACAAGATTTATTTTATTGAAGTACGTAACCAATCCATATAAAATTTGGAATCCAAATTTCCAAATCTCTAATCTAGAAAGCCGACTATTTATAAATGTGTGATGATAGATGTACACCACAAATCTGCATACACCAACTTGACGGTACTTACTTAGATTTTAATTCACAATTATATTTAACCAAAACATTGCATTTGTTTATTCAAAGTGTTGTTGTTTTGAAAAAAATTAGGATGTCATGTGTCTATATCCCAATGATAATTGATTTTTTGATGTTATCACAAAGTTGGTGATGATTATGGACATTTATGAAGGTCTTTTAATGATTATGTAATGTTTGGATGTGTTACAATTTACATATTGGTTCATGTATGAAGTTAATTTAACCAACAAATTGCACCTAAATTAACAAATGTAAAAGTGTAAAATAGGTATACCTGTCAATTTGGTCCCTTCACATGGTTTGGTCCTAACTCCTATGGGTTGGAACTAGAAAAATCCATAGGAAAAAAAAAACAACTAAAAAAATCAGGACCAAAATACCCATAAAAGCTCCTTGGGTTAGAACTAATCCATGGACCTTCTTTTTAACATGAAAAAAAATATATATTAATTTTGAATGAAAGAACCATGCAATTTTTGTTTTAATGTGTTTCACACCACCTTGAATTTTATATTTTTAAATAAAAAATTTGACTATTTTCGTTAATATTGTACTAACAACATTAAAATTGTGTCACGTGTAAATTTGTACGAAAATGGATATTAAAGACATGATTAAACTCAAAAAATTATTGAAATAAAAAGTTAGTGAAAAATAATAATGAAGTTAGTGAACAAACCTCTTCTCTAAGACGACCATTTTTGAAACGAAGTTGTTCTAAAGAACGTTTACTTTTTCATCAACATTTAGTGGACTTCCACAAGATGGACAAATTATATTTTTTAATGCCTCTCTTAATAATAGGTTACCTTTACGTATTTGTTCAATCTCAATACCAAGATACTGTTCTGTTATTTATTCATTCAGTTTGAGACTTCAATCAAATACATGTAAAATGGTTATTATCACTAAATAAATAATAATAAATATGAAAAAAAAAATTATATATATATATATATATATATATATATATATATATATATATATAGAGAGAGAGGTTACCTTTATTTGAATTCTCTAATCTTGAAAACAAGATTTTACTTGTTTTAGTTCGAGTGCAAGTTCTTCTGCCATTTGAAATCATATGCTTTTAGTTGGATGTGAACACTTGCAAAATATTTTTTAACTCGATATATTAAATATCACGGTTAATAGAGTACATAAATGAGAAATACCCCTAAAGAAGTAACACATAAGTAAGGAAGAATGGAGATAGCAAGTATGCCACTAGGATAGTAATATATTTTTTTATTAAAAATCAAAAAATTGAGAGAATTCTTTTATAATTAATTGGGGTAAAATAAATTATCACTTAATATTAAAGGCTTGTTGAGAGAATTTTGTTGACACCATTGCATATTCAAAAAATGAAAAGATGTCTATTTAAATGGAGTTTTAAAAGACTTTTTCGGGACATCCAATTTATTTTTACATCATAACGTATAAAAAACATTAAAAATGCTCAAAGGATAGGAATATTGTAAGTGTTGCATCATAAAATGTTAGAAAAAATGTCTAATTCAGATATAGATGGAAAAAATACACTCTTTTTTCTCTGCAATAAGTTTGTTTTTTTCGTCAAAAAGATTTAACACTAATTAAGGATGATAATTTAATTTAAATTAAGAAAACTCATGACCAATACTTATAGTCATTAAGATATTTCCAACAGCATTAATAACATTAAAATTAATCTCATGTTTTAAAATGTGGGTCAATGAAACAATTTATTCCACTCCATGATAATTCGTTAAATACATTGTATTCAACTATTTTATCAGTCCCAATTTAAAAGAGAATGTTTCTAAACCTTATTAAATGCAAAAGAAATGAATTATATCTCAAATTTCTAAACTCGTGTCATGCTCACTCTCATCCTCACAAAATCACAAAACAAAAACAAAATAGTCAAAATGAAATCAACTTTTTCTCATCTTATGACGAGACAACATTGCTCACAAATTAAAGTTAAAATTAAAATTAATATATAAGGGATCTTAAATCCAAATGTCACTTAAAGAAAAGGTTGATCGACAAACTTTCTTTATTTAAAACTATTAAACAAAATAAAAGCATTAACAAACCATGAAAAGTAGTGATTTTCATTATAAATAATTGGAATAGATCAAAATTGTACAAATTTTATGATATACAAAGAGATACTGAAAGTACCAATGTTTTTTCCTTCAACATTGTTAAACAAAGTAAAAGCAAGAACAAGTCACGAGAAGTAGTGATTTTCACCGTAAATAATTGAAGCAGATCAAAACTGCAAAAGTTTTATGATATAGGAAAAGATATATAGAACATCAATGATAGATCTATGTCGAAACAAGATTAATTAGCCCTTTTTACCCATTCTTCATAATTGAAAACTTGAAATAAATAAAACAAGGAAAGTATTCAAAAGTAAAACTCACCTTACTCTTCAAGCTTAGATGTTCTACCAGAGTTGTGACCATGGTAAGCCTTTTTCCCTTTGTTTGAGCTCTAATGGTGATTGTTTATCAAAGTTGCATCTTAGAATTGATTTCATCCATATAGACATGAGATTTAAATAACATTTTCGTTCAACTATTATCTGGAAGAACCATATAACAAGACTTATTTTATTGAAGTAGCAAATCCATATAAAGTTTGAAATCCAAATTTCGAAATCTTTAATCTAGAAAGCCAACCAATTATAGATGTGTGATGATAGATGTACACCACAAAATTGCATACACCAACTTTACGTACTTGCTTAGATTTTAATCCACAATTATATTTAATCAAAACATTGCATTTGTTTATTCAAAGTGTTGTTGTCTTGAAAAAAGTTGGATGTCATGTGTCTTCATCATAACCAAATGATAATTGATTTTCTAATGTTATGATAAAGTTGGTGATGGTTATGGACATTTATGAAGGTCTTTTAACGATTATGCAATGTTTGGATGTGTTAAAATTTACATATTGATTCATATATGAAATTAACCAATAATTGTAATGATTTAACCAATAAATTGCACTAATTTAATGAACATGTGAAAGTGTAAAATATGTAGGCATGTCAATATGGTCCCTTCACATGATTTGGCCTTGACTCATATGGACTAGGGCTAGAAAAGCCAACAAGACCAAAATAAAACCCAATAAAAATATTCATAGGGTCAAAATACCAACAAAAGCTTCATGGATCAGGACTAATCCATGAGCTTTTTTTAACATGAAAAAAATATTAATTTTAAATGAAAGAATCATGCCAAATTTGTTTTAATATGTTTCATACGACCTTAAAGTTTACGTTTTTAAATAAAAAATTTGATTATTTTTTTTAATATTATATTAACAATATTAAAAATGTGTCACGTGTAAATTCGTGCAAGAATAGAGATGAATGACATACTTAAACGTAAAAGTTACTGAAATAAAAAGTTAATATAAAAAAATAATGAAATTGGTGAACAAACCTCTTCTCTGAGACAAGCATTCTCAAAGCGAAGAGTTATTCTAGAGAAGGTTTACGTTTTTCATCAATTGATGGACCTCCATAAAATGGATAAATTATATTTTTGAATGCCTCCCTTAATAAAAGGTTATCCTTATGTATCTTTTCATTTTCAATACCTCAATACGGAAGATATTGTTATTTGTTCGCTTAGGTTGAGTCTTCAATCAAACACATGTAAAATGGTTATTATCGCTCAAAGAAAAAATAATAATAAATATGAAAGAATATATAAATTGTCTTTATTTGAGTTATCTTATTCTGAAACCAAGCTCTTCTGTTATTTGAAATAGTGTGCTTTAAGTTGGATGTGGACACTTCCAAAACATTCTTTAACTCCATAATAAATATCACAATTAATAGAGAATAATATAAATGAAAAATACCCCTCCCTTAAAAGAGTGATACATATAATGAAGAATAGAATGAAAAAACATGCCACATAAAATAGTAACATATTTTTTATTACCAATAAAAAAATTGGGAGAATTCTTTTATAATTAATCGGGGTAAAATGAATTATCTCTTACTATGAAAGGCTTTCTAAGAGAATTTTATTGACACCATTGCATAAAGAATGAAAATAACTATATTTAAGTGGGATTTTAAAAGATTTTTTTAGGACACCTAATTTGTTTTTACAACATAACGTACTAAAATTAAAAACACTCAAAAGATAGGAACATTGTAAGTGTTGACACCGTAACATGTTAAAGAAATGTCTAATTCAGATATAGATAGAAAAGACACATTTCTTTTACGACAAGATATAAGTTTTTTTTTTTTTTCTCAACGAAGACATATAACACAAAGGATGGTAATTTAATTTAAATTAAAAAAACTCATGACCAAAATACTTATAATCATTAAGATTTTTTCAACAACATTAGTAACATTAAAATTAATCTCATTTTTTAAAATATGGGTCAATGAACTATTTTTTTTTCACTCAATGATACATTGTATTCAACTATTTTATCACTCCTCTAATTTTAGAAAAATGTTTATAAATCTTACTAAATGTAAAGGAATGAATTATATCTCAGATTTCTAAACTCGTATCATGCCCACTCTCATCTTTCACGAAATAAAAAAAAAAGTCAAAATAAAATCAATTTTTCCTCATTAAATAATGAGACAATGTTGTTCACAAATTAAAATTAAAATTAATAAAAATATAAATAAAAAACAAATCGGAATCTTAAATCCAAATGTCTGTTAAAGGAAAGGTTGATCGACAAACTTTTTTCCTTTAAGACTATTAAACAAAGCAAAAGCATGAACAAACCACGAAAATTAGTGATATATATCCTAAATAATTGGCAAAACTGCACAAATTTTATGATACAGAAAGAGATACCTAAAATATCAATAGCAGATCTAGATTGTGACAAAGTTACTTAGCCTTTTTTACCCGTCCTTCATAATTGAAAACTTGAAATAAATAAAACAAAGAATGTGTTCATAAGTAAAACTCATCTTTCTCTTTGAGCTTAGATGTTCTATTAGAGTTGTGGTCATGGTAAGCCTTTTTCCCTTTGTTTGAAATCTTATTGTGATTGTTTATTTGCATTTTAGAATTAATTTCATTCATATAGAGATCAAATTCAAATGACATTGCCACATTCAACTATTTTCTGAAACAACCATATAACAAGTTTTATTTTGTTGAAGTAGTCAATCCATATAAAATATGGAATCCAAATTTCCAAATCTTTAACCTAGAAAGTCAACCATTTATAAATGTGTGATGATAGATGTACATCACAAAATTGCATACACCAACTTGACGGTACTTACTTAGATTTTAATCCACTATTATATTTAACCAAAACATTGCATTTGTTTATTCAAAGTGTTTTTGTTTTGAAAAAAATTAGGATGTCATGTGTCTATATCATAACCAAATGATAATCGATATTTTGATGTTATCACAAAGTTGGTGATGATTATAGACATTTATGAAGGTCTTTTAACGATTATCTAATGTTTGAATGTGTTACAATTTACATATTAGTTTACATATGAAGTTAACAAATAATTATAATAATTTAACTAATAAATTACACGAATCTAACGAATATGTTAAAGGGTAAAATAGGTAGATCTATCAATCTAGTTTCCTTCACATGGTTTTGTCTTGACCCATATGGGTTGAGATTAGAAAAGTCCACAGGACTAAAAAAACTCACTGAAAAAATTCATAGGACCAAAATATCCACAAAAATTCTTTTGGTTAGAACTAATTCATGAACCTTCTTTTTATCACAAAAAAATATTGATTTTTAATATGTGACAATTTTTGTTTTAATGTGTTTTATACTACCTTAAATTTTACCGTTTTTAAATAAAAAATGACAGATTTTTTATTTTAATTGCAGTGAAACTAGCACTTAAGTAAATTACATTTGATAAAAAAAATTAGTATAGTGGTAGAAGCCAGGAAGATTCATAATAATTTATTCAATAGGAGTGATAATATTTTTGTGCACGGAGTATTCTTGAATTGCAGCATATATTATTAAAGGGACATACTCATCAAATTTTCCACGGAATCAGATAAAAAGTGAATGACGTAGACAGTTTTATAATGGAACATGTTTAATGACCATGTTGTTGTTTTTTTTTTTCAAAATTTAAAAAATATAAATTTAAAAAAAATAAGGTTTTACTTCTATGCATTTTTTGGAAATATAAATTGCATATGTCCATCAACATAAATTTTATGAGGATTTATAATACATAATAATTACTAAAAAGAAAAAAAGACATAAATATTGTTAAAAGTTTCGATATATATCTATTTTTGTTTGAAACAAATTGTATACGAAAGAATTGTACCCGTTGTACAATAACATTGGAATAGTTATATAAATTAAAGATTATATATATATATATATATATATATATATATATATATATATATATATATATATATATATATATATATTA
>Ga0099822_1009206_pt1 | contig 12495 bp, 5 predicted proteins | sample CowpeawhiteBW_FD_76839 | JGI IMG/M metagenome (GOLD analysis project Ga0099822, IMG submission 76839) | Root nodule microbial communities of legume samples collected from California USA - Cow pea white BW | ecosystem: Host-associated > Plants > Roots > Nodule | place: USA: California | collected... | reverse complement strand
TTTTTTTTTTTTTTTTTTTAAATTTATATATATATATATATATATATATATATATATATATATATATATATATATATATATGTATATAGTTCTTTCAAATTTTGGTGATAGTGAAATTTCCACTTAATGATATCTTATTTCCTCGAGTTGAGATATTCGTAACACATGAGGAATTTAATCTTGTTACAATGATCGTAATTTGAAAGCGAACTGATCAATTTTCTTATTATGAAATTTTTCTCAAAGTCCCATGTCCGTTAATAAGATTCATGCCACAAATTCCACCATTTTGTAATCATAGCTATGTTGAACACTAAAGACAACCATAAACAATTTGAAATGGAGTAATATTTTGTGATGTGATTCCAAATCAATAAATCTATCTTGCAAGAGATAAAGTTAATACAAGAGATCAAGAGAGGAGAAATCACGAAAATATTCATAAAAAATATGGAGAAATATGATAAAAGGAATGCAACCACATTAGAAGAAAATATAAAGATAATTTTCGTAATATTTCCTCTTATTTATTTGTAAAGTAAAATGTAGTAAATTTATTTTCTTTCTTTCAAGTAGAAGTTTAACACACTTTGTTTGGACATAAGGTTAACATGAAGAAGTAAAGGTCTTGGTTGGCAAACAAGTATTCTTGGCATTCCATGTAAGAGTCTTGTCTGGAAAAGTATATGCATCAACCAAATAAGTCCTAAGCTTTTCTTCTCTAACTAGTCTATATATGTATATCCTCTCATTTGTAACACAAGTCATTGAAATAGAAACTTGAAGAGAGTTTTCTCTCAATTGTTCCAAGTTTTCTAGAGAGATATGCACATCTTTTTATGAATTTTACCTTGAGTTTTTCAAATTTAAATAGTGATTTTCATTTGCACTTATCTTTCTCTTGCGAAAGTTGCGAGTTGTGCCTCTTCCTTCTTTTCTATTTTGTTGTTGTTCTAAGTGCTCTTACATCTCTACTTTAGAAATCTTATCATGCAAATCATGTTTAATGGATTCTATATAATTCCCACCAATTTAGTTTTTTGGTTTATGTTCCTAATGCAAGTATGCAAGTCTTCATTTTAATCAATTTAAATACTTTATAATTCATTCATATCCATTTATTCATTTCCTTGACTAAATGTAGTTGGATGTTGATGGTTCAAAACTTATTGGCATTCATCCTTAATAAATCCTAACTCTTAAACAAAAAAATAAGCACTCATCATTTGGTCATTAAAGCTTATGGTTCAAACATGATGTATATCATTTAAGAATATGACAATAATGTTTCCTTTCAATTTGATTTTATAAGTAAAGGTTGGTTGAATCATGTGATTGAGTTCATTTTGTTTTAAGTGATTCCTTACAAGATTCATGTTTGGTCAATAATTTATGACAAAAAATGTAGCAATATTTGTAACTAACGTAATTTTTATTGCAAATTTGTTGCTATTACATGTTTTTTGGTCTCTAAATTTATTACTAACATTTTTGGTCGCTATTAGTCACAGATCTTAGTGACTACTCTTTCCCTTCCATTTGTGGTTAATCTTGATTAGTGATTGTTGTTATGTTACAATAGAGATCACATGCTTATATAAGAATGGCCATGGAAGATGAAACACTTAAGGTATGTTTGGTTAGTTTCCTATCCATTCAAAACAAAGCTTTTACAAAAAGATGAAGAGTGTAACTCTTTTTTGGTTGGTTCTACTAAGTTGTCAACCAAAGTCCTTGCTTTTATGTGTTATCCTTGTAATCAAAGTTCTTGTCTTTTATATCTATTCTAGAAAAGATATTATATTTTTTTATATTTTTATTTATGAAAAGATTACAACAAAGTTATCTAAATTTACATTTCAAACTTATTGTACATTATACCTTCTTTGACATTCTTAAAAATGCTTTGTAAATTCTCAATTTTTTATTTATTTATACCTTTTTGTACTCTTCTAGTAACTTCACTTTTCCATAATTTACACTCTTTTTTATTGAAATCACATTATAAAGATAATATTTGATTTTTTATTAGGACTGTCCTTGTAAACAACATTCCAATTACGCGTCTTTTGCATCTTTTGTAGAGGCCTAAATATAATATTTAACTATATTTTAATGTATGTTGACCTTATGCTTAACATAATAGATATATGATCTTCTGGCATATGTTTCAATAATTAAAAGTCTAATGTTCTTCATCGCTTATAATATTGAATGTTATGTCTTATAACTCTTATTTTAGCAACAATTATTGGTGTGAAGTGGCTCCAGACACTAGTATAAAAAACACATTTGAAATCGCCTTATATAATTTGGTTTCGCCAAACCTGAAGTATTTAAAAACGTGGTAGCACTTTTGAAATAATGGAAGACTTTTAGGCTTCAGTTCTTTATAGAACTAAATCCTAAAGACAAACGTCAGTCCTATATGTTAGTTTTGAAATGGTTGAAATGCCAAGAAGGGGGGGGGGGGGGTTGAATTGGCTAGTTAAAAATTTAGGCTATCTTTGAAAGCTAAAAACTACCTTTAATTGAATCAATTGGATCACTAAGTTAGGATGCAAAAGCTACTGGACAATATACTTTCAATCGGTCAAAAACAGAGTTAATTGATTGATTTTACTAAACAAATTTTGTTTTGGTATAATCAACCGATTGAAATAGAAAAATAGTCGATTGAAATACTTGGAAAAATGCAGAAATGCATATTCGAGTTTTAAACCAGGAACAATGCACAAGAATGATCAAGACAAGTTCTAAATGATTATGCAAACATGCTCAATGTTGTAGATGTCATGAAAACATGCAAGAACACGAAAAAGATGATTGAAACATAAGTTCTTTAATCTTTAAATAATTATGCAAGAGAGAAGGGTTAAAGAAAAGATGAGATCACAAGATTTTTGTACTGGTTCACTCAAACCTGAGCTACATCTAGTTTGTCAAGGCAACCTGAGCTTGACTTTGCACTATTTCAAAAGATTTACAAAGTATCCACCCTTACACTTTCAAAATATGCAAAAACCACATAAAAGACTCTTGAATCACACAAGAATCACACCAGCACAACAAGAACCCTCTTGCAGACCTGGAAAACCACCAGGCACACACACAAAGCTTGAGAAAGATTAAACCTCAATGATAGCACAACCCAGCCTACCACAAACCACTTTCTCCAAGCTTCAAATCAAGCCAAAAAACTCCAAGAATTTATCCAAGATCAACCTTTAAATGCTGCAGTCTGAATGATCACGAAAGAGAGAGATTCCACAAGTTTCCAGAACAATTTCACACTAAAAAAATGATCAGAATCCTCTCTTTCGAAAATCACAGCTCTTATAGTCAAACTGTTACGAAATTCAACAGGTTGATTTCCAAATCGATAGGTTGTTTTCACTTGACTTAAGTGAAATCAGTAGATTAAAAAATAAATCAACTGATTGAATTAGTTGCAGTTTAAGACTATTGCAGCCAACCTTTTAACCTGTTGAAAAACCATTCAACAGATTAAAAAACACACCAAAGAGCAAATACATCTAATTAATGCTACAAGGTCTACAATATGAATTACAAACATCAAATACACTTTCTTAATGATTTATCCACGTGGAGAGCACACGTTCTAGCCTTGATCAACATGAACTTCATCAAATCTCCTTTCCTTAATCAATGTAGGATTTATTCCAAAGGTAATGGCTTCAAGGTAGTTCAAAAGGGCTTCATCAAATCTTCAAGAGACATATCACCTTGGCTTCACATGTCAACATTCTCCCCCTGATTTGATGAAGCCAACCTCTATCTTCCATTGCACATTGCTTCCATTGGTTGGATACCATTAAGTTGATGAAGTGACATCTAATCTTGAAACTTGTGAACCTGAAAAACATTTACAGTAGCAATACACACAAGCTAGCAAGCATACAAATATGCACATGCTCCTCCTATCAATAATATGGGTTCAATTTCATATTTAATTATTGATTACAATTTTAATGCTTCCTCTTAATTCAATGTGATCAATTTTCCATTTTCAATTTTCCCCCTTTGGATTCATCAAACAGAACAAATGCATAAAGAGAATAAATATTACATATCATTTCATTAATACTGGAACATAATACAACCAACAAAAAATTGAAACACAGAATAGAAGCATAAAGCTGATACAATCAACCGATTGAAAATAAAAACAACCAACTGAAACTGACAGAGCTTAAACTGAAAAAGCACAAACACATGGCTGTAATGCATGATCCTAAACAACCAACACACTTAGTCATCCTGAGGATCATTTCTGGTCTGGAATGAGTCCAGCATGTCATGGATATCATAAATTTGGCCATCCAATGCGTTGGGACACATTGAGCTCATGTAGTTGATTCAGCACCATCCTCTCAAAATGTGTGTACACAAGGCCTCTATCCTCTAGAGGGTTGTAGGGAATTAAGTCAATGGGTCCAGCAATTGGTTCTTCCTCTTGATTTGCACCACTTGAGCCAGCTTCATGGTCATGTGCACCACCAACTACAACATTAGTAGTTGTTCATGCATTTCCCAGCTTGAGAAAGCCCATTTTATGCACATTTTGGTTGAAGGTATGGTTCAGCAGTCCAGTTGACTCTTCCAACTCATCGTCTACATCAATTCCAAAGTATTCAATGAATTTGGACACTAAAACCACATATGGCAGCCTAAAATCCGTGAGCCTATTGGCCTTAAGCATGTGATCACGAAACACATAGATCCATTCCACTTGAATGTTGTCTTGGATGTAGTACATGAGAATCAAATCTCCCTCATTCAATGTGGAATGGTTGTTACCACGTGGAACTATGATTTTTCTGACAATCATAGTAAGAAGCCTTTGATCCACCTTGAGACCACCAACATGAAAGTGCTTGATCTTAGCAATTGGATTCCTCAAGCATTGGCCATAGTATTGGACCTTGTTGAATTCTGAAACAGCCCCAATTTCACCTTTCCTCACTTGCACACCCCTTGATTTGAGTCCAACCACATCTTTCCAAGCTTTCTTATTGATCTCCATGCGGACACCCTTGATACTTGACAGCAGCACATCATTTTTGAACTCCAAGTTGGTGAAAAACACCTTCACCAAGTCTGGATAGATTTTCCCTAAAAGTTCAAGGAAGGACTTCAACCTTTGATGCTTGAGTTGTTAAAATAGGCTCTCAAAACCTTCAACCATCAGCCACTAGAATTTCAACACCTTAGGAATGTTGTTTGCTTCCCATTCATCTCAATGAGGAACACTTGGACGTTGTCGTCTGATCTTCAAATGATGCTTCAATTCTCCCATGATATTCTTGATTTGGAGACCTAGGGGTATGAGGAGTGGAGTGCTCATCATCAGATTGGGTGGCTCTTTAATGAAGGATCGTCTCGGATTTTAGGGTGAAATTCGTTTAGAACGAAAATGGGTATGAACCCTAGAACGAATGGGGGAAAATGGAGGACGTCCATTTAGGGGTTTTCGGAACGGGAGGAATTCATGCCACTTGGAGGAGGTTCCAAGATAAGTGAGGAAGATCCGTCACTTTGAATCAAAGATTCAAAGATAAGGATCGGTGGTTCTGATGAACACCTCGAGACTTGAGAGAAAACTCAAATTTTCATATAACTCAAATCTTAATTCAAATGTTTATCACAAGGGCTTATATACTATGGGCCGAAACACCAAAAGGCCCAACACAACTAAAGGTCCGATGAAGCCCAAACAAAAACATTACAAAAATATATAAAAGAGTTCCCATTCTACGATCTAAAGCTAATTCAAGATCTCTTTAAAGGTCTTGGACATGATTCCATCAATTGCTCTGAAATCCTTGTGACGATCCCGAACCACGCCTCCATCATTGCCTCTGGGTTGGAGAAAATTCAACCTCGAATTTTAGCGCTTTATTACCTACACCAAACACATAAACATAAGTGCTGAAAGCACACAAAACCAAAATAGTCTAAAGACATAAATAAAATGCTATAAAAACAATGAGATTGGAATCATGGAAGAGGCCAATCTCTTATTATCAAGGTGCTTGGAGATTGTCCTCCAGGATCAAAGATAAACCTGCAGAACACATAAAAGAGTTTCAACAAAATTATACTATCCACAGTGAAACAAAAAGGAAAACAACCCCTAGTAATAAGAACAGAAAAAGAGTGTCCCTAAAATCCCTTAGGATTTTCATGATAGGACAAACACACAAGCAGATGATTAAAGTCAGGTTCATGTTTTGCCCATGTTGTCGTTGCCTTTTCTATCATCTTTTTTTCACCCCACTGCTTATGCTATTGCTTCTTAATGTATAAGTCTTCTCTAGGTATTAAGACAAAAGGGGAGGGGTTAGTAAGTGTTCCCAATGAAAATGCAAAATCATGATGTGAATGGGAACAACAATTTAACGCATTATCATCCCCCTTTAAGGATTTCATCTCAACCATGCATGTTAGGGGTATGAGGAGAGACTCCTTCTCGTGTTTCTCTCTTTGTTCTTCTTCCTCCTTTTCTCGTCACTCTTTCTTCTTTTTCTCTCTTAGCTCGTTCTCTTTTATTTCTATTAGTGCTTTCTTCCTTCCTTCCCTCTCCAAATTTTCCACTTGTCTTTCTTTTTCCAAAATCTCAAATCGTTGGAGTCTCATTTGTACTCTCGCCTCTCTTGCTCTAACTCTTTCTTTGAGCTCTTCCTTTTGTTGTTCTCTTTCTCTCATCTCTAGCTCTTTTCTCTCTTTTAACTCTTTTTCTTGTCTTGCATTTTCCCACATTTCCTTTAGTGTTCTTTCCGCCTTTTCATGTTCCCTTTTTGCTTGTTGTTCTCATCTGACTTCGAGCTTTTGCCTAACACTCCTCTTCACCTCTTTCAAGTATACAATGTAATCTCGGATTTCCTGAAGATTCATGTACTTTGAGTTCCAATTAGGACATTGATAATTTTCGCGTCCATATCCTTCACACTTGGTGCACCTAATTGCACTTGTTTTGTCGCTTGACAATGATCTTCTATCATGTTTGTGCTCCCTCCTAAGTTCCCCATGTTTGCTATTCAGCCTAATGATTATGGACACAATGAAGTTGATATCCTCTAACAAGGTCGAACGTGTATGGAATATTGTGGAGTGCTCAAAATTGTTAATTCCTGCAATTAAAGAAGGAAACAAGAACTAACAAAAAAACACAGTAAGTGGTTAGCACAAGTAATATGGATAAAATTATCAAATGGGTCTCACCACTCCTTATGTGTTTATACTCAATTTCACTCGTTCTCAAGTTCCTACTCAATTCTTCAAAGAACCTCCAATCAACCCATCAAGAATTCAACATCAAAGTGAAAGATGCAACGGATCTAAGCTCAAAGGAAAGGAAAACTCCTAGACAAAACCAAAGAAATTTAAAGACAAACTAAAAAGCACCAAAAGTAAGAAAGGGTTAAACTAAAGAGAGTGAATATGTGACAAACTAAGACCTTGACAACGAGAAAAGCACTTTAAAAGACAAGAGTAATCTAAACAATGTATTTAGAATTACTCGTGGAAATGTGAAACAAAGTGCTCAAGCTAAATTGTGATGAATAATTCAAACTCCCACAAGCAATACTTCCAACAATTTAACCCAAGGTACATTGTTCCACAACACAAGAATCCAAGGAAAATTAAACTAAAAAAGAAACGTGATAGACAATGGACTCAAGCAAAGCTAAAAATTCAAGAAAAGAGACTTATACTCACAAGAATATTGACCCAGAAATAAGCACAATAGGCACCATGTATATCCATCATAACGGCATACAAAACAGCCCAAAAATAGCTCAATTCACGCCTAAAACAAAGTGAGGCAGCAGCAAAACATACTCAAGACTGTTGTCCAGATCAGTAGAATCCACTCCTAAACAACCCTCAACAATTATGTTGTCCAGTCCTCCATCTATGCACGTTTTAGTCAACAAGATCTCCCCAAAGTAATTAGGACAACCACTCAAAACCACTAACATTAACAACACCTCAAGCTCATATTTGGTTCACGTGAACAAAGGAAGCAACGCTAAAGAAGGAGAAAGAGAGGTTGAGTGCACTGTAAAAACAATAACACTTCAAGTTGCAACAGCAAATATCGGATTGAAAATTCTTTCGTGGTACTATATTGGCACAATTTGAGAACAGTACATCTAGTGCAACGTGTCAAACGTGCTGTCCAAGAATCACCACCCTAACGCAACCAGAATTGGTTATAATCCCAGTCACTTATGAAACAATAATAACTCTTAGCTCCACTTGGCAATTGAAAGTTTCACTAGGATTGAGTGGATGAACGTGGCAGCAATTCAGCGCCAATTCTCCACCATGTTGCACACCAATACCTCTACTTTCATCGTTTCAAACATATTTTGCACTTAACTCACAACACGCACTTGCTTCTTTTAATGGTTGGCACCAAACGGGATATGAACAGGTTACTGCCAAACAATGATTCACGTAGCAGCTACATCAAACACCAAATCAAGCCTTGACAAATTTTGCACCACTCCAAACAGCACACGCAAATGAGTTTGCTTGTTCTAATTCAAAATGAGACTACCACCGACTACACTAATTACCACCACCAAATGAACCAAGAGGGGCTGTTGTGTTGAATGGTTTAGTTGCCACCGCATGGGCCAACATCCTGTTGTCCAAACCTAATTAAAACAAATCCAACATTCTAAATACTCACTACACTAGAATTTCAATTCCCAATCTGCATGCTTCTAGAAACTCAGAAAGTGCTGCCAAATAGACACAAAGAAAATTTGTTGCCCTAATTCTAACTGCACTGAATGGTTGTTGTTTAATCAAATTATGCACCATAATTTCAACAAACATGGCTGCAACGATCTACATTAGATATTGGCACTGAATTCAGAGATAATTGAGTCAATATGTAGCCACCGAATGGGTTAAATCACCACTTTTAATTCAAAATATTGCACCACTACATCAAAAGTTTCAACTGCCATTGAAAACTTTGCTGCATCATTCACCTATTTAGTTGGCTGCTACAAAATTTTCACCAACTTGCACTTGATGCTGTCAAGCATGTCTCTACTGCATCAAATAACTAAGATAGACCTCAAGCATCCAATTTTGCACTAAGAAACCAGAAAATTGCACCAATAGCACGTTGCTTAAGCAATTTAAATGTTCCAGCCCTACTGTGCACACCGCTTGATGATGCCAAAACTTCCACACAGTGCGTTTGGCACTAAAACAGCCACTACTTGATTGCACCGAGAATAAAACATATTCAGATTTAGTGTGATTGCCACCCTTGCTTAAACCAGAAAGTTGTTGGCAACTGTATAAACTCTAATTTCTTGTTGTTGCACCAAGAAGATCATGATGGATTTCCTTTACACCGCTTGGCCTCTTTCTCACTTAGCCAATCTCTGACGCATTTGTCACAACCAACTTCAATTTCACAAACACTTGGTATGCATTGCCAACTCCGTAGCCCAAAACAATCCCAACCTAGAAACCAATATGCGTAAAAAGAAAGCTTCGAGCTAGAGAATTCAATTTTCGAAAAAATGGTTGAATGAGTGTAAGCACAAAATGAAGAACAGTGGTTTTCCAAACCACTCATACGCAGATGACCAGACCATCAACTCTTTACTTCAGCTCATGCCTTAGAAGAAATAATGATTGCGATTTAGCAATTTTGCTTTAGAGAAACAAATGAAAGAGCACGAAGGATGCACGAGAACAAATACGGCAAAACCCAAAATGCGCCACAAATGGAAGAATGAAAATCTGAAACGACTCGAATCAACCAAGCTCTAATTACCATATGATGAAGGATCGTCTCATATTTTAGGGTGAAATTCGTCTAGAATGAAAATGGGTATGAACCCTAGAACAAATGGGGGAAAATGGAGGACGTCGATTTTGGGGTTTTCGGAACGGGAGGAATTCACGCCACTTGGAAGAGGTTCCAAGATAAGTGAGGAAGATCGGCCACTTTGAATCAGAGATTCAAAGATAAGGATCGGGGGTTCTAAGGAGAACCTCAAGACTTGAGAGAAAACTCAAATTTTCATATAACTCAAATCTGAATACAAATGTTTATCATAAGGGCTTATATACTATGGGTCGAAACACCAAAAGGCCCAACACAACTAAAGGTTCGATGAAGCCCAAACAAAAATATTACAAAAACAATATAAAAGAGTTCATATTCTACGATCTGAATCTAATTCAAGATCTCTTTGAAGGTCTTGGACATGATTCCATCAATTGCTCTGAAATCCATGTGACGATCCCGAACCACGCCTCCATCACTCTTTGTTGACGACAAGGCATGATGAGTGTGGGTATGACTGTTTCTAAGAGATGTGTGATGCAAATGCGGCAATTCAAGTGTTGTATTTATAATTGAACAGACTAGTTTTTCAGAAACTATCGATTAAATGTTGCATATTTTTCTAATTAATTCATTTTAGGTTACCTAAACTAGATTAATGCCTTTCAATACAGTATCTCACACATTCATGGTGTTTCCAATGTATTTTTATGAGTGAATTAATCAGTTCAGATCATGTGAGCTGCATGCACATTGGAATTGTACACTACACATGTTTTTTGGTCAAACAAATCAGTAAAAGCAACACATGGCTGATGAAATAAATAACTGTTAGGAGCAGATAGTACCTGACAAAAAGATGCTTTCTTTGACTGGGTCAGCTTTGCAATTTAATTCGTTAGTAAATGCACAGTTTAAGTAAAATCAACACATTGAAAAACAAAATTAGTCGATTAAACAAGCATCAAAGCATTAGAGATTAAAACCAGAATTTGGTTAAGTGAAATCAGTTGACTGATTTTGAAAATCGTAAAATTGAACTTCATTTTTCCAGATTCAGTTTTAATGAAATCAACATACTAAATTGTGAAATCAACAGATTAAAAACCATAACAGATCAATTTTTCATCATTCAGTGGCAGTTTAAGTAAAATAAACACATTGAAAAGAAGAATCAACAGGTTGACAGATCATGATTTTTGCAAATAGAGGCAGATTTAAGTGAAATCAACACATTGAAATTAAAAATGAACAGGTTAAATATGACAGTTTTCAATTTTTGCATACAACAGCTGATTTTTCTAAAACCAATGCATGAATATATAAGATTAACATGCTAAAAACACATCAGACCACATTCTTCATGTCTAATATGCCTAGTTTAGTTCTTAGCTTGTTAAACCTATCTCTAGTCAATGGTTTGGTAAACAAATCAGCCAATTGATTTTCAATTTTAACAAATTAAATTTCACAATCTCCCTTTTGAACATGATCACGAATGAAATGATGCTTAATCTCTATATGCTTGGTTTTATAATGTTGTGTTAGATTCTTGGTTAAGTTGATGGCACTAGTATTGTCACAATACAAAGGTACATTACTTAGCTTTACACCATAGTCCAAAAGTTGATGCTTCAACCATATGATTTGTGCACAACCATGTCCAGCAGCAATATGCTCAGCTTCAGCAGTGGAGAGTGCCACACATGCTTGCTTTTTGCTATTCCATGAGATTAGACTTGATCCAAATAAATGGCAAGTACCACTTGTGCTTTCCTATCTAATTTGCACCCTGCATAGTCTGAATCGGAAAAGCCACTAAGAGTTATGTTAGAGTCACATGGATACCATAAACCAACATTGGTTGTTCCTTTAAGGTACTTTAGAATCCTTTTTGCAGCTTTAAAGTGTGATTCCTTTAGATTTGCTTGGAACCTAGCACATAAGCATACACCAAACTGAATATCTAGCCTACTTGTTGTAAGATAGAGCAAAGATTAATTCAACCCTCTATATTTGGTTGAATCCACTAGTTGGCCATCCTCATCTGCATCCAAAAGACAGTTTGTTGCAATTGGAGTGGCAGCTTCCTTGCAATCCATTTTGAACTTTTTCAACAGAACAAAATAGTATTTTGATTGGTTTAAAAATGTTCCATGCTTGAGTTGCTTGACTTGCAGTCCTAGAAAGCAGGTAAGCTCACCCATCATGGACATCTCAAATTCTCCCTGCATAGCTACAACAAACTCTTCACACAATGTATTGTTATTTGAACCAAAGATAATATCATCAACATACACTTGAACAAGTATAATATCATTTTCATGTTTTCTAATGAAGAGTGTTTTATCCACTACACCTCTAGCATAACCTTTTGATAAGAGAAAATTTCTTAGCCTTTCATACCACTTACGTGGTGCTTGTTTCAAAGCATATAAGTCCTTTTTCAATTTGAAAACATGGTTAGGATAGAGATGATCCTCAAATCCAGGAGGTTGTGATACATACACTTTTTCATTTAAGAAACCATTCAAGAATGCACTTTTCACATCCATTTGATGCAATTTAAAGTTACACATGCAAGCATATGCTAAGAGTAATCTCACAACTTCTAGCCTAGCTACAGGTGCATAAGTTTCATCAAA
>Ga0099822_1009199_pt1 | contig 12504 bp, 5 predicted proteins | sample CowpeawhiteBW_FD_76839 | JGI IMG/M metagenome (GOLD analysis project Ga0099822, IMG submission 76839) | Root nodule microbial communities of legume samples collected from California USA - Cow pea white BW | ecosystem: Host-associated > Plants > Roots > Nodule | place: USA: California | collected... | reverse complement strand
ATATATATATATATATATATATATATATATATATATATATATATATATATATATAAAGAAATATGTGTGAAGATAAGTTGACACAGAATAATTTTAGGAAAGATTTTATTATTATTTACCATAAGTTTTGATTAGTTTCCTCTACCATATTATTGTTTTTGTTTTCATATTTTTGTAATAATATTATTCTCTTCGTGGATAAATAAATAATAAATTTTGGAGTACATTTCATATAAACATGTCTAGAAGAATATAATTTTATTTAAAAAAATATATAAATTGTAATACATTTGTGTTTTAAAAAATAATATTACTTTATTCTTTTTAAATATAATAACTATTGTATAAATTTACCACATGTCCTAATGTCTGTGGTAGTTTTTTTATTTTTTTTCGTGATCTTTGATCCTCTTGAAACCTTCTTCAAAACAAAGTAGTTTTCGATCTATGATGAAACGCGCTTTTATATATATATATATATATATATATATATATATTTATTTATTGTAGAATCCATCAACATGTCTTTCTGTGTCTAATTTATCTTCAAATATAAAAATGCACAACAAATTTCATTTGGAATATTAAAATCTATAAATATAAAAAATTTCAAAAGTCTAAGAGACTAGTTATTTATTTCTGGCGAAACTCGGATGTTCAAATAGTACAAAAGAAAAATGATTTAGCAGGAGATGTAGTGACTAAATCAGCGCTACCTTTTGACACACAAACGTGCAAGATGTAATAGAGATAAGCAAAATTAAGGGGTTTCACATAGTTAAAAGAGATAACGGGGAACTATTTATATATTAAGTTACTTCAATTTCACGTGAAAAAAAAAATAGATGTTATATTTTAATTGTAATTATTATTACTATTTACAACAAGTGTTTGAGCTAGAGAAGTTCTAGCTTACGTTGTAGGAATGAATAGATGAGTCAGTTTGCACTAGTTATCGAGGATTGGATGGGCATGTAGAGAAACTACTTCACTTGAAGGTTTTTATATCTAAAACTAGTTAGTTCTTGTCCATTTGTCCGTAACAAGATGTAACAAATCATGGAAATATCTATAAGTATCTTCATATAAGATCGACATGTATATATAAATAAACAAAATACAAGTAGAATAGAAAGAAAGATGGGCAGAAGAAAGGCCTTGATGAAAGGTAAAAAGTATGCGTTATTTTTCCTCTAAGCGCCGCAACACAGACTGAGCAAAGTTTTGTTGCCTACAAATCATTGAGAATGACCGAGGTTAACATGATTTAAATTTCTCAAGAATTAGGAAATGTGTGAACTGATTTAACAAGTTATGACATGATGGTACAAACAGGTTCAAGCAGACAGCGTTAATTACAAAACTAAGAAAGTTTAAATATTTAATAATATATTTAACATATTCTGTATGAAAAAGTAATAGATGAAGTGCTGCCAACGCTACAAGTTTCATATGCGAGTCATTTATTGAAAGAATCCGTGTTTCATTATTACACAAATGTGACTCAGTTTTCACTTTTCAAATATTAGATAAATTATGCTCCCATCTCCGGCACCCTCCGCCTTTTTTCCTAGAGAATAATGTGTTACACTTTAGTCTATTTTAACGTAATCAAACTTCTTGAGAACATTTTCTCTCTCCCTCTTTGATTCTCACATCATTACTAGCTAATTATAAAGCTCTGCCAATTGATTGCTGGAATTGAAATAAAGATAACAGACATGCATAGTTCTAATTATGAAATCTTGGAGACAAAGACCATATGAGAACATGATTGAGAGATTGAGAAATTTAACTTACTTTCTTTCTCTGTGTTTTGGACTTGGGCGAGAATACTTCAGATATCCATCCCAAGGAACCATTTTAAGCCCAGCACGATGTGAGATAATACCTCTCACCCTGTACCGTTGGAATGATATATACTGTTTCAATTCCCTGCAGCAAAACATAGAGGTTCATACAATATGGAACAAAGATCTTTTACCTCTCTGCAAATTCAATGGATGTCTCTCCAGGCTTCAAGTTTTGTGGCTCCAAGTACCAAACATCACAAACTACAGCCCAAGATGTCATTAATTGCAAGAGATGAGTGGTGAATGATTGTCTGAAAGTGTAGGAGATTCAGAAACTCTTAGCCAGCAATACAAGAAAATATCAATGAATAGAAAGAAAAATTAATTATCATGTAGAAAGCAACTTCTTACTTTCGACTATTCCAAAAAGCATCTACGAAAATTTTATTGTACTTGATTGCAACTGGGCAAACTGTGCAGCCAAGTTCAAAAGCACCCTAAACATCATTAAAATTGGAAGAGGCTTCAACTATATTTAGAACTTTCAGATTACAGAAATTAGAATACAAGTGGATGGAGACAAAATTAAAGAGGAAAAGGAAAGCCTATTGTATAAGTAAAAGTGTAAAACTCACATTACTAAAAAAAACTTATATTTCCTGCCAATTTTGTTTTGAATTTTTTCTTTTGTAGAAAATATTTATGAATTTTGTTATGAAAAAATTTTTGCAGGAAACTGCTGTCAATTTTTTTGCAAAATATTTTGTATAGAACACTTTTCGCAATAAATTTTGTAAGAAATACTTGCAAATTTTATAATTTTGTAGGAAATAATTACCCACGAAAGAATTACCTGTTAATTAAAATTCTTAAAAAAATAGTAGGAAAAAGTCTTTCCTTACAAATTTTTTTAACAAATTTGCAAGAAAATTTCCATGTAATATAAGAATTTTTAGTAGTGTCAGGCATTTCCCGTTCAATGCAATTGCAAATGATCCTATACCTTCTTAAACATGACTGTATAGTGATTATTTACACAAGTTCCTTCAGGAAATATAAGAAGAGGGTTATTGTTAGCTCCCTGGACATGCTCCCTCAATCTGAGATATGAAAAATCACGTTAGAATAAGATTTTAGAGATATTCTCCCAACATTTTCAATTATACTTACTTCCTTGCCACAATTTCTCGATCCTTCGCCTCTGTACGATTGAACCAGATACACCCTACACTCTCTAAAATAGTGCTCTGCAATAATCCTGTGGATGAAATCCAGAAATGCATCAGGCATTAACTTGTTAAGAGCCCATCGAACTTTGAAGAAAAGTAGATCTGGATGAGTATATAGTTTAGTAACAAATGTACAGTATACTAGAACAGAAAGATGCAGTAGCACCTAGCATGATTAATTTGGTTGAGCCTGAGAAGATCAAAGGAAATCCTAGCGTTTGTGTAAATTCTAAAAAGAAAATGATGTTTAAAATGAAAAAATCTTCCCTGTCAACTAGTAATTTTCTAAACAATTTCCACCTACAACTCTAAGATCGGACCACATTAAGTAATAAGGATGCTGGGTGGAGTATTTAAGCGTTTGAGTCTTCTTTCTATGTACTTAGTGTTTTGAGGGTGGATTCCTCAAGTGTTTGGGTACTTATCAATTGGTTGTTGATCTTTTGGAAAGGGCTGATTGGTTCTTCCTCCTTAACCAATAGAGAGGAGGCTTAGACTCTCCCTGATAGTGGGGTAGTCTACTCGAGGCTCGGAAGTAATATTTTACCAAGCCCAAATTGTTTACGGACTATGTTTGACTGGTCTATAAAAGTTGTACTACCTCTATTTGATAGGAATAATGCTTTTAGAATATTGACTAGGTGCCATACTAGGAATGATCTTTCAGCATAGACAAAGCTCCCATTAGATAGTTTCTCCTTTTTGTTGCCTACTTATGATATCAATTTTAGTGCTCCTGTTGAGAGCTTCATGCCTCCTAAACCAAACAAAAATGTTGAAGAAACCCTACAATCCATTCTAGACAAACTAGCAGGCTTGCAAACCCAATTTGATGCAGCTCGGTATCACTAGGAGGGACGTTACACTGCCTTCCAAAATGCCACTGACACTCGCCAGTTCAACCTGGAAACCAAACATGATACTCTTCATCATGCTGCCAACTATTATCCACTGTTACAACTAAACCCCCCTTTCTCCAAAAACAGATATGACTTTGATCATCACACTCCAATCTTCCTTGGGCCTCAACTCCAACTTACCTCCACCAACTACCACCATGTTTCACACCGTCTTTACTACAACCATCACAACCACCACCCTTTCCCATCGTCACCATCCCAAACCATTCACCAACCAAAAATTCAACTCGTTTTTTTTGTCTGCACCCCTTTGATTGGCTCTTCCAAGCTGGTCAATTTTTCCAATTTTATTAAATACCTTGGGAGTTTTGTTTAAACATGACAGCTTTCTACATGAAAGGCAAAGCCTTAAGTTGGTTAAAGCGGATGTATCAAAATCACCAACTCTAGTTATTCATTGGAATGTTGTCATTCGAATTCTAAGATATCTCAAAAAGGCTTCAGGACAAGGGCTACTTTATGAAGATAAGGGGAACACTCAAATTTTTGGCAATTATGATGCTGATTGAGATGGTTCTCCTATGGATAGACGTTCTACTACAGGATATTGTGTTTTGTTTGGAGGAAATATTATCTCTTGAAAAAGTAAGAAGCAAAATATTGTTGCTCGATCATCTACTAAAGTTGTGTATTGAGCAATGACATCTCTTGTCTGAGTTTATATGGGTAAAACAGTTACTTGAAGAGATTTAGAGAAATAAAACAGTGAATTATTATCTCACCGTTACAGCTTTACCACTATATATATAGAGTATAAAGAGGCAGAATACAAAAAGTCAAGGCACAACCCTAACCTAACCCTAAAGATGGGTTTCCATACATGAATAATAATAAAATACAAAAAAACATTACATTTCACATAGTTCTTACAAGAATTAAACTTTTGTAACATTTAGTTGACGAAGATGCATTGTGATAATCAGCTCTCCACATTGCTTCCAATCCAGTGTTCCATGAGAGAACTAAGCATATTAAAATAAATTGCCATTTTCTCCGAGAAAAGTTGTTGTCTAAAGAAATTTGCACCGAGTTTATCGGATCAAATGATCAACTTGTAGATGAATTAGCAAAATCCTTGAGAGGTCCCCAGATTGAATTTATTTGTACCAAGTTTGGTACATACAATTTGTATGCCCCAACTTGAGAGGGAATGTTAGAATAAACAATCATTAATAGGATTTATTGTTAGGTGTTATGTGCTTTGTGCTAGACCTAGTTCCTAGAAATGTCTTCTAGAATTCTCTTTTATTCATTATGTATCCCAAGCTATTATAAATATGAAACTCTTTGAAAGAGAATACATACTCTATCAAATTCACTCTAATTCTTCTGTATTTTTCTCAAGTGTATCCATTATATTAGCCGCTATCAACTCTGAGTAGATTTTGTAAGGATCTGGAAGCTCTGTCTGTACCCAACTCTCGATGAGCACTACATACCATCATTCAATGAATGACCAGATTAAGGTGGTAAAATGATGTTCCGGGGTTAATTTGCATTGCTTGATGGGTACAAAGCCTAGACAGTGGGCATTGCATTTAGCTCGGGCTGAATTTTGGTTCAATAATAGTTACTAAGATGTCTCATATCCGATCCTTGTATGGGCAAGACCATCTTCCTTTATCGTTGAAAGCAAACCACAATTCCTTGCAAAGTTAAAGAACCCAATTAGCAGCTAGACACTTTGAAGATTAACCTCACCTTTCCTGAATTCCATCTTGGGGATAATGTGTCACTTAGCACTGGGGGTACTATTGATAGAGTATGGCCCCCAATAACTAAGGTCTATGAGAAGAGAATTGAGAAAGTGTTAGGAAGGTTTGTGATGTTCCTAACTAGAACGCAGTTATTAAGAGCTAGTTACCAAGGTATGTAGACAATAAGATTGGAGAATAAGGGCTAGGAATAATGTGGGCATCAGTTTGGCAGGGGCCACGTTCCTCAGAATACATGCACCTTCTGTTTTCTATAACTATTTCATTTAATGAATAACAAATCTCTTGTCTCTCTGTTATATCAGTCTTTCTCCTTTTGTTTTGCTGTCTTCTGGTACCAGCTCTATTAGTTTTATCAGATACATCCTTCATCTCATGGGCCATTTAGGCCCAAGGTTTTTTATTCTTGCACATCACGAAAATTATTCACATTCTCTGAATTGAAAACAAACTTTCATTATGATAAGAGTTTAAAAATATAAGGAGATAGCTCATAAGAAGTTCAGAATCATGTTAGCACGATTATTCTTACTCTAAAAAAACTGATTCACCCAGATACGGTGTGCCACAAGCAAATATAGAAATAGAAAGCTGTTTTGATGATAATGACAAGGTTCAGTTTGTATTTAAAAGCAACATAATAGCACTATACACTAACCAACCCATCCAGGATGCTTCTGCATAATAACAGCAAATGCAGTCATCTGTTCTAAGATAATGAAATCAATCATGGAAGTATGATTGGCCACAAAAACCTGTTCAATAAAGGGAAATCCAGATTATTAATAAGTAACATTCATATTATTATGGATATGCTAATAAAAACAATGGAAGAACCAATATGCATCAGACAAACCTGTTTTGGTCGTATACTGGGCCTTGGCCCATGGTACTTAACAACCCCAGTCCAGGATGCAACAAAGAAACTGCACATCATCTCCACCAAACACCTCTGAAAGAAACGAGAATTGAGCAATTTAGAGTTCATTGATTTGATAAACAGCAAGTCATTGAAGTTGCTATCCACCAAAAGGAATGAAAATAGAAAGAGTAGGATAGAAGTTGTATTCATCTTATGCCATGATCTCAGCTGCATACAATCTGTCAACAAAATTATAGTAAACATGTATTTAAAAAATAAAGAAAAAATAAATAAGTTATGTCCTCCTTGAAATTGTCTCAAAATTTGTTGCATTGACCTACTAGGCTGACAATTAATTAGATTTAAAAAATCAGATTCAAACGAAAAATCCTTTAACTAAGATATTAAAATTAACAAATATTAAGAGATAAAGCATATGAGAAAATGATTGATTTTCATGATCGATGAGGCAACTTTAACTGAAGCCCGACAATAGGTGTTTAAAATTAAAACCAAACGAAGTAAAGGGTTGCTAAAACACTACAATAAAAGTGGCCTACGAGTTGTAGCTCAATTGACACGAAGTCTCAAACCTCCATCCTAATAATAATAATAAAAAAAAAATACAAACAATATGTAGAACACAATGGTACCAAATATTTGGACATTATAGAAATTGGAAATATTATTCACATTTACAAATTATTGTCTATTCAGTACCAGCCAGACAACTGACAGATAGGAGTTCATTGTATTTTAAGATAAGCTAAATCAAAAAGTTGAGGCCTCCTTTTTACTTTTCATGGACCGAGTTCAAACTTCAAAGATGTCTTAAAGTTTCTATGTGGCGCAGGTTATAACAGGCATTAAATGCAGTCTTCCTAGTGTGCAAAACAGAAACAGAAGTCTGTGTACAAAAAATTTCAACTGGACAAAATAGCAAGAATAATCTGAATTGATACCTCAATCTTTCTCCTCAAATCATCTTTTCCTTTCAGGAGGCAGTGCACTGGAATGAAGGATGAAAGAAATATAATCCATCCTAATGTCAACACTAGAATTCTGCAGAGTCAACCAGGACACATCACATGGCCAGAAAAAGATTAGACTTATAGTGAACTGAGGCATTAACATGAGAAGCATGAAAGGGAAACTAATGGGCCAAACACAAGCCCGTGTTTAAAGTCAAAAAATTTGAAAATTCATTTCATTTATGACTTTTATTTTCTGAAAGGAGTTTCTTTGATTTTGAAATGTTTGTGATTTAGTTGTGAACATGCAAAAATCTGCTCAAATTTGGTGGGATTTAATTTTAATTTTTGTTAAACTGACAACATTGCCCTCATTATACTGAGAAAGAAATAACTTCATGAGACATGGGAATCAGTTTTTAATGATTTCGGAAGTACTATTGCATCATCATGCATAACATGTAAGTATCGAAAGTAAAGCAATAACCTAACCTAATAGGGAAAATAATCAAATATCGAATCACAACTCCACAGCACCACAAAGGAAACAAATAAACATTCCAGTTCCAAGGTTCTGGAGGATTTGATTTGAAGCACCTTGTGAATGAATCCTATAACATAAAATTCAGTCAGTAACCAAAATGTGAGAGATATTTCAAGAAAAAGATGACATGTCTTGATGGCTTCAGGCTTGGGAATAGAGTCTGAGAATTACACAAAGATATAAATAAAAAAGACAAAACACTATAGTTCCTCTCTGCTGGATTTCACCTGGAAATGGGAATTTTGAGTTCAGTGTGAAATTGCAGATCATACTAGCTGGTCCGTAGGATCTGTGGTTTTGGGTGTTCCAAATTTGTCTAATGCAATAGGATCTCTGGAGCGGTTTTGTGACCCAGGATGAAAAACAAGCCCTGTCTTATTACCTCACTCGTGGACTTCTCTCTGGCTATTAGCACCCATTCTTTGCACTCTCTAACCTATCCAGCTCCCTCACTTTTCTCTGGTCTCGGCCTTCCGTTTATGCACTCAGAGTTTTGGCTCCATTGACTTTATTGTGCTTCATATTCTATATGTTGGTAGTGGGCAGTTCTCTCTTTCATTTTTATTTATGTTTTTGTTCTTTCAGTTATGCTATCAAAAAAAAAAAATATTGTTATGATATATTATGGGCTATATCTTAAGAATTTTCAATTTTAGTTAAATATCGTGATTGAGATGTCATTTTTGATATCTAAGTTATTTTCTATGCATATGTATGTGTTTAAAGTATAGTTTTATGTTGTAGATAGGATCTTACTATCCATGTTATGATCCTGCAATTTCCGGCCATCCATTACCTTCCTGATTCTTGGCAGGACCTCAATTTTGACAACATTGGGAGACGGTCTATTACAGCAGGTCAGAATTTAGGTTTAGAAAATGTTGAACTCATCATGTTTGACGTTAAATTCTCTCCATAACTATTCCATCATCAGCAATTTTCCAAAAGATAATAATTGACATACCAAAACCACAAAGCAGAAGAACAGCATATGAATGATAAGGTCAAAAGCTCACATCTACAATGGCACCTGCTGCCTCAGACAGACTAGGTGAAATGTCGAGCAAATCACACCTGAAAACAGAAGTTGTATATCTTGATATTTCATTGCCACGAGATTTCGGAAAACCCGAGGAAGAAAAACTTAAAAGGACAGCTTTAAATCAGGAGAACTTAATTTCAGTGCCCCTCATCTTTGATCATCTAAACAACAGTAAAAGCAAGATATGAAAACGAAAAAGAAAATAGCGGAGGCATATACAGGCTGAGTTTCCCATGCCGTTCGTGTTGAACACTGGATCCAGAGGGTAGGTAATCCTCAATGTTTGGCCGATCAAGGTCCAATTCAGAACTCGACGATTTGAGTTTCCCAGTTCTATTCATCGTTGTTACGCTTCCACTTCCACAACAACCAAAATCGCGTGACTAACTAGACCTTTTGATCCTGAAACACGCATGGTGAAAAATTAAGTGCTTCAATAAAATCTTCAAAGAGTTAGTGAACAAATTTCACCGTTCGTTGCAGCAATTGATTGATTAATAATTTCTATAGTCTAATTCCACCAAACAGCTTCCATGCAATGAGATAAAAGAAAAAAAAATAGAAAACCCTAATGTAAGAGATGGCCTTGGGAGGAAATCCCGAGAAAGAGAAAGAGAGAAAAAAGAAGTGATGAAAGAGAAAGAGCTCACGAAATAGAAAACGGATGGGAAATTGCAGAAATCAACTCTAACGAGAAAATGGAACGGAAAGTGTGTCTTGAGCAGGGCTGGGTGTAATTTCCCGAAATAAGGAAGGGTAATTTTGTCATAACAACCTACGATTTCGTTCGAAGTCGTTGGGAAACATGCCTAACGCGCGCGTAATTATTTTTCAAGTTTTTAATTTGTTTTGTATATTTCTTTCCATATAAAATTTTTCAATTTAACTCCTCTTTCCTTTATCTTCGCACCCACTTACCAACTTCTCTTCCGGTGTCTTACAAAAATAGTCAAAGTTTGCTGATCCGTAAGACCACCAGGATTTGGTTAAGTTAGATTGCTACTTTCAGACAATTAATTCACTTTTTTTTAATTAAAAATAAAAATAACATAAAAATTAAAAATTTACTTCTTTATACTATATTATTGAAATGATGTAAATATACAATAACATCAAAATTTAAATTATTATTGTTTACAAATTAAATTTAATTATTAATTATAATAGAATAATTTAATATGTAAAGATAACATTTATTTTAATTTATTTAATTAGATATATTAATTATCAATTAAATTATTTGTTTGTTTTTTGGAATAAGTTAACCTATGATAGATTAGCTCAAGATTCGTACGAGAAATTTCAATAATTTTAAAAAATTAAAATATATAGTATTTAAATTATTTATAATTGGATTTTTTAGTTTATTTTGATTGAGTGATTAAAATATCTTAGATTTCAGTTTTCATGTTTGGATAAAGTAATTTAATTTATATTTTAAGACAAATTCAACTTTATCCTTGAGTTTAAGTTAAGTTAGTTCGACCGTCAATCCAGAACGATTTGTCTCAACTTTCTATCTAGATCAACTCTAGTACATTCGATCTAGGCTCACTAGGCTTGACCTTTAGCCTAGGTTGACTCATTTCGACCTTCAACTAGGTCCAGTGCTCAACCTTTAGCTTGAGCCAACTCAGTCCAAGCTAACTCAACTCAACCATCAACATAATCATGTGAATCACCAAACATTGCAACTACACTGTTCGTGGAGACAAACAAATGTGGTGGTAGCTCCACAATATAGTGGCAAGGGGATGGCGGTTAAAATGTTGGGAGGATGAGATGATTGGTTCTTTGGATGAAGATGTGTGATTGGGTGAGAAAAGGCTAGGTGAAGAAAAAAGGGAAGTGAAGAGGTGAGGTGTGAGTGTTTGGTCGAGAAAAAGTGGGTAGGAAGAAACCCTAAACACCCTTTGTTCATGTGTTTGCAAATAAAAAAATAAACTACTTTCTATACTGATTATAACTACAATCGGTATACAAAATCTTCTACAATATTACAAAAGTGTTACCATATCACTTTATATATAAGTTGTAGGTTTAATCAATATAAAAAAGTGTTTTGTTCTACTCCAACCTGTATAGAATCTGTTACATTATCTATAGTTATATCACCATACTACTTTTTATACATGGTTAATTACAACTAATATAAAAAATCGTTATAAAAAATATTTTTTTTACTATTGCAAAGAATATAAAAAAAAATTATAAAATTTTGTGATTCTTTTATTACGAATATATATTTTTAACCTTTGAAATGAACTATTAATTATAATATTAATTATAATGTTTTAACTTTTTCTATACAAATATTATAAAACCCTCTTTTTTATTCTGTCATAATTTTAAAGAGTTGCCCCTAATCTAATGGGCCTAAGAGCTGACCCATAGGGTGTCCAAGGCCCCTAAGGCAGCCAAACCCCTTCTCACTGCTGCATTCTTGCAAACACAGTTCCCTCACACTCTCTCTTTCTCAACAGAACGTTCTGCTAGGGTTTGAGATCTATCCAAGTTCAACTGAGTTCAACCTCTTTCTTCTGCTCACCTCTTAAACCTGCTCCTGGAGCTGTAGTGCTCATTGGCTTAAGTGTCGAAACTTTTCGCTAGCTTATTTCCAGGTAAGGGAAGCTAGGATTTCACGTTATTTTTATTTTATGCGATTAATGTTTTGTGAAATATGAGAAAAGATTGGAGAAAACGTTAGTTTTTGGTATATTTCTGAGTTAGGGGTTCAAATATTCATGAAATTGTGATATTTGACGTTATTTCTCGTATTCTGGATGCGTCGAACAATCGCTGGGCGAGTTGACGTGGTCGCTAGGCGAGTTGACGTGGTCGCTAGGCGACTGTGTATTTTTCTAATATTCGCAGTTTTAGTAAAATTGACTTTCCCAACTCATTAACCGTTGGATTGAGCTCAAATTTTGAAATTTGGTTCATAACATGCTATTTTATGGTTTGAACGGTTGGATCGTCGATTAGATTCTGTAGCTTGAGAAATATGATTGGTATCTTGTCAGTACGTAAATCCACGAGTCTCTAGGTGAGACTTCCTGGTCGTGCTTTAGTGGTCGGGACATAATTCCATGACCCTTGTTAGTGGGGATTCATGGTGGTACCCCATCTATATAATTTGGTAAGGATTCAAGGTAAGGTTGCATCCTGACACTCTAAGGAGTCAATTAGTCTCACTTAGAGCAGACTGACTCTTGTGGTGAGAGTAGCAGGAGGCCTGAAACTCATTAAGGGCTAACCTTGTGTGTGTGGGATTGAAACATTGTAACACTTGTAACACTTAGCTCGGGGCTGAGCAGCTCGGGGGTGAGGAGGGTAATCCACCACAAGTGCAAGCATCCGCTGAATCCGACCAGATTATATGTAATCTGGATGAGTCGAGTCTGAGTCTAGTGTATTGCTTGAGAAGT
>Ga0099822_1009198_pt1 | contig 12505 bp, 5 predicted proteins | sample CowpeawhiteBW_FD_76839 | JGI IMG/M metagenome (GOLD analysis project Ga0099822, IMG submission 76839) | Root nodule microbial communities of legume samples collected from California USA - Cow pea white BW | ecosystem: Host-associated > Plants > Roots > Nodule | place: USA: California | collected... | reverse complement strand
GTGCTACTTCCTTCTTGTTTGCCAATCTCCTTCTTGCTCTTCTACCAATTCAGACCCAGAACCTCACCCAACACTCACAAATACTCTCCTTTCGTGCTCTATTTCTGGTATAGTCTCAGCCTTGACATAACCTTTCCTAATACTAAACTTTTACCTTTTAAATCGTGCTTAAATTTAGGTCAATAATGCAAAAACGGGATTCCCACTTAATTAATGGTTAATGGCCATTCATGGTCCCTTTATGGTTGTTTTTCAACCTCCCTTGGCTACTAGATAAGTTAGGGTTTCCTTTAACCCTTCCCATTCCACCCAATTCTAGCATTAGCAAAAAAATATAAAGTTAAATTTAAGTTTTCCCCAAACTCACCACCATGCACTTGCCAAGTCAATACAAAATCATCATGCCAATCCCCGTTTCATGCCAACTAGTATAACCCAATTGCTATCTTCTTACTTACACGCACATACATATTAGTAAAAAAAAAAAAATCCTACGCAAAGGGCATACATATGACTCAAACCTAAGTCCTCTCATACAATCAAAGTACTCTCAACCACTTGAGCTAATACTTGTTCACATCATGAAGGTTAGCATTTAATGTCATAAAGGCTTCTCTTACCCGCATTTATTAAATAATTATTTATTTAATTATTTAAATTTAGTGGGTCTCACACTTAGTCTCAGAGCAGTACTAGTATGAGATCTTGTAGACTATTTTATCACTATTTTTCTTTTAATTTCCGATACTATGTTTTATGAATTGGAGACTTGAAACCTTTGTAGATTTAATGTAATTTTAAACTTTAGTGCATGAAATAAATTTTCCCACACTTTGATTGGGACGAGTTTATTTATAATGTATAGTATTTATTTATAAAGATTAAAACATAATAATTAATGCTATGTATGATTGTGACGAGTTTATTTATTTTTCTTCTTAAATTTACTTTATATTCCTAATAATAAAATTACTATTTTCATTTGCTAATTTAAAATTTATAAATTGTCCTTACATTTTCATTTGAAGTTAATTACCTTTTCTTTTTATTCTTGTTTTATGATACTTCAACAACACTAATTCTTCTTTCATTTCTTATTCAAATTTCTTTTCATTATAAATTTAAACGAACTTTAACAGCATTTGCATTTCTTCTTTCCTTTGTAGATTTTTTAATACTACTCCTTGCTCAATTTTCCCTTTACAAATTCACTATATATATTTATATTGTATACACAACATATGAAGAAAAAAAACTCTAAAAAGTCTCCGTATCCCCAAGTTCATACATATATCTACATGGATCAATTTGAATAAACACTAATTTATAAAATAAAAAATTAAACTTTTTTATAAATGAAAACCAAACACTTATAAAAAATGTTTAATAATATATATATATATATATATATATATATATATATAAATAAAAGAAAATTTACAACAAAAATTATCACTTTCCCTCCATGTAAAAGGATAAAAATAAAAAATAATGATATTTTGACTCTTTTTTTTTTATCCACTTTTAACTTACCATTCTAATCATCCTTAAATCATCACACAACACTATTACACAAAAATCAAAAATAGATAATTGAAGAGTGATTGGAATGATAGATTAAAAGTGGATTAAAAAAAATAGATCAAAATATCGTTATCCAAAAATAAATAAGAGAAAGGAACTTCTTCTTGTTGCTTCGAATGGATGATGATGATGAAAATCTTCTAAATCATATCAAAGCTCAAGAATTCATATTGAAGTTGTTCATTCAGTGGTTCCATGAAAGAGCTGGAATGATGATGATCAAGAGATTTGAACCAAGTATTAGACTCATGAGAATAGGTTTCACTAGTGCCAGTACTCCATTGTTGAATGTTTGTGCCCTTTTGGTTAGCATCATCAAGAACACCATCATCATCATCATAATTGTAACAGTAATCAGCTTCCACAAACATTTCAGCAACATTGGAGAACTGGCCTGTGAGTTCTTGCACAAGGGCTCTGAAGTTTGAGGCACTGGTCTTCACCTTCATAGGGCTTGAGATATATGTCACTTTAACATCCTTCTTCTCACCCCTTTTGCTCTTCCCTTTTCTCTTCATCATCACAACATGGTTGTTCTTAACTCCAAGCATTATTATCAACAAAAGGGTTACTTAATCAACCAACAAAAACCCAATTGCCACAATTAAAAAATGATTGAAGCTATAGGGTTTGTATTTATAGTATGATAAAGGGTGGGTGATGTAAAATCAGGGTGAACTTCCTGGATAGTGATTATGTTAAGAAAATTAGGGTTCGTGGTTGAAATAATGGAAAGGGGTTAGAAAGTGCATGGTTGAGAAGGTTCCATTGGGGTGTTGAAGAAACTTTCAAGTTTTCCATGGATATTAACATGGTGATAACAGATTAATACATGTGTATCTGTCACTGTTTTGTTTTTTATTTGTGGTTTACGTTCCGTGAACCTTTTGGTCATGTGCAGTTATGGATGACTTAGGAAATTTCCAGCAAGAAGCCAAAGTAAGAATCTGAATCGTCACAATTTCAAATTGTGATTAAAAGTTATTCAACGAATGTTTGATATAATTAAAATGATTTATAAATAGGGATTTCTAATGTCAAATTTATATTTATATCTGTTGTTGTTTCCTATGTTAAGACCGTTTTATCTTGATTAGTTGCATGTTTTTTTTTTTCACTTTGAAAACATGTAAAATAAATTTCTAAAATCAATTCAGGTTAATAAATTGTTTGAAGACACTCAAAATTAATTATAGATAAAAAATATAATTATTTTTAATTTCTCAATCAATCAAAATTATTTTTTTCACATAAAATAAAATCAATTTTTCTGAACGCATTTTAAATTTCTTTTATGATTGTTTTAAATATTTTAGTAATGATTATTTGTATTCAACCTTTAATAATAATATTTTAATTTATTTTTTCCTTTTTATGTTTTTTCTTAGTTTTGTCAAGTGAAATTTAAATATTTTTATATTTTTATAGATATTAACTAAATGAATGTTGGTGAAGAATTTAATTATGATGTCAGTGTCTGATGTAAGATGAATGGAATAAATTTTGTTGATGTCGTGTTGTCACTTTTATATCTGAGCAAAAAATCTCAATAAGATCAAATTCGAAGAAATTTAACATAAATTTAAACATGTGTTGGAATCAAACGAGACACAGAAATATATAACGACTAAAATAGATAATTGCACTCATATTTAAATAATGAATTAAAATTTTATCAATGTCTAACTTCAATATATATTTTAAATTTGATTTTTGATATCGTATTTTTTATTAAAGTTTAATAAAAAAATTGATTATATTTATGTCACTTATTAAAACTAAAAATATTTAATCATTTAAATCAAGTAAACTGTAATTTTTATTTTATTTTCAAGAATTGTAAATCTTTAGATATTTTTGAGATTCTAGAAATATATGGTTATGGTTGAATTTAATTTATAAATACACAATTCTTCATCTGTGCCAGTTAGTCAAAAAGGTTACTTCCAGGAAAGTCATATAGTACGAAAGCAAAACATGAGGATGAATTAAATTTGATGTGACCCAAATGATAGAAGAAAAGAAAATTCATCCACACGTTTAAACCAACTGTATATTACTAATTAAAAGTTATTAATACTTTATAATAATTTATATCCAAGATAAATTATTTTTTATTTTTATTGATAACGAAAAAAAAATTCTCCTATCAGTTTTTGTGTAAGTAAATTTGTAGAAAAATATTCAGATTATAGAATAAAATTTTATATTGTATTTCTAATAAAAGAACCAATACAATTACGGGTTTTTTTATGATATTTCTCTTCGATATTCCGTAATCAGATCAATTTCTGATCTTGACTCTTAAATAAAGTTAGATTTTTCTCATATTTAAACAATTACAATTCATCCTTTTAATTTGAAAAATGATTGTAATATAAAACGTTTATAAAAGGTCAATTATTTTTCTTTCTTCCTCAAGATGAAAGTGCTCAAAAGGGAAAGTTGGAGGAAAGTGTTATGGTATGGAAGTCTTCCTACATTCAATATGATCGCACAAATAGTGTACTTACTTGGCAGCCACACAAAAGGAAAATTTGTCAAATTCAAACTTTTTTAATCTTTTCAAATAGTTACATTCTGAAAAGAAAAATTCTATGCATGACTTTTTTTGTATTTACATACACTATTTTTAATTGCTTACTTTTGACTTAATTAGGCCTTTGGTCCCTAATTTATATGCATGGATCATTTTGATCCAATAATTTTTCGGGGTTCAATTTAGTCTTTTAGTTTGTTTAAGATGTTCAATTTAGTTATCGACGTTAATAACATTAAATAATTTAACGACAGAGTGTTTTGATGTGATACTGTGGCAATTGATAATTACGTGGCAATGTAGGGAGATCAGATGATGTGGACAGTAAATAAAAAATTGAAGTTGTATTGGGTTTTCGAAGAGGGTAAAATTAGGGTTCGTGTGGTAAAGAAATTGGGGATACTGGTGGAGAAGAACATTGATTCGAGGAAGAAGCGATTGAAGGATAACGATTCAAAGAGGAAGGATTTGCGATCTCCTTGGTTGTATAGGATCCTCGCTTTGTTCGTAGTGGTACCAAATCGAAGGTAAGTTTTTGGGTTTTTAATGGAATCGTTGTCACCTTTTACTTTTATACTATTGAAATTGTGGGCGTTGCTATTGTTTTTTATGTGTTATTTTGTCTCTGTGTGTTTTTAATGGTGTGTGGGTTGTGGTCCCGTTGATTTGTGGTCAGTGGGTTGTGGTCCCCTTTTAAAGGAGATTGTGTTTAACTTTTTTTGGGTATGGGTTGTAATATGTATTGTATCTGTGGGCATTGGTAGTGCATAAAGTAACTTGTTTTATGTTTTTTTATAGGTTGGGATGTGTGATGATATATTTGAGGTGGTGGTCTACCATGGGGGATACTTTGAAACGAATGAAACATTGAGTTATAGTAATGGGTTAACGTCCATGTTGGCTTGTGACCCATATAGGTGGAGTTTTTTTCGAGATAATGAGAATACTTAGGGAAATGGGTTATGTAAACATTAAAGAGTTATGGTATTAGTAAGTCAGTTGTATTGGAGAAAAATTTGAAAATTTTGTATGATGACAAGGGTGCAATGCACATGGTCAATATTGCTAGAAGAGATGATGGCAGAAACATGAACTAAAAATGTTGAGGTCTAACGTGAGGTGGATGGTCATAGTGGTTGTTGTGAAGGAGATCACATTAATTATATGGAGGATAGTAATGTGGTTCATGAGGTTGAAATGCAACAAGATAATAATGGTTGTCACATGGAATATGAATTGGAGGATGAAGTTGATAGTCATCATAACATTAGGGTGCAGCCACAAACTTAAGTGGATGCTGAAATTGAGGTTGATGTCAATGTTGAGGTTCAGCCAAAAATTGAAGTGGATCAAATTCTGGTTGAGGAAAATAATGAGATTGAAGCAGAAGTTAGTGTCCAACTTGAAGTTGATGTACACGTAGGTATTGCACATGAGGCAGTAGGTGGTGTCCAAACTGAGTGTGATTTAGAAGCACATACTGGAGCTGAGGCAGAAATAAGGATTGAGGAGGAAAGAAATAAAGGTGAAACTGATTCTGATCATATTGTGAGTGAGGAAGATCTACATGATGTAAGTGTACATTATGAGGACAATTTGTGGGAAGTAAATGGGGAAGAAGATGTTGAGGAGGAAGAATTAGAATTTGATGGTAGTGCCCATGTTGATATGCATGATAGGGGTTTATTTGATGATGGGTGGGAATCAGATAACATGAACAATGATGATCCAAATAGTGATGAGTCATTGGCCAGTGGCAACCCATGTAAGGCAAACTTTGGGACCTTTGAAATGCCCAAAAGCATGGCCCAATATCAGAGGGAAGTTGAAACGTATTTTCCAGATAAAGAGACATTTGTAGAGGCAATAAGGACATATGGAGTGGAATCTGGAAGAAGGCTAAAACTTCAAAAAAATGATAAAGGTAGATGTAGAGTGATATGTTTAGGTGGGAAAGGAAAATGTACTCGGTTTGCCTATTGTGCTTATGTGGTTGCAACAAACATATGGCGGTTAAGGAGAATTAATGACAAGCACAAGTGTAGTACAAAATTCAATGTAAAACTGTTAAATGCTAAGTGGTTAAGTAGTAGGTTGGAAAACACATTAAGAGACAACCCAAGTCTAAGGGCAGTTGATATTCACAATAAAGTAACTAGGAAGTGGAATATTGCTGTGACAAAGTCCATGGCTCGTAGAGCAAAAACACTGGCTATTGAGCAAGTTGATGGGTCTTTTATAGAACAATTTAATCGAATTTATCACTATGCACATGAGATTCTTAGATCTAATCCTGGTTCTACAACAAAGGTGAAAGTTGAAGGAAATGAAGGGGAAAGATATTTCAGCGGGTTCTACATGTGTTTAAAAGCATGCAAAGATAGTATAATTTCATGTTACCCTTTTATTGGTTTAGATGGTTGTTTTTTGAAGCACAAGTATAGAGGTGAACTCCTTACTGTTGTTGGAAGGGATACCAACGACCAAATGGTACCAATTGCATGTGTTGTTGTTGAAGTGGAAAATAAGGACAAATGGACATTGTTTTTGGAGTTGTTAATTGATGATCTTGGGGGACCCAATATTTGTGCATCATACACGTTCATGTCAAACCAGCAAAAGGTATGTATATTATTTTCGCACACTATTGTTATTACCTTTTACTACTGAGACATTTGGTGCCCTGCTCAAGTTAATTTAATTGTCTTTTGCAGGGTTTGTTGTCTACTATTCAATCCTTTTTGCTTGGGGCTAACCAAAGGTTTTGTATGAGGCATTTATATGCAAACTTTAAGAAGAAATTCCCGGGAAAGAATTTGAAAGCTTTAATGTGGGAAGTAGCTCATAGCATATATCCACAACAATGGGAGAAAGTCATGAGGAAGATTAAAGAAGTTAACATCGATGCTTTCAAACATATGTTAGGAATACCCTCAAGGTAAACGTAATCAACTTTGCTAAAACTGATTGTGAAGCATTATTGATTTGTGTGTGCCACTTGAATAGGTATTGGTCAAAATCAAGGTTCATCCCCAGACCTTTGTGTGACACAATCGTGAATAACATGAGCGAGGCATTCAACAGTATAATTGTACAAGAAAGGAGTAAGTCGATAGTGTCCATGATGGAGGAAATACGTCTTTATATGATGCAAAGATGGGCTAAAAATATATCAAAGGCAAAATCCTTCAAAAACTCAATACGTCCAAGAATTAAGAAGAGATTGGACAACAAAACAGCAAATTCCACAAACTGGATTCCCAAGTACTTCTAATTTGTTGCCTAGTCATTCTGATTTAGTCACCATTACCTCATTTGTGATTTATACTTGTATTGAATTGTGATACACAGCTGGTCATCAAATCAGATATTTGAGGTTAGGCACAAATCATTTACTGGGGAGAAATTTGTGGTCAACATAGACAACAAACATTGCACCTGCAGGAAGTGGAGTATAACAGGGATACCTTGTTGTCATGTAATGGCTGCAATTAAGTTTCTGAACTTAAGTGAAGAAGATTTTGTCCATAATTGGTTTAGGATCTCAACCTATGAAGAGACCTACAATTCCATCATATACCCTTGTAACGGTCAGTAAATGTGGATTCAAACAGAATTTCCAAATGTATTGCCCCCTCCTAAAAGAATTCTACCTGGAAGACCCAAAAAGAAAAAAAGACTTGAAGCTTGGGAGATGAACAAGAATGGGAAGCATATTACAAAATATGGCTTGACCAAAAAATGTGGCATATGTAAAGAAGTAGGCCATAATCGAAAAAGTTGTCTCCAACAACCTCAATCAGCACCACCAACTCAGTCAACTCAGCCAATAAATGTAGGATTAGAACAACCACCACCAGTTGTAACAACTCAGTCAACAAATATAGGATCAGAACAGCCACCATCACCACCTCAGACTCAACCAAGTCAGTCATCATAGCAGCCACCACCAATACAAAATCAGGCAAATCAATCATCACATCAGCCACCAGAATCATCACAGCAGCCACCACCAATACAAATTGAGGCTGCTTACTCATCACAACATCCACCATAACAGACATCACACCAAGCAGGATCATAAATAGTTGTACGAAGTCAACCATGCCACCTTCCAATTCCTCGTCCAACCTCAACCATACCCAATAGAAGGCAAAAACTCCAGCATAGGAGAGGATGTGTGTGGAAGTCATGAGGCTTACTTATGCTTTTTTTTATGATGCACAATTTATTTTTGGATTATGATGTATTATGCAGCTTTTAGATTTCTAAGTCAAGATTGCTTTGTCTACTTTTATTTTGTAGTTTTTACATTGTAAGTTCAAAAATCCAAAACAAAATTGGATGTCTTTTGTGCTGTAACATCAAGTACAATGATGTGATTATATAATATTGTGTTATGACTCAAAATTTCTCTTTATTGAATGTTTGTAATGGTTGTATTTGATACCAAACAAAGATTTCTTTAACGCCAACTTTTCATTAATTTACTAACTGATACAACAATTCAGCTTTCCAATTACATATTTGAAGTCAATAAAATAACATATACAAACTGATACCCCCAATACAGATTCAACAACACCCAATACAGATTAAATCACACACTTTTCATCAATCGTGACAACACAATGATGTTCACTACAACTAATAAACACATTATCCCTAGTAAAATATTAATAAACATTCTGAAACCTTAAGTTCTTTCTCCATAATATATATCTTCCTCATTTCCCTTAATAGTGTTATCCCTTTCATCACCAGCATCTTCCGAACACCATTTAAAGTAATTACAACCAATGAAAGCTTCACTTCCGCTCTGTCATGACAACATTCAGAACAAAAAAAACCTTCATGTTAGTTGCAACCACTTATTCATGAATGAATCACGGAAAAAGGGTGATGGATCTAACCTTGTAATTAGGACAATCCCAAAATTTCTTCCCACCATTTTTAGTAGTTCGAGTTGTTCTTAATACAACAACCTCTCCACAGTTGCAAGTGGGTGCTCCACTGTGAGAGAAAATTGCACCATCATGATTAGATAACTTAGGATTTTGCATACCTCACGAATTACAGGAGCAAGATGAAGAAGAGTGGCCCCTAGACATCACTCAGAATGAATAAAGCAAGGAAAATGAAGAAGAACTCCAACAGAACGATGAACAACAGTGAAATTAGGGCAAATGAACAGTTTTATCTCCATAAATAACCTTTGTTGCCACCTCATTACACCACATTGATGACAGGGTATTCAAAACTTGCCACGTTTCTATTCCAAACTAACACAAGGGCACTATTATGACGTCGTTTAACCAAAACTAACGGGAGGAACCATTTTAAACTATTTTAACAAAGTAAAGGACTAAATTGAACCCCGAAAAAATTAGGGGACCAAACTGAATCAACCATAAAAATTAGGGGACCAAAAGTCTAATTAAACCTTTATTTTCTAATGGAAATCATGTTTATATGTATTTTTGTTTTATTACAAAAGTTTTATTTGTATGCACATTTTTTTTAATTTGTTACAGGTGACATGTTCTTAATTTTGTTTATTTTATGATTTTTTTAATTTTTATTATTATTGCTTATTTTTATGACAGTAAGTTGTTTTTTAATCATTTTATTTATTTATTGGAAATAGATTTATTTTTAATGCAAAATGTGTCAATAAGTTATTATTTTTATTAATTTAATAATCTTTTAGAAAGTAAAAAAATGAGAAAAAATAGTAGACATCAACTATGACATCCTATTTAATAGAATAATTCTAATAAATAAAACATGGTATACCATAATAAAGTATATTAGAATTTAACCATTAGAATCATCCCAAAATATACTTAGAACAGAAGTACCATGAGCACATAACAATGCCATAAACATGTCTTAAAACATAAAACAAAATGACAAAAGATTGCTCAACAGAGCAAGAAATTACATAAGACCAATTTTTCAAAAGATGCTCAAAAGAGCAATAACCAACACGCATGAACTACACAACAACATCTTCACCGTCTTGATGATCACCAAGGGTCTCCACGTCTGCTCTCACCAACATTTGGTGATCATTGCAAAAAGAAAAACATAACAAAGAAACAAACACAGAAAAAAAGAAGGTTAAGCTAGTGTATTTAAGTATTCATACATAAATATAGTTACATAAGTACATCACCCAAGGAACACATACATTGAGAAAAGAAACATTAACTTACGGTTTTCACTCAATTAAACATTCAACTAGGGATGTCAACGGGACAGGTAGGGTACGGGTAATAGCTCCCTGGTACCCTACCCACTGGATAAATATTTGCTTCATACCAGTACTCATATTCGTCGATTATCTGTTATGCGGGTACCCGCATAATTTTGTAATATCCACGGATATTCACAAGTACCAGCGGGTATTTACAAAAAAATAAAAAAATATTTAACAATATATTTTAATCATATATTCAAATAAAATACAATACATAACATTTATAAATTTCAAACAAAGTTCAAATAACTCATTTAAATAGTGTTGAATAACAGTTTACAAGTAAATGAACTTTTTTTAAAACTAATTGATAAAAAAATAACTCATTCAAAATCAATATGTTAATGTTTTAATTATGATTTTTTATTTTTTTAATTTAAATTAGAGTATAGCGGGTACGAATATCCACGGGTACGGGTACTACAATACTCGTACCCGTCCCGTTAACATGCGGGTATTAAAAATACTCGTACCCATTACCCACGGTTATCCATTTACAATATTCATTTCCTACCCGTTACAGGTTTTATCCGCGGATACTCGCGAGTATGAATTTTTTTGACATCCCTACACCCAACTAACTCTTGACTCGATCTCGATATCCGGATTATGCGTTTGATATAGAATTCTAAGTAGGGATGGCAATGTGCAGGGTGGGATGGGTTTCGCTATCCCATACCCATTCCCGTAGAAAAAATTCATCATCATCCCTATACTCAAATCCAACAGGTACCAAACTTTTGTCTCATCTCATCCCCACCAGGTAACGGGTATAATATTGTACCCATACCCGTACCTATGATCTTACTACTTCAATATTAATTTTAATTAATTCCTATAACATAATAAAAAATTACGATAGAGAAAACATAATATTATCAAATATTCAATATTAGGAGGAGAATTGTTTCTTTGATATCAAATACTTTGAAATAAATTATAATTGTTTACATTTTATATTAGAATACCAAATAAAATTTCATGAGAACCAAAACATTTATTAAATTTGCAAACATTGATGAAATCTAATTGATAAATTTTAAAAATATTTTTAAAAAATATATATATAAGGGAAACAAATATTCAAAATAAAATATATTTTAAACTTTTGTTTACTTAAATTTTTTAAATTGTAATGAATCTCTGTTTTACAAACTAATAAAACTTAATAATACCTCACTTGATCAAAATGACGCAAAGAACAAATAATAAACATAATAATAAAATTTTTGGCATAGATCTTGTATCTTTTGAACTCCAATATATGTTGGATGGTGATAAAAAAATATTGGGTTAAATATGTTTTTGGTCCCTTAACTTTCAGTGAATTTTGGAATTAGTCCATTTCGAAACTTTGGACCAATTTAGTCCTTCATCTTTTGAAATACGTGGATTTAGTCCTTTTAATCAAATTTTGTTAGGTTTCTTTGGTGTTTCGTACACATTTCAATATTGTATTTGAGTTGTTTATATTGTTTAACACATTTTTGCTTTAATGTTAAGTCAAATATTATTATGACTAAATTCACGTATTTTGAAATATGAAAAACTAAATTGGTTCAAAATTTCGAAATGAACTAATTTCAAAATTCACTGAAAGTTAAGGGACCAAAAATATATTTAACCCAAAAATATTCATCACAATTACATTCAATTTTTATATTGTAGTAAATAAAAGTTATTTATACAATTATAGTGAAAAAATTACAGTATGATTGATAATGAGTTAGAAAATAAAAAAATAATTAGATAAAGTATATTGAAAAATTATTCTACATGATGAAAATAAATAACAAACAAAAATATTAAAAAATTAAAAAATGTGTGTCTTAGAAATAATTTGAGAGACTAGTGAGAGAAACCGCACATAGAAAAACAAATGTATAATTAAGAGTATGATAAGATGAAAAATACCTTAAATATCTAAGCAAACTTTTCAAATATCAACATATATACTCGATGATTGAGAAATAACGAAAATTATTTTAGCGAAACAAAAGTTATTGAAATGAAACAAAAATGAATAATAATAAGTAAATAATATTTTTTTTATATTACCTAGTAAATGAAAGGTTTATACTCTTAAACACTTAGATTAAGAGTATTAAACATTCTCATGT
>Ga0099822_1009196_pt1 | contig 12507 bp, 8 predicted proteins | sample CowpeawhiteBW_FD_76839 | JGI IMG/M metagenome (GOLD analysis project Ga0099822, IMG submission 76839) | Root nodule microbial communities of legume samples collected from California USA - Cow pea white BW | ecosystem: Host-associated > Plants > Roots > Nodule | place: USA: California | collected... | reverse complement strand
ATATATATATATATATATATATATATATATATATATATATATATATATATATATATCCTGATGCTTTGATTTTCACTGGCTAGAATGACAACCTGGTTGGGATGGAGCCAGTGTACTGATGCTTTTGCATGCCTGTTTCTTTTAAAAAAAGTGTTGATACAAGTTAAATTGACACCCGTCTTTTTCATTTGACAGTTTTTGTCTATGAAACTTGCAACAGTAAATCCGCGGCTGGATTTTAATATTGAAGGACTTCTTGCAAAAGATGTAAGTTATTAGTTTGTTTACATACCAGTGGGTAAAGATTTATATTCTGTTCAAGTGCCTGATCACCTTGTTACATGGTGAACATTATATATCAGATTCTTCAACATCGGCCAGGTCCTTCTTCTGGTCTAGGATTTCCTCTAGATATATCCATGGCTTTTCCTCCATTACATTCATCTCAACCAGGGCTGATTCATCCAATTATTCCCAACATGGCAAACTCAGCTGACATTCTTCAAAGAAACATCCATCAACAGTTAGCTCCCTTGAATGGTGAATTGAAGGAGCCAAATCAGGTATTGATCCATTGGAATGTCATGCATTTCTCATTCACCATGCACATAATTTCTCTGTTTAAGTGAGAAACACTAGTTTGGGTGCTACATAAATGATAGATTTGTGAATGGATAATATTCGGTATAGATTGCGGCACATAAGCAATGTTGAAAATCCTCCGTCAACCAAACTTACATTTAATTTCCGTGACCATCCTTTGCTGTTATACAACAAATTACCTATGCTTATGTTAAATTGTTGTTTATCCAATATTTTGCCTGACTATATTCTTCAATCATTTTATTTTCAAACACAATTTGTAATAGCTATCTGATGCATGGGACGATGAGCTTCACAACGTCGTACAGATGAGTTTTGCAACAACTACTTCCCTGAGTAACCAACATGTTGATGGTATGCATTCCCCCAACAAATGATCCCTTTTAGTTAAGTTACATTTTTTCACTCAAATTACCTTTGCTACATGCTGTTGTAGGTACTGTGTCAGCAAGTCAGATGAAAGTTGAACTTTGATGTTTACTCTTCGTACATTCATCTTCACTACAGCACGTATTTGGCTTTCATTCTTGTCAGATGCAAATAACTAAAGCTCAGAGTTCTACACAAGGCTCACCAAACTTGAAGGCCATAATCACAATTCTCTGCAATATATTTGAAATGAGATACTACTGAGTAATGTTCTGGTGTCTAGGTCTTTTGAGGGCAGTGACACACTCTACTAGGTTAGAGGATGTAGAGCAGTATTTAAGGATGTTTCCCTTTTCAAGCGTGAATATATGTATCATATGCTTAGAAGTGGAATTCTATTTTATCAAAATAGGTTTGCTCACTGGATATATTAAAGAATGTAAAGACAGGATCTTACTGAGTCTGATGAACCTGGAGAAATGCTAAAGAGAATTTTTTTTTGGGCTGAGCATAGCTTACAAAGTGCTATGAGAACCTGTTGATGATTTTTATTGATGCTTGCCAGTTGCTTGCTTGCACATAATGTAATGCTTTTTCTGCCCAACAATTAACTGTTACATTCTTTCATGGACCACGTTCAGATGTAGATCACACTTTAGGGAGCTTTCTGTTTAGACTCTTTCCTTGTAATTTAACTGATAATGTGTTCCTGAGTATCACAGTCAGCATTATATCGTTCGTGGACATTGGTCAATACTCTGCATTGTGTAAAAAGAGGAGGGAATAAATTATAGGGGATCCGCGTTGGTATACAAAAGGCTCTTCAAGTAGTCACGATACTGGCACTACAAAAAAACTAAATTTGAACAAGGGTTATTATCGGAGGATATAATAACCTCTGGTAAGTAATACACCTAGTGGGGTTTTCCAAACCTTGACAAAGTCTGAGGTTTTTTTTAAGAAACCGTAATTAAGTTTTAAATTTTAATTTTTTCCCTCATTTTTTGTCCTCTCTTTTTTATCATCTAACCTACACTCTTTTATTATATTTCGTATAGTACGTATTATGTTTGCTTATCCTCTTTTCATCTCTCTTTGTATCTTCTGTATGGTAAGAAAAAATTTTGACACTCCATTTTTACGGTCCCTCTTCCTGGAGGTCCTCCAATCGGTACACTAATTGTCTTCGTTCTTGATTTTTTAACAATTACTTTTCACTTTCCCAATTTCTAACATTCTAGGTCAATAGTTTAAGTTAGATATTGTTTGATGTTGTTAAGATACTTTGTATTTTTAGTTACTTTCTTTAGTTGTACCTCTATATTATAAATAGATTATATTATAAATAGATTATCTTATAAATAGATTATCTTATATGTAGTTTATATATAAGACATATTAATTTCAAACCTTGTTTTCTTTATATTCAACAATGTACCTTGAGTTTAAGGTTCTTTTGAAAAAAAAACTACCTTTAAATATCAAGACTCTATAACTAATTATATGGTTAAAATTTATGCTCTTTTTCATGAGTTTAATAAGTTATTGTCTCCTTTTCTCGATCCTACCAAAAAGATCGTGCATCGACCAAAGTTCTTCATGCTAAGGGCATTACACAAACTTTTGCTGATAAAATATTCATATATTCGTGATCAAATTTTAGATTTTCCGGTGGTCCCCACCTTGACTTCGACCTACTCTACTCTTTTTCGTGTACAAAAAAATCCAACATTTGATACCCTGCTTCTATTAATGATTCTTCTGCATTGGCATCTTACCGTGATGACTAGACTTGCCCTTGCAAATAGGGAAAAAGCTGTTTTAAGTGTGAATATTGTGGCAAGCTAGGTCACAAGATTGACAAGTGTTATGCATTACATGGTCGTCCTCCTCGATTTACTGCAGTTGTTCAGGTCGATCTTTCCCACCATCGTTTGCTGAGGATCTTCCTTCTTCTGTTTCATCTGATACACCTGCTATGTTCAACAAATTTCTCAAATGGTATAAGGATCAATAATCTTCTAGTTCCATTGTGTATGTCGCATACATAGGTACATCTTTTGCTGGTCTAACCTAATCTTCTTCTTCTGGTCCTTGGGTTTTTGATTCATGAGTCATTGATCATATTACTAGTAACAAATCTTTATTCTTTTCTTTATCTTCTCTTAATCCTTTACCTTTTGGTACATTGGCTGATGGCTCTATAGTATCATCTCATGGTGTTGACACTATTAAACTTTTCCCTTCTTTAACTATTGACAATGTTATTTATGTCCCTGGCTTTTCTTTTAACTTGTTGTCCATCTGTCGTCTAACTCGTTTTCTTGATTGTGTTGTTTCTTTTACCAACAATTTTGTGTGTTTACAAGACCAGAGTTCGAAACAGGTGATTGGCACAAGATTTAAGTCTCATAGTCTTTATCATCTCTGTCCCTCTACACATGTTGGTGCAGTTATGGAGTCTCCCTCTCTTCTTTATGTCAGTAAGGTCATTCAAGCCTTGTCTGGTTACAACAGCTTGTCCCTGCCTTGTCCAAGTTGTCTCGTTTAGTGTGTGAGTCATGTCAATTTGGCAAGCATAGCTATACTTCCTTTCCTCATAGTGTCACACATGGTGCTTCATCCCTTTTTGTTGTAGTTCACTCTGACATGTGGACCTAGTCACGTTAAGTTTACTTTAGGTTTTCAATATTTTGTTACTTTCATTGATGATTATTCCAGATGTACTTTGTTATTTTTGATGAAAAATCGTTTTGAATTATTTCATAACTTTCAATCTTTTTTTAATGAAATTAAAACTTAGTTCGATGTTTCTATTAGATTTTTGCGTAGTGATAATTGACGTGAATATCTTTCTTATTATTTTAAACAATTTATTACTTCTCACGATATTCTGCAGCAAACTTTTTGTGCTTGTACACCTCAACAAAATGGTGTTACTGAATGTAAAAATAGACATCTTATTGAAACAACTTACACTTTTTTAATTCATGGAGAGGTTCCTCAACATTTTTAGGGTGATGTTATTCTTACTACATGTTATCTCGTTAATCACATGTCTTCTTTGCTTTGAGATAATAACATACCTTATTCCATTTTAGTTTCTCATGAACCTCTTTATCCCTTTCCTGTAAGAGTTTTCGGATTTGCATGTTTGGTCATAATTTCAATCCTAGTCTTTACAAGCTTTCTCTTAGATCACATAAGTGTGTTTTCTTAGGGTTTACAAGATCATAAAAAGGATGCAAATATTCTTCTCCTTCTCTTAACTGTTATTTTGTGTCTATTGATGATGAGTTCTCCCTTTAAGAGTCAATTTTCACCTCTGTCTCCATCCAATCTTGTTAACATTCCTAATACATTTAATGTTCCCGTTATTTGTGATCTTCTTACTATGTCTTCTTCACTATCAGTTCCTACTCCACAGTCAGCTTCTTCTCCACCACCCCTTCAGGTTTATAGTTGCTAAAACCAATCACAACCACTCCCATGTGAGTCCACTCAAGTGCCAACTACTTTGTCTCCTCTGACTTTGACACTTGAGTTTGACCTTCCTATTGTCCTCTGAAATGGTATGCGTTCCACACGTAATCCTTCTCCCCATTATATTGCTTTGAGTTATCATCGACTATCATTACCTTTTTATACATGTCTTTCCTCTATTTCCTTTGTGACCATTCCAAAAACTATCTGTGAAGCATTAGCCCACCCTGGTTGGCATCAGGCCGTGACAGATGAACTAAGTGCTTTTTGTAACAGTAGAACTTGGGAACTGGTCTGGTTATCGTATGAGAGTGTGTTTACCCTATTGTTCGTTGCATGTGAGTGTTTACTTCAAAGTTGGACTTGATGGTACTATTGATCGCCTCAAAGCTTGTCTTGTGGCCAAAGGTTGTACTCAAATTTTTGGGTTGGATTATGGAGATACCTTTTTCCTATAGCAAAGATTTCTTCTATTCGTTTATTTATTGTCATGGCTGCTCTTCAACAATTGTTTCTTTATCAATTGGATGTTAAAAATGATTTCCTCAATGATGATTTGCAAGAAGAAATATATATGGAGCAACCTCCTAGGTTTGTTGCTCGGAGGAAGTCTTCTGGGATAGTATGTCATCTTTGCATATGGCCTAAAACAATCTCCTAGGGCCTGGTTTGGAAAGTTTAGCAATGTTGTTCAACAATTTGGTATGACTTGGTGTGGAGCAAATCATTTTGTCTTTTATTGGCACTCGAGTGCTAGATGTGTTTACTTGATAGTATATGTTGATGACATCATTCTTACATGTAGTGACAACCATGGCATCTTTTAGTTGAAACAACATTTCTGTCACCATTTTCAAACCAAAGATCTTGGCAAACTCAGATATTTCTTGGGTATTGAGGTAGCATAGTCCAATGATGGTATTGTTATATCTGAGAGGAAGTATGCCATGGATATTTTGGAGGAAACTTGGTTGGTGAGTTCAAAGTCTATTGATACACCCATAGATCCCAATACTATACTTCTACCAAATCAATGGGAGCCTACATCTTATCATGAGCAGTATAGAAGATTGGTTGAGAAATTGAATTATCTTACAGTCACTCTTCCTAACATTTTCTTTGTAATCAGTGTGGTAAGCCAATTTCTTAATTCCCAATGTAAAGATCATTGGAATGCAATCATTCATATCTTGAAGTATATTAAAGGATCTCCTGGAAAAGGATTGTTATATGGTTATAACAATCATACAAGAGTTTTATGTTATTCATATGTTGATTAGGAAAGATCTCCTTCTGATAGAAGATCTACATCTTGGTATTATGTCTCCATTGGTGGTAACTTGATCTCGTGGAAAAGTAAGAGACAAAGTGCTCTAACAAGATCCAGTGTAGAAGCAGAATATAGAGCTATGGCCTTAATTGTCTGCAAACTTATTTGGCTCAAGCAATTGCTTAGAGAGTTACAATTTTGAGATGTCACTCAAATGACACTTGTGTGTGACAATCAGGTTACTCTTCATATTAGCTCTAATCATGTCTTTCATGAGAGGACCAAACACATTGAGATTGATTGTCATTCCATTCGGGAAAAGATTATGCTGGAGACATCAAGACTGAGTTTGTTAACTCAAATGATCAATTAGTAGATATTTTTACTAAGTCTTTAATGGGGCCTAAAATTGATTATATTGTAACAAGCTTGGGACATACAATTATATGCTCTAGCTTGAGGGGGAATTTTAGATATTGTTTAGATATTATTTAATATTGTTAAGATATTGTTAATCACAATATCAAACAATATCTTTTATTTACTTTATTTGTTTTCAGTTACTCTTTTTAGTTGTACCTCTCTCACTATAAATAGATCACCCTATGTGTGTGATTTATGCACAAGGGAAATTAATCTCAAACCCTATTTTCTCTATATTCAGCAATTTCAAACGTTTTTCTATCAATAGATCTGTTCCTGTGTTTTTGTTATAGGATTGTGCAGCCTCTAGTTTTTGCTTTAGAAGCTTGTAGCTACTTCGTGTGGGTTCGTAAGTGCTTTACGAGTTTACGGCTAGTTTGCTAATGCTTCAGAGAAGCGGTTGCTTCGCTAGTTTATTTACTTCGTAAGTTTGTAATGATTTTGCGAGTTTACGGTTTCAATGCGTTTTCACTCCTGAAGAACTATGGTTCGTCTCCTTCTTTCTCTTATATCATGCAAGACCATTTTTCTTATACGTTCTTTTCCGCATTGAAAATTTGTCCCTCAAAGAATGTACAAAGAGTAAAAATGGGTGCGTGAACAACAATAAATTGCACTGGTCCAAATTCATATTTATGATTTTTTTCCTTTCTTTGCTTTTTATTTTTTTACATTTTTTACTTATTATTATTATTACTATTATTTTATTCTTAAAACATTATTCGTTTTTTTTAAAACCTAGATGGTTCTTCTCTCGAGACTCCTCTCCACCACCAACTGTATAAGAATTTTCTTGCCCATAACTAGAACCAGCTCCAGATGGTCGGTTACTAGTATTAACTACCCAACCGTCATGACATTCTTATAGTACCCATACTTGGCCTATCCAACCAAGATTGTGTACTAGGTACTAGTTACTCAAAGGAAATGACATTTCCATAGTACCTATACCTGGCCCTATCCAACCAAGATCGGGTACTGGTTACTCAAAGTTAATAACATTCCTATAGTACCTATATTCGGCCCTATTCAACCAAGGTTGGATACTAGTTACTCAAAGGTAATGAAATTCTCATAGTACTCGTTCTTAGCCCTATCCAACCAATGTTAGGTACTGAGTACTGGTTACTCAAAGGTAATGACATTCTTACAGTACTCGTACTCAACCCTATCCAACCAAGGTTGGGTATGGGTTACTGGTTACTCAAACGTAATGACATTCTTATAGCACCCGTACCCTGTCCTATTCAACCAAGGTCGCGTATTGGGTACTAGTTACTCAAAGGTAATGACATTCCTGTAATATCCGTACCCGACCCTGTCCCACCAAGGTTGGGTATTGGGTACTGGTTACTTAAAGGAAATAATATCCCCATAGTACCCACACTCGGCCTTATCCAACCAAGGTCAGGTACATGGTACTTGTTACTTCAGAAGGCTACATCGGCTCACGAACCAATGCCCACTTAAGAGACTGATTACTTAGAACCGATTACTAGTGAGGGCTCTATGGTAATTCTACCATTTTTCACTAGATCCCAAAAAAAAGCTAAAATTCTATTTGGGGCCAAAAAGCCCATTTTAGTGGGACCCACAGGTAAATGGGTATAAATAGCATGTTATTCTATGCATTCATTACACAATTATTATTTTCTTAGATTCCCTAACATCACTAGTTCTAAGTGTTAGCACAAGCAACCTTGGTGCAAGGATTTGATAAATGAAAGTGCATGAGATCACATGTGCTTGATGAAGATTTATGAAAATCCATTTGATGACCATAGTTCTATTATGTTAAATCTGGAAATAAAGTGTAGAATATGATGTTTACATGTTGTACTTTATTCGTAGGCTATATGACATAGGTTAGATGCCTTGTTAGTCTTAGTGTGTCCTTTTTAATATGTTAAAATGGATTTTAATAGGTTAAAAGACTTGTTGTATATAATTTATGGTATGATTACATTCAATTAGTTGAATTGTTTTTCAAACGACTAATTTCACTTTAAGTGAAATCAACAGATTGTACGGACAAACCAACCTGTTGAATTCACTTAAGACCAAACTATATAAGTTGTCTTTCATATAGTTAAGACACAATATTGAGTTTTTTTAGCGCGAAAAATAGTCTTTCATTTTTGGAAATCTCTCTCTCTCTCTCTCTCTTTGAATCATATAACTACAAGTGGTAGATTGAAGATCTTTGTTGAACTTGGAGGCATTTTGACTTGGTTGGAGTTTAAAGAACTCGAGTTTGGTTGGCTAGGGAGAACTACCATTAGGTTTTGTAGCTCTTATGTTATGTGATTCCAGGTCTGTAAGTGTGTTTCTTATAGTAATGTTGTTGAGATTTTTGTGCGAGTCAAAGATCTTGGTGTTTCAATTGTTCAAAAGTGTGATCTTGGTGTGATTTTTGTAAAACTTTCGGTAATAGTGAAAACCAAGCTCAAGTTATCCTGGTAAACTGGAATTAGCTCGTTGAATGAGTGAATCAGTATAAAAACAATTGTGCAAACCTCTTTCCCTAATCTTGTTCACTTTAAAATCTCAAGAAAATCAAGCAAATCAATCTTTGTTGTGTTTGCATGTGTTTTTGCGTAATCTAGTAGTGTAATCTTGTTAAAAATATTGTTTGGAACAAATCTTGTGTAAGAAAGCATGTTGTTTGAGCGAGATTCATGAATTTTGTATTCTATATAATTTTCCAGTATTTTAGGGGGTTGATTTCATATTTTAATTTGTTGATTCATAGTGTATGAACATATTAACCTACTATTTTTATTTTTAATTAGTTGAAAGTGTATTGTCTTAGACCTTTTGCATTTTGATTATGTGGTCTAATTGATTCAAAGAAAAGAGGTTTTAAGCTTTCAAAAAATTTTATATAGCCAATTCAACCCCCTCCTTCTTGGTTTAAACTACCACTTCATTACTTACACTAACTTAAGCACTAGAGTGTGTTTTACAGACACCCTTGCGCCTTGGACGATACCTATTGGAGTTGTAGAAGAATCAAGCTAGAAGACCGGCTACGGGAAGAGTTGGAGACTTGGCAGTGTACAACTTGATCTTGTAAGAACAATTGGCGTCAAGCATGGGGCCGACGAGTATTTTGTGAAGTGATCTGCTATTGTTACAAAGTTAGGGAGCACGAATGGTGTCGACCAAGAGCAAAGACGTTGTGGTCCAAGGAAACAATATCGCCAAGGTAGGGGAGGCTAGACCCTTCTACAATATCTCTCATATCTTAGAAGCCCAAATGAAGATGTAGCAAGAGTTCGTTGAATATAAGAAGAGGAATGCATAAAAGATTTAAGCATTGAGGGAGGAAAATGCACATCTAAAGAGGAAAATGGAAACTAATAAGGTAGCCAGCACAACAGCCGGAGTTTGGATCTCCTGAGAGTTTCTGAGTGCCACTAAAGAAGAAAGTGAATATCAGCCCACACCCAATATAGCAAAAGGTCCAAGACCCGTGAAAATTAATTCAATAAATAAATAATTAATTAATAAATGCGGATAGTGAGAGCCTTTATGGCATTTAATTCTGATATGTATGATGTGGAAAAGTACTAGCTCAAATGGTTGAGAGTACTTGGTTATGTGAGAGGACTTGGGTTCGAGTCCTATGTTTGCTAATTGGGTGTTATTTAATTTATTATTTTTTTTAATAATATGTTTGATCATGTTGAGTGATAATATAATCATAGAATTATATGAATTATCATGAAACATGAATTGGTTGAATGGTTGTGTAAGGATTTGACATTGGCATAGTTATGGGTTTGAACCTTGGTAGATACAAATTAACTTTCTTTTTGCCAAAATTCTTTTGGCATGAATGTGAAAGGGCAGAGGAAACCCTAGCCACCTTAGTAAGGCATCCAAGAGGGCTAGAAAAACAAACCATAATGTATCTTGAATAGCAATTAACACAACCTTAATGCTATTTTCGTTTTTGGATTAATGATGGTTAATTAAGTGAATTTAGAGTGAGAGAGAGAAGAGAAATAGAGAGAAAAGCATATGGCAGCCTAGGAAAAACATTTGAAATTGTTTTGAGAGCATAAGAGTTGCGTCTAGAGAGGATTGACGGTTGTTGCGGAAGGTGTTAAAGGAAACCATTGTTGATCAAGAATAACCTTGGAATTCTCAAGTTTTAGCAAGGAAACCAGGTTAAAGGAGCTGATTAACGTTGTTTTGATTGTTTAATGATTAATTGTATGATGTACAATATGTTATTGCATGATCCTTCTCTGTTGTCGTTTGAATTTTGTGTTTCTGGAATTTTTCCAGAAATCGCCTAGCGGGCGATGAACTACCGCCATATATTGTTCTTCCAATTTTCTGGGTTCCTTTCAGGAACCGCCTGGCAGTGAGCATCGTGCCGCCATGCGACACGAGTAGATCAACCCAATTTCTGGGTTTTGGAATGAATTGTCTAGCGAAGATGAATACTCGCCAAGCGACACGATTCGAATTGACTCGATTTAGATGTTTTCTTGTTCTGGGAGGATTCTAGTCGGGAAGAAATTAAGTTCTAATTGTCTGTGAATGATTAGAAGTTATAGATCTTTGAAATTCTTGGAATTTGGGGGGTTAAATTGGATGAACGCATATGAATATATTTTAGGGTTTGGAAAATTGGAAAATTTGAGGTGATTAGTATTGGGACTGGAATTGCGTTGATAATATGTAAACATTTGATTCGGGTTGGAGAATAGGTACCCTAGTTAAAAATGAGTGATGGCTTGAATTGAGTAAAAGATCAATGCAGGGTGTTGTGGAGTTTCTAGCATTCGTAGGTGCAAGGAAAAGTTGGAATTTTCCAGATTTTCATGCACCGCCTGGCAGCACTGTGGATTCTTCACTGCGTGACTGTGATGGTAGGCATTGGGTTTGGGTTCTGTTGCAGTCCTAAATGGAACTGGAAGGATGGATTTGAGGATATTTTTGAATGGCTAATGGGAGAAAAATAATGTATGAACTAAGGTGTTTGACTTAAACTTGGAATTCAGTGAATATAGTATACTTTTAGTTTATTAGGAGGAGTTGGATTTATGGGCAGAGGACATGAGTTGTTTAATTATAGTGTCAAGATAAGACTGGTAGGAAATGTATGAAAAACAAAGTAGTAGTACTTTGGACTATTGGAGAGGGAACATAATTAATGTGACATGGAGATAACTAATGGTGGAATTGGTTTAAAGGTTGAAGCAATTTGTGTGGGTTGATCTGTGTGTTAGGCATTGTGGTCTGAAGTATAAAGAGAGGTAAGAATCAGTACATATAAGTGATGCACTTCATCATTGCAATCAAGTACATATAAGCATAAAAAGAAAGTGTGAGAGTGAATATTTGGAGATTCAAATATGTTAGAAAGCATGTAAGGACAAGTCTCAATTGTGTTGAATGAATCGTGTAGGCTTGGGCACTATATGATGCATTAGGGAGCTTGGATTACTTGGTAAAACTAACTATAGTGGAAAAACCAGTATGTCTCGCAGTATTGGTGCATCGCTTGGCGGTGGGATTAGAGCCGCCAGGCGATAGTTGTTGGTTCAGAGAGTTCCTGGAATGTGTGCGCCTGGCGGTGAGGGTAGTCCCACCAAGTGATGACTGCAACATGGGTGTTTCAGAGGCGCTACGTGCATGACGGTACGCGTCCCCCGCCAGGCGGTTTGGAAGCAGGAAGAGCTTGGCGCCTTGTGAGCAGCGCCAGGCGATATGGCTGTAGCAGAAATTGTTTTGCTCACTTTGATGTGCATGATCTACAATGCTTTAGTAATACCTTAAAGGTCGACTTGCTGGTGTTCCTTGAGTTGTGGCTCAGAACGTATCCCTTGAGTTGTGGCTCGGGATAGGGGTTAAGCACGTGGTATTCCTTGAGTTGTGGCTCGGAATAGCATCTCTTGAGTTGTGGCTCAGGATGGTGGATGAATATGAGGAACTCTTGAGTTGTGACTCGGGTTGGCGAGTGTTGCCGGTGTGAGTGTGCACATTGTGGCATGTACGGATTGGGTCTAGTAGATTGCCCTCCTCAGTAATAAGTTGACGAGTTTGGTAGTCTTGGGACATTACGAATGATATTCGTATTGGGAACTCCACCAAGCGTTACCGTGTGTGATCCGTAGCATGGTTTCCCGCATGTGCTCTATCAATTGTGGTTGATAGGTGTGGTAGCAAGACATCTTGAGGTACTCCCTAGAAGACGTAGAACACGGTTGACATGGTTGCGGCCATGTGTTATTGACTCAAAGGATGGAATTCCTTTGTTGTGTTGTATGTATATATGTATATTCTATATATATATATATATATATATATATATATATATATATATATATATATATATATAT
>Ga0099822_1009178_pt1 | contig 12519 bp, 4 predicted proteins | sample CowpeawhiteBW_FD_76839 | JGI IMG/M metagenome (GOLD analysis project Ga0099822, IMG submission 76839) | Root nodule microbial communities of legume samples collected from California USA - Cow pea white BW | ecosystem: Host-associated > Plants > Roots > Nodule | place: USA: California | collected... | reverse complement strand
TTATATATATATATATATATATATATATATATATATATATATATATATATATGATACTTATTCTTTGAAATAATATATCAAAATTATTTTTTAAATCCTTTTTATAAGAATGTGAAGCTCCATCACGACTTTATTTTTAAAAGACGCTTAAGAGAATAGAGAAAAAAATAAATATTTAAATTGTAATTGACTTCAACTCCTAGAAATGTAGTATAATTTATTAGATCTACTGAAACATTATTTCTAATTTAAAGCTAAGATGCAATTCCAAGAAAGTTACAAACACAGTGCAACTTCGAAGCATTCTTAAAATGAAATAAAGTACTTACTGTTCCACGTGACATTTGTTATAGGATCAATGGTGGGGGTGTGTTCCACCAGTATCTATCTCTCACGTGAATATATTTTCCTTTTTAGTATTGCAAGAGTGAAGGTACACACTTCAACGCGGTAAGATAATACTTTGAACATCACCCTTTTATCTTTCGCTTGGTGTATCCTGCTTTAAGATCATGAAAAAACAACACGTTTATTATTTTGGTCTAGAAAATGTTACACAATTTTGTCATGTAATGCACGTTTATTTTAATCTCAACCTTCGACACGGAGAAGATAAATAAAATAAATGGATGAAAACTGAACAAAGAATTAAAAAAGGAAACTGTTTATTGGAGAGAGATAAAAATTAATTAATAAATAAACAAGTATAAAGTAGGGATAGAATTAATTATTTAGTTTTCCTACCTAATATGCTAAGCTAATTCAAATTCACCTACTAATTTAAATCATTGATTTGGCTGTAGGAGAGTTGCATCCATTTGAAGTCAACTTTACGATTTACTTCACTGTCAGATTTAGTTAATGCTAGATACAGATTTTACTTCATAATATAGTTGAATAAATATTCAGGAACCACAGAATTTATTGCAATGCAATGGTTGTCATCCAAATATTTCCCTAGTCTACTCAGCACATATCCACCAGATTGTATCAATAATCAGGTTTTCATTGTAATTTGTGTCAATCCTTATCCATTTTAATCATGATTAGTCTTCAATTTGAGGGAAAAAAAATTAATTAACTTTTTTGGTTTATACTCTTACCTTTTAATCTAATATTTACATTCACTAAAATTAGAAAAATATTTATTACATCTTAAAAAATCATAAATAACACTTAAAAAATGAAGAGACATTTGCAAAAAGATGGAGAACATGGAGGAGTTATAACCCAAACAATCTCATTGGTTTTGGTTATTAGCCAACCGTGTGCCACACACATGGCTTAACTAATTCAAACACAACTTTTTCTCTTGTTTATGTTTCCAATGTCTTTCTTCGTTTTCCCTACTTTTATTGGACTTTTAGGTCATGATTTTCTATATATTATATTTATCATAACAGCAACCACCAAGTATTTCTGACGAGTCCACAGTTAGTGAGAACATATCAGATCAACGATCTCCTATATAAACAAGTTTAGACTCAACTCAAATCACTTCACTAGCCTTTTCCTCTTCAAAAAATTTGTCACTGCCGAAGAAGCCAAAGTCACCTTAAATTCAAAATTATTATAATTAAATTACCATTATTGTTATCATCATAATGGAGCAGGGTGGCAGAGAAGACCAGACCACGATGACGTTCAACAAATATGCCTTTGCTTGTGCTATAGTTGCTTCAATGGTTTCCATCATCTCTGGTTATGGTAATTTTGCATTCTCTCTCAATTTCTATATCTTTTTTCTCTGCAGTACTTTCTCCCATGTTTTATTATTCTCCAACATTTGTAATCTCTACATTATGTTATAGACAGAGTAATGATTTTCGGACGTAAAAAACTTTTCTTGTTGTAATATTCACCATTTTTCTTTTCTTGTTGATAATATCATATAATCTATAATATTTTCCCCTTTTTTATTTTCCTTACTGCAGGCGAAAATACATTCCTTGGATTTGAGGAACAGTATTAAACGTCGGCATATATAAATTAACAATATGAAATGAAATTTCAATTTCTTGTGTGACAATATATTAAAGTTTCTCATTCTTCTACAAGATTTGTGTTAAATATTTTTTTGTTTTATCGTGTCCTTTCAAATAATTATATTTTGTTATATAATGAAGCTAACACAAATGCTTAAATATTTATAGGAAAAAGTTAAAGACGTTCCAAATTTAAGATGCATAGATGAAAGCAAAAAAGAGGAATAAAAAGATGAAAATGATTCCTACAAAAGAGAAGTTAGGTGTGTAATATATGTATAATTTAAGCTCTGTTTCATTGTTTCAGATACTGGTGTGATGAGTGGGGCAATAATATTCATCAAGGACGATATTGGAATCAGCGATACCCAGCAAGAGGTTCTTGCAGGAATCTTGAACCTATGCGCGTTGGTAGGATCATTGGCTGCAGGAAGAACCTCTGATTACATTGGTCGTCGCTACACAATCTTGTTAGCCTCCGTTCTGTTCATGGTGGGTGCAATTCTAATGGGGTATGGCCCAAACTATGCAATATTAGTGGTTGGAAGGTGTGTTGGTGGTGTGGGTGTGGGTTTCGCTCTGATGATAGCACCGGTTTACTCGGCAGAGATTTCCTCTGCATCATCGAGGGGTTTTCTAACCTCTTTGCCGGAGCTTTGTATCGGCATTGGAATCTTACTTGGCTACGTATCGAACTTCTTCTTGGGAAAATTGACCTTGAAGCTCGGATGGAGGGTGATGCTGGGTGTTGCTGCGCTTCCTTCACTTGCTTTGGCTCTGGTTATTCTAGCAATGCCAGAGTCGCCAAGGTGGTTAGTGATGCAGGGTCGTTTGGAAGGTGCGAAGAAGGTGCTGATGAAAGTTTCAAACACCACGCAAGAGGCTGAGCTTCGTTTCAGCGAAATAAAAGTCGCTGTAGGGTTTGACGAGAACAGTGGCAAGCTCCCTCAGAAGTCGCAGGGTGAAGGGGTTTGGAAAGAGTTGCTTGTGAGGCCCACACCGGAAGTTCGATGGATGCTGATTGCAGCAGTAGGGATTCATTTTTTCGAGCATGCGACCGGCATTGAAGCAGTGATGTTGTACAGTCCGAGAATCTTTAAGAAAGCTGGTGTGAGAAGTAAGGATAAGCTCTTGCTTGCAACGGTCGGAATTGGCCTCACGAAGATCATTTTCTTGGTGATGGCTTTGTTTTTGCTTGACAAAGTTGGTAGGAGGCGCCTCTTGCAAGTAAGCACCGGGGGAATGATTTGTGGGCTCACACTTTTGGGTTTTAGTTTGACCATGGTTGATGAATCCAGTGAAAAGGTGTTGTGGGCTTTGAGCCTTAGCATTGCGGCCACTTATGCTTATGTTGCTTTCTTCAACATTGGGCTTGGGCCTGTGACTTGGGTGTACAGCACGGAGATATTCCCTTTGAAGTTGAGGGCGCAAGGGGCTAGTATAGGAGTTGCAGTGAACAGAACCATGAATGCTGTGGTTTCCATGAGTTTTCTTTCAATCTCCAAAGCATTCACCATCGGTGGGAGCTTCTTCATGTTCGCTGGTGTATCTGTACTCGCTTGGTTGTTCTTTTACTTTTTCCTTCCTGAAACCAAAGGCGTGCCTTTGGAAGAGATGGAAATGGTTTTTACCAAAAAATCCTCCGCTAAAAATGTAGTACCAAAATCTGATCTCAGATAGAAAGCACTGTGTTGTGCAAGAGAGAGATTGTTGAAGCCCAAATGTGGGACAGTGTAGCATTTTGGACTGAATGTTGTAAAATCCAACAAACTGGGTTCTATATATTTAAATCTTTTTTAGCTTATTATTTCATATAATCTCTAATTCAGTATAAATAAATACTTAAAAAAATGCCTAAATATTAAAAAATAAAATCAAACTGGCTTTACTTGAATTAGCCATTCAAATTTCAGGCTAAATAGGGTTAAGTGAAATTAAAATTAAACCTCATTAGGTTTTAAGACAATAACTTAACACAAAAATTTACAATACGGTAGGTCTTGCTTACTTGATAAGATTAATGTGACTTTATATTCATTTGCATGAGATAAAGAGGATAAAAAATTGATGAATATGAAATCTGAAATGCGATGATAGAATGAGACGATTTTTTACATCTAATTTTAGGTATTTTCTAAATACCAAAATTTAATTTCATTCAATATAATAAAGTTCAAACATGATCAAACTTACCAAGTCGAAATAATGAAATAAACTTTCTAAACAAAAGCAGAAAATGAAATAAATGACCTCCTATAAATTAGAATAAAATCCTAAAACCAAAAGTACTCTCAAATTAAAAGCATTGAATCAAACTGCCTAATTAGGAACTAATAAAATCCTAAAACCAAAAGTAATCTCAAATTAAAAGGATTGAATCAAACTGCCTAATTAGGAACTAGTTTAATATCAAATTTTTAGTTAAAAAAAACAAAACAACTTAAAATCCACGAGAGAAAAAAAAGTGCCAAAGCTTACAATATTTGATACAGTTTATGTTATCCGATTAAATTTTCCTTGTCTCATCTTAAATGGGCTACATATTTCAAATATAAAATTCTAAATTTAATTGGAAAACAGTATCAACTGAGTCGAAATAGTTTTCTCCTCGGATAAAACCGATCTGTTGAGTTTAAAATCAGTAAAAGAACGATACATTAAATTTATTTGAAATAGTTTTTTTTTTAATTTTATATTTAAAAAAAATATATTTACAATATATAAAAATCAAGATAAATAAAGATGGATATAGAAAAGTTATTTGTTTATTATTAATTTCTAACAATATATAACATGTACTTTTATTCGCTTTTTTTGTTTCACAACAGTTTATCATTTATATTAATTTACAATTTTACGATTCTAATTTCGCAAAGTTTTATTTTTAATTATTATACTGATATTAAATATTGAATGTGTATTGAGTAAGGGAAAATTTGTGTGTGACGAAAGAGGACTCGACTAAATTTGTAGTTTTAGTATTTAGCTAAATTTCAATATAAACTAATTTGAGCTTTAGGCATCGATGAAGCACTTGGCAAAGTGGAAAGGGTTTATTAATAAGTGCGACGAAAACGGTGTCGTCTCTGTGTCGGTTGCATGCGGTATCGATGTCGGTGGCTTAAGTCTAATCAACGGTCACCATTGCCCCATCTAAAACAAAGGTCAATTTATCTTAATGGATGCATTAGTACACACATTATTGCGGTATCCCACTATCCAAACACACCACGATTTCAGAATTCTTTTCACTAACTAAAATAGTAATAATCACTGAAATTCTTTGTTTCAGTGTTCTTCTTCAGTTTAGATCGGGTTCACTTCCCACTTTGGACAAATCTCAGTCCGAACGATGAAGCGAATGCAGAAGCACCTACCACCATGTTAGAAGAAAGAAGAAAAACGTAGACCCAAATTTCATACCCAAACAAAACCCGACCACTTTTATTCAATTGAAATCCAAGAAATGAAGGATGAAGAGACACTCCCAATTGCAAAAAAGGAAACCCTAGCCTCAGATTCAGGTTTATTCGGAAGAGGAAGTTACAAATTCTGGGCACTGGCGGCCATTTTGCTCCTCGCACTGTGGTCCATGTTCACCGGCACCGTCTCGCTCCGGTGGTCGGGCACGCTCAACACCTTCTCCCATGACCTCCACGTGCCGCTCCACGACCAACTCGACGTCCTCGTAGGTTCCCCTTTCGCTCTTTCTGAATCTGGGTTAACGGCATGAGTGACATAATAATGGGTATATGTGAGTGCAGGAAATGGAGGAGAGAGAGAAGGTGGTGAGGCACATGTGGGACGTGTACACGAATAACCGTAGGATCAGGTTGCCGCGGTTCTGGCAAGAGGCCTTCGAAGCTGCGTACGAGGATTTGAGCAGTGACGTGGCGGAGGTTAGAGACGCTGCCATCGCCGAGATCGCTAACATGTCTCTAAGCTCCTTTGATATTCAATTGCCTCCTGTTACACATTCTACGGTTGTTACTTCTCCTCCTTCTTATTAAACTTAATTGAACACGATTTATCTGTGCCACTGCTTCGTCTTCTTTTTTAATTATTATTAAGTATTATATGACGAGTGATCTTATGAAGTCAAGATTGGTTTGAATTTCGATCAAAGGTCGTGCTAGATATAACTTTTTAGGCAGTTGTGGTTAAAACCCTTTACACTAATGGTCAATTTATTGTTTCCTCGTAGAACCGTGTAAATATGTTTTACATTATCATTCACGTTTCCTTAATTTTGTTGAATTTTATTTTAACTATTTTAATAACATAATTTCTTATTGGCAGTAAAAGCTTTAATTATACTAACAATGATGCTTATTGTCCACGTATCTTTTAAGGTTTTCCGTGAGGGTAGTTTTCTTGCGTTCATGAAACTTTTTTGAATGGTTCATCCTTATTAATTGAAATGAATCCTTTTGAGGAGGAACTTTTCTTCAATTAGATGGTTTACAACGTGGCCCCCTATTAGTGGAAGAAACTTTTGTTTTGTTCATCTTTGTTGGCTTGATTACATGTTTTGTTGCTTGTCTTGCAACAGTTCTTTGATCTCTGCTTTGATTCCATTTTGACTCTCTTGGTTGTTCAAACTGTGCAAATTGAATTCCCTCTTGTGGCACTGCTGTTTTAACCAAGTCTGAGAATTTTAGCTAGGGCTTAATTCCAACCCCCGGAAACTAACATATAAAGTGAGGACTGTCCAAGTTTTGTATACTATATTTACACTATATCTTAGTCAATATGAAACTAAATATCCTTTTCAACATAGCAATTTAGGCAGCTCAAGGTAACAATTAAGGCGACTTTCCAATCACTGACATATTGCTACGAAGGGCACATTTGCTGCTACTGAAAAATTATCTGTTAATAGGGGATTTAATTCCCGTCAACTTGAAATGCTGGTGCATAACATTGTTGAAATAGGAACTGGGCGTCCACAATAATTAAAGGAGACAGAGGCGTAGGCATCCCCTTTCTGCTCTGTCCTGATGCCCCTTGCCTTGCTTACTCGTGCAAGAATTGAATCTCATTCTGCGCATCAGTAAGAGGCAAAATTGGACAGTATGTGGGTTGTTGAATTGTGTGATACAATTAAGATAATGTGGAACTGGTGTTGTCAGGAGGACTGCTTGGAAAAGAAAATAAAAAAATGAAAAGGGAAAGTATGTTGATAATTGTTGAGATTGAATTTCTTATTATTGAGTCTAGTTGCTATTGAATTTCTATTATTACTGGTTGAAAGAGATCTGGTGCGACCTATAGAGTTGCTGCTATGTGACTAGTGGTCGGAGCCTTATAGCACCCTATTCAATAGCCTCTTTTTTATATAATTATTAGTTAATTTAGGTACATAGTTTGAGCATCGTGACTGGTGGTGACTCTCAAGGATGGAAGCGTTTACAGAAAACAGATAGCTGTCTGCAATTGCAATTTGTGATTTAGGGTAGCCTAACATTGATATTATAGTGTAAATTAAGTGTCCCTCCTTGTCTGAATATGTTGAGGACATTCAACATTAGAGTATTATTTCACATTTTTCTTCCACATAAAAGGGTAAGTTAATGGGTGAGTTTTACGTGTGAACTTGTTTGTATGAACAATGTGGGGATCATATATGATCAGAAGTGTTGGTAAGGCTTATAAATAAGACATAAATTCACTTGTGAGTTTTGATGTTGTTGGTAAGCTTGTTTAATGTTTTTCTCTTTGTTTACATTTTTTGGGGTATTAAGGAAAGGGTAGATTAGCTTGTTTATGGTTTATCCTGAATTTTTGAAGGGAATGTTGCAAACAACATAAATTTATACTTTATACTTCTTTAACAAAATCTAGAAAACAGGAAAAGAATGTAAAAGTTCATCAAGAAACCAACACCCTTGTCTTGACCAGTTTCATTGACTTGCTAGAAGCTGGGGCGTAACAGAAATTGTATTTATTATAATGCTTCAATCTGGATGTTTTACGAATGCATGTCTCACTGCATTATGTACCATTTCAGAGAGCACAGGAACTTGATAAGAACCTCGAGCAATTTGAAAAAGGTAAAGGTGCAACCTCCGAACGTGCGTAGATATTGGAACGGGAAGCAACCAAAGGGCCGTGTTACCTGAAGCTTATCTTGTGGTTCCCAGGCGGAGTCATATTCCGGTTTTCATGCATCCGTAACACAGAAAATTATGTACTTTATTTGGTTGTGATTCTTTCAAATTTTGCAGTCAATTTCGTAATGTTCACTGTGCTAGTAAATTGAAACGTGATAAATCAGATTAGTATATTTCTGGTTTGATTTCATATATACCATCACATAAGCAAGTTCTAAGGCTGTGTTTGGTTTCTATTTTGAAAAATTGTACTCGGTTCCAAAAAAAAAATGAAAAAAAAAAAACAAATACTGATCTCAATTTATGGCTCACCATGTGCAGTACTCCTGTAGATGGATGACCCATACTTGTCCCTTAGGATCCATAAATAGAAAAGGATGAAAAAAAAATTCCAGCTCATTTTTTTCTAATACTTTGGAAATAATCGTTTCAAATTTATATATCAATATATAATTTGATTTCTGAGCATCCTTTTACGAATTGGATTGGGTGGACTGTTTTAAATGATGAAACTACACTTGAAATGCTACAATTTTAAGATTTGTCCAAAATGATTTGTTTTCATTATAAACTGACTGTTCTTCTCGTAAGATAACCTAACCTCTCTAACTTTTTATTTAATAGCTTTTGTTGAATTGAAGACATGGTTTGCTGCTTCCAGAAATAAAATCAAAGTTTTAAAGTGATGTTTTACCTCTTGACACAAACCAAAATTCATTTCGTGTCTCAATTCTTAATGAGAGATTCTACTTAAAAAAAGGAAAAACTAAACTTTAGAATATTCATATTTTAGAGTTTTTGAATCAAGTTTTATACTTCAGACCCAGAAAATTTTACGAAATTTTACAAAAGTTAATTATATAAGGTGTTACGATTACTTTTTGAGTAAAAATTGAGGCTTTGACATTTAACCGTTTATTCTTTAATTTCGTTTGCAAAATTCTAAAGTTAAAAAAAAAATTCTGGCACTTAATCCTTTCCATGATTTTATCTTTACAAATTTTATAAATGAATTCAATTTTTAAATTAAGGTGAAAGTATTTTTTTCGTTTAATTTTGAAATATTTGAAAAATACAAGTCAAGTAATTTGACGCTACATGTTGTCAAGTAATAGACTGAAAATATTTGTAACAGCCAAGTTATTTCTATGTATCCGCATAGTAAAATTATAGACCATATTTTAACCCCTTATTAATATCAGTAATTGTAATTAATCTTAGTTTTATTACCGTTCTTAAACTAGAAAACTCTACATTCTAAAAGATATGATCAACATAACTCATAATTCAAAAAGATGAATTAAGAGCTTCATACAGTTTTTCAAAAGACTATAAAAAACATCTAATATATTTTTACACTACTCCATCAGTGACCCATTTCAGCTCTCGTACTACTATCCGCCATCAACTCTGACTCCTGTATTTAAAATACGATTATCGCAAAAATAAATAAATAAAAGACATAAGATTGCAAGAGTAAGCTAATTATCATAAAAATAAAATTTAATTCAAAAATTTCATAATTTTCACACAAACATTGTCAAAATAAATCCTTTGGATGTATAAAATAAAAATTAGCCAAGCATTAAACTAAGGAGTAATATCTAGGCTCAGTTTTCTAGAAGAATAGTGTATTGAATGGACTCACGAGACTTTGCACATGTTATATGGCCCCTCATCTCTTCCTTCTTTACAACTTTTTATCACGAGTAACTCATACACTTCACTCAGTATTGACAGAGTTAACTTCACTAGCTTCATAAGTATGATCAGTGGCGAAACTTTGACCAAAATTTTAGGGGGGCAAAATTATTATTTTGTATATATAAATTATTTTTTCTATATTAAAATAAAATTATTTCCTCACATCATTTTCTCTATTTAAAACAAGCACATATCATAATAGAATAAAAAAATATGATAATAATATATATGAAAGTATAACATAAAGTTTATTATCAACAATTATATATTTAAAAAGGCAAAAGTTACCTTTAGTCATAGTGTTTGTCAATGCTCTTTCAATGACTTAAAATCTTGAATAATTGAATCAAAACTGAAGTTTGTTGCAATATCCCTTTCAATATAGATTATCATAATGTTTGCTATAAAAACTTTTAAAACCTATAAAAAAACACTCAAAAAAGTTAAAACATGTTGATGATAATAAACTCAATCTAATTACAATTTAGTGAAAATCAACTCAATTACATGTAATAATGAAAACATTTGAGTCAGGTCGTCCGCTTGATTTTTTACTGAAAAGATAACACGGTAAGCAATATGTAACATCTTTTAATGACGAATACCGAATACTCTAATCATGAAGAAAATAAGTTAAACCATGTGTATTGAAATCTTCTTGGATAATCATCTTTACTAGACAACAGATAATTTTCTAGATGCACTTGATATGGATCTCATTTTAGATAAGCCATTCGTACCTCATTAATTTGATTTGGTGGGTATTGCCAAATTTGAGGAGGTTTTCCTGGATCACGTTCTAAAGCATTTTCAAATTCATTGTATGTAACTCTAGGAACTTTAGATAGTTATTTTCCATTTTCTTCAATTTTTTGATTATCGTGAAGTTTCTCGAGTTTAGATGACATAGATACATGTTTTCATCTTCATCACAAGCATTCCTCTTGAAAAAATAATCAATTATTCTACTCTTTATCATAATCTTTCTAATATAAATTTGTCACCTCTCACCTATTTCAGAAAAGATAAAATTAACACCTTCTAAATGATTAGTTTTCTTACCTTCAAGTAGATTCACAATATTGCTCTTCTCTTATACAATTTCAAAGGCTAAAATAGCTCTATCTATACAAAGAGAGTTTGATCAACAATTAGAGCATAATTTTATTATCATAAAGATATGCCTAAAGCGTAGAAAAGCCATAAAAACTAGGAAAACATATTATTTCGAAAATAAGGGTAAAAAATGAACTTACTCAAAAGAAATAATTGTTCAATCTAAAATATTCCTTAACTCCTCAATTTTACTGTGGTGTCGTTTGATTTTGAGAATGATAAGAGATTGATGGAAAAATTGGAATAGAAAGAATAACAGAGAAAGAGAAGGAGGTACCGAAGAGAAAGAAATGAAATAAAGAAGCAAAATAAATTACAACAGAGAGGAAAATGTGATTTTTAAATTTAAATAAAAAATTTTAAAACTAAATTATATAAATAATATAGAAATATATAAATATATTTTTAAAATATATATAAAAAAATGTTGGGGGAGTCGTGGCTCTAGACATGTCAAAGTGAGTCAACCTGGCTCACACAGGTTGGCTCAACACGAGTGGGGTTAAAAATGAGTGAGCCTAGCCCGACTCACTTTATGGTGAGCCAGAAATTTTACAATCCGGCTCAAGTCACCATGGGTTGGTGGGTTGGCTCACCAACCCACTTAAAAAAATTATTTATTTATTTTGAAGTATTTGAATATTTAAATAATTTTTTAAGCAACCCATCGGATGACAATCACAGTAAAATCAAGAATCAATGTCTTCATCGTGCTCACCACCAATATATGATGAATTATTTCCAAGAAAGTATCCATATAGTCCAAAAATACATGACTAATATTACACATTTTCTGTCATGCTATTCAACAAAATATAAATTAAAAAACTATACATTTTTTGTCATGCTAATTTAGAAAAAGAAAATTTTGTTTATAAGGCAGTTGCTTAAGTAATTTACTATAAAGATTATAGTTTAAGATTAAAGTATCAATGTATATACCTTGACAATCAAATTAATTAAACATTCAAACAATTCAAATATTATTGAGCAACATTCTAGCATTTAAAAATATGAAATTGTGAACCTATATAATTAGGAGTAGTAAATAATTATAAAAAAAAAATTAAAAAATTGTAAAAAAATGTTGGTGGGTTAAGTGAGTCAACTCACCTTCAACCCGGTTCGAACTCGTTTAACCCGTGGGTTAAGTGAGCCGAGTTGAGTCCAACCCACTTTTGAAAAAATTAAATTTTTCTCAACCCAACCCGGCTCAAACCTGTGGTGAGCCGGGTTGGCTTTGACATCTCTACGTGGCTCCCCCTGTCATACTTAAGATCCGCCAAGTGAAGCTTCCTTCGACTCTCACCATTTTGTTATCTTTATCTATGTGAGTTAGATACTAATAGAGTCAGGATAGTCATACATAACAATTCTCCTTCAATACACATGGACTCACCCTATATTAACATTTCCCTTTGGAATTTACTAATTTGACAATCTAAACATACTAAATCTTCACAATTATTCATACAATATCTAAATCTACTACTTTATATATATATATATATATATATATATATATATATATATATATATATATATATATATATATATATATATATATATATATATATATATATATATATATATATTTATTA
>Ga0099822_1009175_pt1 | contig 12520 bp, 5 predicted proteins | sample CowpeawhiteBW_FD_76839 | JGI IMG/M metagenome (GOLD analysis project Ga0099822, IMG submission 76839) | Root nodule microbial communities of legume samples collected from California USA - Cow pea white BW | ecosystem: Host-associated > Plants > Roots > Nodule | place: USA: California | collected... | reverse complement strand
TCCATGCACCAACTTGAGTGGGGGTGTTAAGATATGTCAAATATTGTATTAGCTATAATTTAGGCATTATTATCTCTATGAGCAAATTTGTGCACTCATTCCTTTAATAGATGAGGAATTATAGCACTCTTGTATGTATGTATATATATAGTACCCTATTCTTTGAAATAATACATCAGAATTATTCTTTAAATCTTTTCTATAATACTGTCACGTGGCAGGCCACAACTATGATGTGACATGTGATATGTAATAAATAGTATAATGTATGTAAAAGACCTAATTGAATGTTTTTAACAAAAATTTGAACTTAAACAAAAGACAAATAAAAAAACCAAATTGAATAATTGAAATGAAAATGAAGACAAATTTAACCTCACCAAAAACAAGTATTTTTGTTTCTTTTTCATATTGTTTTATCAGAAATAGAGTAATATTTTCTCATACGCACTTCATCATTGATACCGATACACAAATCTTTCTAAACACATATTGTTCCTGCGGAAAACAAATAAGGTATGTCAGACACAAGCGTTACCTTACCCCAATCTGCAGTCTCCTTAGTAGGCTCCTCCCGGCTGGTATATGTCGTCTGTGGATATCTCGATGTGGACCGGTTTGGACCCGAGAGGGGTTACCTGCGGAAGAGACTCCAATGCTCAAGTCAGCAAAAACTCTCAGAAAGTCAAATCTCATAATTAGGGGAGTAATGAATGCATACCTTTAATTGCTGGGATCCATACATATTTATAGATTATTAATTATGCTTAGCCACGTCATGGGTTGGGCCCCTGTTTGGGTCGTAGGTGGGCCTAGGTCTTGGGCGAGGCCTCTTAGAACGGTTATCATGGGCCCTTAGGGGCCTTGCGGGTAGTGCTCTGAATTTGTCAAGTTCTTGCTTAATCATCCTAAGTTAGCGGCTTAGGCCGGTTACCCTTTAATGGCTTAGGCCGGGTACTGTTAATCGTTCATATATGGTGATTACTTGCGTCTTTGGGGGCTATATAGGCGGGTTTTATGGCTATAGTCGGGTTAAATCGGCTAGATGTGGTACACCAGTCCCCCAGTCTTTGCCGGTATAGCTATAGCGGCAAAGGATGAGAAGTGTGTTTGGCTAGGCCGGCTAGGTGTGATACACCAGTCCCCCAGCCTTTAAGTGTGAGGAACAGTGTTAAGGCTTAGTATCTGAATAGGTTTGGGGCAGGTGAAGGGGTGGTAGATGTCAGATGTCTAATCGAAGGGGTTTTGCGTCATCATATTTTAGGGTTGTGACCTTTGGTGTGCATTGTAATGCTTCATATGGGTTGTAACTTTTGGCGGGAAAAAATTGTGTCGTTTGGAATCATCGCTTATAAATGTGGATTGCGTGGAGAGTTTGTTTTTGTTGGCTCATTTTTAAGAATTCAGAAATCTGAGATTTGTGTGCGTTAGATTGTTGTAGTTTGATGTGGGCAGTTGTCGACGAAGTGAGTGGTAAACATGTGGGAGAGGGTGTCGAAGAAGTCGATGGAGTATGGCGGAAGGGTGGTAAACCATTCGAGGGCAAGGCCTTTAAGGGTGGTAGGAAAGGCCTTGCAGAAAACAGAGTCATGGGAAGTGTAGAGGGCGATGTGGGTGATATAAACCTTGAGGTGTTCGTCTGGGTCGGTCTCACCTGTGTAGCATTCTAGTGTGAAAGGTTCCCACTATGCAGGGACGGGGTGTTGGCGATGAAATCGGTAAAAGGATGACGATGTCTTGGTTGTGTGGATGGGAACGGGTGAGGGGGGATGGGATGGTGAACGAGGGTGGGAAAGGTTGAAGTAAAGTTGTGAAGGGGGTTATGGGTGGTAGGGAGGGTGGGAGGCATGTTATAGGGTGGGATGTGGGTGATGGGTAAGGTGGCGGCAGGGGTAGGAGCCGCAGTGTTTCCTGGAAGGGTGGGATGGAAGTGTGTATGATGGGTTGAGAGGATGGGAGTTTGTTGAGTGGTGGTGAAGTTGTGCGGGGTAGGATTGTACTCGCTTTCTTCTTCGGTGGGCTGGAAAGCTGGGGACCTTGCGGCATCGGATGTTTCCTTAGCCTTTCCCTTTTGAGTGGGATCGACCTCAATCTTTTGCCTTAGGCGTGAGTTCTCCTGTCGTAGTGCCTCCATCTCATCAGCACTATGTTTCTTCAAATCAGCCAGCTCCTGTTGCATCTTGGCTTGACCGTCTAAGATAACGGCCAAGTCTGGGGTGATATTAGCAGGTGCTGCAGGACCTGCTTCAGCTTGCTTGTTAATTCCTGCTCTGCTGCGGATAGAAACCATTTTCGAGAGAATGCAGGTTGGTCCGTAAAGTGTTATCTCGTGTCCCACGGTAGGCGTCAATTGTTCTTACGGAAAACACATATTTAAATGGATAATGATATTTTGTATCTTAGATTAACTTTTCCAATACGATATTCTCTAAATCGTGATAACTATAATAAATCCAAAAATTTGACATATATTACTTGAATCTAATTTTAAATTCAGAAATCTATTTTTATTAATTCAACGCACATTATTTGAAACTAATTTTGAAATCGGGAATTTATTTATAACACTTTATTTTAAATTACTATAATTTATTTCCTATTCCTATTAATATTATATGCTGGTTTCTTGTCAAACCATCTTTGGCACAAATTTATTAGATGTGATTGACTTTTTTAAGATTTATAATGTTTTTATTGCAACTATTTTCTTACATAACTCTAATTTTGTTATTATATTTAAATTTAAATCAAATCGGTAAGTCGAATTGAAGTCCTTAGATTCACACTTAGAAATGGATATAGAGAACATATTGCCAGAATATAACACTGTGTTTTTAACATATATCTATCCTGAAGAAAGTCCATAATATTTCAAATTAATAATTTGAATAAAAGAGAATTAAATTACATTTAATTTATTTTCAATAATAATAATAATAATAATAATAAATATAATATAAAATTAAATTAAATCATATTTCAAGTATAACACATTAATACACATTCTTCTACTCTGTATTTTTCTTTTCTTTCTCTTACGCTCTTTTGATCCCTACCCTCCAGCTGCATGGCTTCCAAGCCCCGCACGGTTGAAGAGATCTTCAGGGATTTTAGAGCCCGAAGAAACGCTATTATTCGCGCACTCACTCACGGTGCTACTCTTCTCTTTCCAATGCCGCTTTCTTTTTCTTTTTTTTTTTATTTATTTCGCTCTCTCTCTTTTTTTTCACCGTTGCCTTTTTTCTTTTCTTAGACGTTGATGAATTTTACGGTCTCTGTGATCCAGGTAAAGGCTATTTTCTGATCCTTTCCCCCTTAATTTTGTACCCTGGTTTCTGTTGCATCAAAAATGAAAATTGGATATTGTATTTTTTGTTTTTATTTTTTTTTTGTTTGTATTTCGTTATGTTTTGCGAATTTGTTGAATAAACAAATTGTGCGGTGTGCGAATTGTTCTGCATGGTTGTTGGAGTGAACAAGGTAGAGTTTTTGACACGGATTGAGAAAGAAACTAAATGGGTAGATAGTAATGGAGAAAATGTGAGCTTTTGCATGGTTCATGTGCTGTTTAGTTAGCGTAAGAAAGTCAAATAATAGTACTGAGTTTTCTGTGTGGCATTTGGGTCTGGTAGCAGAGGGTAACATCCATGTTCATTTTTCTGGTTTGATTTCAGTTAGATTGAGATTGTTAATATATGTGGTTTTGTAATTATTGAATAATATGTTGTGTCCTTCCATTAACTTTGAAGTTTCCATTGTGTTTCCTTAAGGTAAGGATAACTTGTGCCTCTATGGACATCCAAACGGGGCCTGGGAGGTAGCTCTGCCATCTGAGGAAGTTCCACCGGAGCTCCCTGAGCCAGCTCTTGGAATCAATTTTGCCAGGGACGACCTTAGCCGCAAGGACTGGCTTTCTCTGGTTGCTGTGCATAGTGATTCATGGCTGCTTGCTGTGGCCTTTTACCTTGGAACTCGGCTTAACCACAATGAAAGGTATGATCTAACATTGACAAAGATTCATATGTAATAATCCCAGTTCACTGTGGCTGTGTATTTTTATCAAGGACGTCCATTTGCACTTAGTTTGGTTTGGTTATGACTGGAGTTTATACCGGACATTCATCTAAAACATAATGATAGAGTCAACAAATCCAATATGTTTCAGACCTTGGAGATTGTTTTCAGCTCTAGACTAATGATGTTAACGTCTTTATACTTGGATTTTGGTTTTGTTTTGGGTTAATATTATCTGGGAGTTCCTTATTTGCTGTAATTCTTGACAAGGATTATGCTTGATGGTCTCTATTAAAGATGCATAGGCAAAGTGGGCATTTAGATTGTATAAAAAACCTTAGATCAAATGCAGCATTCCTATAATACTGGCTAGATGCTACTTGGGTCTTTTGCCAATCCATCTTTTGTCACGCTTTCCATTTTCTGTGACATGGCAGGATCTTTGCTATTTTATGCGTCTTATCTTATTGAAGGGTTGTGAATATGGATGACTATGTTTTCAGTATCTAGGCTGTTACTTGTACTCAGTTAAGTGAGCATTTTATGTGTTTCAGCTTAGTTTTTGTATATTTTTTTGCTTGGCAACAACAACTTTGGCTCAGTTATTGATTATGCATTTCTTGAATCTTGAATACTTTTGATTATCAGAGCATTCGTAAGTGTGCCATATATATTGGATATGTTAACTCTTCTATCTTTGATATAGCGGGTGCTTGGCAATATGTTATCTGGGATACTGTACCTGCTTTGCTAAGTACTGTGCTGTTTATAACACTGTTGGGATTATGGGATTTTTGGATGGAGTGTTTACAACTAGGTTAAAAAGTTACAACCCACCTAGCCTATGCCATTGAATTATGGATGTATCTTGAAACAATCTTCCTCTTAGCAATTGTCCATATAGGTATCAAACTCTTTGATTATAACTTGTGTAATAATCTCCCTCTAAACAATTGTCATATTGAAAATTGAACTCATAAATTCATGAAAAAATTATAATTGATAGTTAGGACATAGCTCTTTTACCTAAGAGTATATAAATCCAAGTATCACAATTAGATGACTTAACCCACACCACGAGATAATTAATGTTCCTTCTAACAATTTCCTCTTTAACAAGTGTCTTACTAGGAATTCAACTTTTTGACCGAAACCTAACTCATCTAGTCTACACTACAGTACAATTGATATAAATTACAACAATCTTTTCTTCAATAATTTCTCCATATTGTAATCAAACTTGTGATGTTGGCTTCAATATCGATTGTTTGAATAATATCAATTGTTTGAACAAGGGCTTATTACTAAATTAAAAGTTATAGTTAATAGTTTGAATACAACTCTATCTATTTCGAAGCATAGTAACTCAAGCGTCATGCTTTTTTAGCTTCAGCATCTTGGATTGACAACTATTGGTTTTCCCTTAAACTAGAACATTCTACAATTGACAATTGGAAAAGATGTCGGCATATAAAATTTCTGTTGGATTTCTTTATTGTAGCGCGTTGCTAAGACTCAACTGTAATTTATCATATGGTTCTTTCTGATGTTTTCGTGGACTTAAATGGCAGAAAACGCCTATTTGGTTTGATCAATGCTCTTTCCACTGTTTTTCAAGTTGCTACTGGCAATAAACCAATTAAGGAGAAGCTGAGCATGGATAGCGGAAGCAAATGTGATGTAAGCATCGATGTTAGTGATTTCCTTTCTTTTTCTAGTGATTATTGTTTCTTTTGGCTGGTCAGGTATTGGTTTTGTAATGGTAAAGTTCCATAGAAACAAATGATAATGAAAATAAGCATATGAATGCGATGAAAGGTTTTATTTTGTTTTGACAAACAAAATGACAGGGAGGCTTGATAAAAGGTGAGCATATTAAAATATTTTGTGGAAGCTGTGGTGGAAAATACAATGGAGATGAACTTTGGATCGGATGTGATATATGTGAGTGGTGGTACCATGGGAGGTGCGTTATGATTAACCCTGCAAAGGCTGACACCCTAAAGCACTATAAATGTCCATCATGCAGCTTGAGAAGGAGCAGGTCATAGACTGAAGGCAATCAAATGGGAATATGTGACTCAGGTGAATCTTGTTTCATGCCTCACAATCTCACAACATAGTGCAATACTTTTACTTCACTTGTAGAGCTTCATATAGTATATAGAATATAGAATATAGAGTATATGACAAATTTCAATCGGATAACTAGTTGATCATATTTGCTTCAATTTACACATTGTAAGTTTGTTTTATTTTTATGTTGTTTCACGAAGTAAAAGGTGGCCGTTTTCATCTTTTATCCCGCACATTTTCTTCTGATCAAACTCTAGTTATGTTGCTTGACGTGGAACTCACAAGGATTAAAGGAATGGAGAATTTAGGGAAAACGAGGGAAATTTGTAGCGACAATGAGACTTGTATATAATTCAAAAACACTTTACCATGTAAATTAATTTTAGTTTATAAAAAAATTATTTTATTGTATTCTCATTTAGGAAGTTGATAAATAAATTTATAAACTAATTTGTAGAAGTTATTATATATTAGCTTCTTTTAAATATTATTTGTACTCTTCCACAAATAAATTTTAACATGAGTTTTTTTTTTGTTTATAATTATAGTTTTCAACAATGAGTATTTGAACTTTTGTTCTTTTATTATGTAAATAATTTTTTGTTATTAAAAGAATTATTTTAGAATTTTATTTTTCATTTTATCTGGTTGATAAGTGTAATAATTTTTTTTTATAATTTATTGTAAATGTGAGATAAAGTTGTGTTTTCACAAGGCAACCTAAATCAGGAACTACTATAAAACATAAGATTTTTTACTATTTTCTTTTATTAGTTGTATAATGTTTTCATTTGTTAAAATATTTTAGACAATTTTAGTAAACACTTATATAAACCACCCCAATCAAACATTTAATTGAATGAATTTCAGAAGTCTTTAAATCTAGTAAAACCCCGCTTTTTAGAGTTCACATTTTCTTTCATCAAAATTATCGAGGTGACTTTCTTCGTGAGTTTTTTGATAAACAATTCTCTTAGAGATCCTTTGAAAATATATAGGTTTTGGAGACTTAGTGTAATCTTCACTCGACAAGTCCCCTTTTGCTCGGTAACATGATCACAAATCTTCTTTATGGGACTTTCCTTAATGTTTCTGGTATAGGAGCCAAGCACCTATTATCAACACTCAAACTACCCTCGAGTCCTTCCATTCTATGTTCTCCTTGGCTAGTTGATCAAACTCTTCGCTCAGTGCAATCCTTCTCTTTCTTCGTTCAGTCGGGCGATCGGAGTACCTGTCTAAAAGGTTCTGATGCTTAAGTCAGTTAAGGCCGATAGGCAAGTGATAATAAATGTTGTAATAAATGCGGGTTTCAAATCCATACCAACCTACCTTGTGCCTCTATTTATAGTTTCTGGTATGGGCATGTGATTAGGGTTTCTTAATCATGACTTAATTGCTTTTTAAACTTGATTATTGACTTGTATTATCTTAATTCACCATGGACTTACTGATCTAGGTTTTGGTGTAGCCGCTCGACCGATGGGTCGTGTGTCATGTATTATCTTAATTCACCTTGGACTTAGTGATCCAGGTTTTGGTGTGGCCGCCCGACCAATGGTCTGGCGGTGGGCCATACAGCCCACAAGCCCCCCAAGCCTTCGCGTTACCGTAATAACGATCAGCTTATTTTGTAAAACCTTCGCTTGTTGAGGTTATTCATCGGTCGACCCAATTATAACAAGAAGTTGGTTTAGCTAAGTTATTGTGAAGCCCCGTAGAGGCATTCGTTTAGACAACACGTGTCACTAATGTACCCTATTGGGGTTTCGTTTGATCGCATGGGTCGGTGTTGTTCGAACGGGGCTTTCGATGAAGTTCACCCTTTAATCGATCAGACTTATTTCGGGTCCCGTAGGGAGCCCTGGTCGGTCGATCGGCCTCTCGTGTAAGTGATGATCGAAATACGAGAAACGCCCTTTTTTTTATTGATGCAAATCTTTACTGTTACACTCTATTGGGGTTTCGTTTGACTGCATGGGTCGATGTTGTTCGAACGAGGCTTTCGAGGAAGCTCACTCTTTGATCGATCAAACTTATTTCGGTTTGATCAATCAATCCTTCTCTTTCTCTGTTCGGTCAGTTGGCGATTGGGGTACCTGTCTAAAAGTCTCTAATGCTTAAGTCAATTAAGGTCGATCGGTGAGTGGTAATAAATGTTGTAATAAATGCGGGTTTCAGATTCTTACCAACCTACCTTGGGCCTCTATTTATAGTTTTCGGTATGGGCCTGTGATTAGGGTTTCTTAATTCACCCTGGACTTACTGATCCAGGTTTTGGTGTGGCCGCCCGACCGATGGATTATCTTAATTCACCTTGGACTTACTGATCCAGATTTTGGTGTGGCCGTCCGATGGTCCAGCGGTGGACCATACAGTACACTTAATTTGTTTGAAGCTATGTATGGAAGGTTGCACTTCCTTTTTCTACGTTGCAAGTTTAAATACATGTAATATAATGCCCAAACAAACATGCATTCGCTCAATGTCAATTACTTCCATAATAACAATTTATGAATATTGGACAAATTACTTGTTTCTTTATATGTAATAATGTGTATTGGATGCTGCATGTTTATTTCAAGAAATTTGAATTGTGTTTAAACTTACTCTTAATGTACATCACTATTTCATGATTACGTCTTTTGGCGGAGCAAAATCAATTAAACTTTCTCTTTGCTTCATCTAAACTTGGATAAAACAATTTAATATAAAGAAATAATTTTTAGAAACATAAATTAGAATTAAAATAAAATTTAAATTAAAAAAACTTATAAAATATTAACAAAAGTTATATATATTGAAAATAATAAATTAAAATATTTGTAAAAAATATCAACATTTAAATTATTTTATTTTTATTTATTATTTTAATTATTCATTTATTTGCAATGTTGTGAGATAATTCTTTACTCAGAATTGGATTTTAACTAGGTTGAACTCTACCTTATGTTCCCTCATTCCTATGTATCATTCAATTCTTCAATATGTTCTTCTTTCAAAAAGAATTATTGGTATTCTAATTTGCTGAAAAGGTATTGACCAAAGGGATATTTCAACTGATTTATAGTCAAAGGATGCTGCCTATGGCTGGTTCAAAAGATTGTTCTTTTCCCTCACATGTGTTTTATGTTATGGCATTTTTTTCTTTTTTGCAGGGATAATAAGAAAGCCTTTATTAACCCCATATGTAGTTTCTCCTTTTGTATGGTTGTTCTTCAAGCTAATGGATTAAGCATTCTAAGAGACAGTTTTATTCAATTGATGGTGCTTTGAATTTTGTTAGAGAGTAAAATTTGCACTTGCATTAGAGAATCAATTCCTTTTTCTTTCCTTGGGGTTTCGATCTTTTGTTGGTGCTCCTAAAACTTGTTTTCTTTGATGAGTGCAAACTTGATCTCTCAATTAACCTTTAATCATGATTTCTTAATTGATTTTTGTGTTTAAAAAATTATTTTAACTAGGATTTGTTATAATTAGACTTACTTAGGATGAAGTACAAAAATATATTAAAAATAGTTTTTTAGTTATATAGATGTGTTTTGAATATTCACCGCAAAAGATAGTGTAAATTGGGGCAATTGACGATTTTAACCCTCATAATTTATATCTACAGTAATTTTAAAAACTATCACAAAGTATAATGTGACGATTTCAAATGAACTGCTACAATAACTGTCATTTTTTACATTATATGAAGTGACAGTTTCGTGAATAAATTATAACAGTTAAAATTATCATAATTTTTTAAATATAATTAAATAAGTAACATTTAAAAACATCATAATTCAGACTATGATTCACACTATATGATGACAGTCACTGTTATCATTTGTTATTATCTATATATTTTACTATTTATTATTATCATGTATATTTATAAATTTATTATTCAATAAAATCTATTTTTATAATAAAAATTTAAAATATATAAAAGAATTATGACACACAAAAATTAAAAGAATGTTTCATTAATTAATCAACATAAATTTGATACATCCAAGTACCAAAGTTCAAATTTTTTTTAAAAAAAAAAACATCATTGAAAGTTGTTAAACCATAAGACCCATATTTAAATCCTAAACTGCCACCTAATCCTAGACTGCCATAATCCTCTTATATTCTTTTGAAGATTCTTTTGAAGATGACACACCACTTTCAAAATATGCTTGCATTGAACAAAGAATACAAGTAATTAAAGTTTAGTATTTGTTCTCAAATAAATTAAAATAGTAATACAATAAGCTTAATTTTCTAGAGTTATAAATAAAAATACTTCTAAATTATTCAATTTTAATATTTATTAAAATAAATGAAGGGTTATTGAAAGATTTTAAAATAAACGTTTTAAAAACCCACAAGGGTTAGTCTAACAGTACAGGATTTACGTACTTCACACAAGGCTTTAATTAAAACTTGTCCTTAATGAAACACCAAAAATTAACGTTTTGAAACTAGAGGGAAGAGATAATTATAAAATTTAATTCTAAAAAGTAATCTTCATGTTTTATAACATGTTATTAGTGAGAATGCATTATTTACTTTTCCGAGTTCATTATTTCAATAAAATTGAATTTGATATAATCAGGATGACAAAATAAACTGGAAACTAATAACTCGTATAAAATCAATTTGAATAAATAAAAAGTGAAATATACTGAATATATCCATTTTGATTATTATCAAAAAATTGGAAGGCTTCCTGAATGTGCTTTGATCTTTCACATATGAATATATAAATGGCAACAAACTATCCATAATATTGCATCACCCATCCAAAAACTAAATTGTATGAGCCTTGATCTACCACTTTTTCCCAATGAAACATTAGGAGCTTTCTTTGCATTCTGCATTTAGTGAAAATGCAACATTACCATCCTCACATCTTTGTTAGGAAACTTTTAATTCACCCTAAGAATAAAAACCAAATAATTCTACACTTAATCTCCCTAAGCAGTTATACAAAATGCATCCTAACATTTCCTCGCCAATAAAAGGTATAATATTGAAAATCTAGATAAAAGTATTACCATTTATTGAAGGCCATTAATCAAATGGACCCAACTCTTTATAAGTCTGATTTAGTAACTTGGGTAATAATTAAATTAGGAGTGTGTTTGCAAAAACCTTTCAAACTCCACTCGATGTGAATCCAATTATTATTAATCACATTTATTTTTCATGGTAACCCTATGGAACTAAAATTTGAAATAAAAGTTTGCAAAAGTTATAGATTATATCCATTAAGCGCAACCTCCTTATCATGTTCAATTCAAGAAAAATAGGGAAAAGTTGATAAAAGTAGCATCAGAAAATAGGTGTGGGTCCTTTTCCTCACATCATACACAATAAAAATTTGAAAAACCTTATTCTTCACTCTTGCGTCTATCACACAACACCAACTCTTTCTTGTCCATACCTTCTCATTCCTTTTCTCTAACAGAGAACTCACAGACAAGAGGCAAACAAAGAACAAAAAGAGAGAGTGCAGCAATTCTCTTCACTTTTTCAATTTGATATTTCTCTTAAGTAAACTCTCTTGAGGGTAAGAATGCCTTACCCTTGTTGTGGCACTGTACAATCAATGATGCATGGCTCCCATCCCTTATAGAAAGCTTCAAATTACGGTTTCTCTACAGCATGTGTGTGTTCACTATGTATGACCGCGTGTATGTATTTTTTTTAGCCTTGTTGTTTTCATTTTCTTGTGTTTTTGTAAAGATGTGTGAACCCGTTTTAAGCCACATGAGTTAGAGCATGCGCCATTATTGTTACTGTAAGAGCACCTCCAAGTAGTGAGTCTAATGACAATGTGGACAATGGATGTTAGGGGTACCTTTTGAAGCTTGTGAACCTCCCTTTGGGTCACGCTGTTATGGCCATAATAATGGAACTTAGCTTTTCTATGGATTTTACAAAGCTCAGATGTTAGGGTTATTTTCTTACTAATTGGTGGGAATGGTTCTGTTTTTTGTTTTTTGTTTTGATTGCTTTTAGAGCTATAATGAGGAGTGGGTGTGACCTTTATAGTTATAGCATTTTTCACCTAGGATGTGCAACCTTTATACTCTGTAATAAAGACTGAAAGAAGAATTTCCAAAATATAAAAAAAACAAAGATCTTAATGCAATATATGGATCTCTTTGTGAGACTTGGAATAATCAAAGATGCCTTGTCCTTCTTATATATATTTGGTGCATGCACACATATCATCTTCAAGATGTTTACTCGAATGGCATGGTTGGGATTCTATTTTGGTTCCAGAATGCTTGAGATCTTCGTTTGAATACACTTGCAATATATATATATATATATATATATATATATATATATATATATATATATATATATATATATATATATATATATATATTTTTTTTTTTTTAATTATATTTTTTTAATATTAATATATATTTTTTTTATTAATTTT
>Ga0099822_1009172_pt1 | contig 12522 bp, 9 predicted proteins | sample CowpeawhiteBW_FD_76839 | JGI IMG/M metagenome (GOLD analysis project Ga0099822, IMG submission 76839) | Root nodule microbial communities of legume samples collected from California USA - Cow pea white BW | ecosystem: Host-associated > Plants > Roots > Nodule | place: USA: California | collected... | reverse complement strand
TATCTAAAAAAAAAATATATAGACAAATAAAATAAAATATATATATATATATATATATATATATATATATATATAAGGATTATTTTGTCTACCATATAACATGGTTTTTGTTTGATTTAGATTCAGTTTTAATATATTTCTTCCTCTTTGGATTCATTCACCGAAGATAAAGCAGATAAAAAATAATGCAAAATTTTGATTCATATTAAAGGAAACCAACTAACAGGCAATAACATAGATAAATGTTAAAAACAAAAACTGATAAGAACAACTTGTTGAAACAGAAAAATAATCAACTGAAAAACGGCCATACTCATAGAAATGCATAAATACAATACACGAGGGAATGCATGGTCCTAATAGCCAGGCCAATTAGTCATTCTCCAAATAATCTCTATGGTAGAATTCGGTAGGCAGCTCATGGACATAATGGATTTGATCATCCATGTCTTGCAAACGCACATTGCAAAAGTTGTAATGCTTATCTTGTGCGACATTGATTTCATCCAGTTGACGTAGAACCAACCTTTCAAAATAAGACTAAATAGGGCCTTTATCCTCTAGTAGTTTGTAGGGAACCATGTCCATTGGTTTTGTAGTATTTGTTTCATCATCCTCTTGATTTGTACCATTTGGGCTAACTTTTGCATCATTGTTTCCAGCTCCTCCATCTTCACCATATGTTGTCCAACAATTGTTCACCTTTGTAAAGCCCATTTTTGTGCAGATTGAGACAAGAAATATGATTCATTGTGCCTGTTGATTCTTCAAGCTCGTCCTCCACATCAACACAAAAATATTCAATGAACTTGGAAACCAACACAACATAGGGAAACCAAAAATTAGCCAACCTCTTTGGCTTCATCATGTGGCAACATAGAACAAAAGTCTAATCCACTTGAATGTTGTTTTGGATGCTATACATGAGAACTAAGTCACCTTCATCCAAGTTTGTGGCAATTGGAGTGGCAACTTCCTTACAATTCTCCATTTCAAACATTCTCAACAAGTCAAAACAGTATTTTGATTGGCTTAAAAATGTTCCTTGCTCAAGTTGTTTAACTTGCACCCCCAAGAAGTAAGTCAACTCACCCATCATTGACATCTCATTTCACCTTGCATAGCTGAAACAAATTCTTCACACAAGGAGTTATTATTTGAAACAAAGATTATATCATCAACACATCTCTTTCATGTTTTCTAATGAAAAGTGTTTTACGAACAACACGTCTAACATACCCTTTTGGTATTATAAAGTTGTTTAGCCTTTCATACCACTGACATGGTGCTTGTTTTAAGCCATATAAAGCCTTTTTCAATTTAAAAACATGATCAAATGATATCATGGAGGGTTTAGAATAAAGAATTTACAACCAAAAACCTTTAGATGAGTTAAAACAAGCCTTCTTCCTTTAAAAATCTCATAAAGGGTTGCATTTAAAATTAGATTTATCAACATACGGATTAAAACATAGCTAGTTGTGTTGATTACATCAGCCCAGAAGTATTTTGGCAATAAAGTTTCATTCAACATGGTTCTAACAAGTTCTTCAAGTGATCTATCCTTCCTCTCAACCACACCATTTTATTGAGGAGTTGTAGGAGTAGAAAAGTTGTGTTTTATACCATGTTTTTCATAAATATTTTCAAACTTTTCATTTTGAAAGTCTCTTTCATGATCACTTCAGATAGGAACAATTTTACAACTCTTTTCATTTTTTAAAACCTTGGCAAGTCTTTTGAAAGCATGATAAGTAGCATTTTTGGATGCTAAAAATAGTGTCCATGTTAACCTAGAAAAATCATCCACTATGACTAATGCATAGAAGTTCACACCAAGACTCATAGTTCGTGAAGGCCCAAATAAGTCCATTTGAAGCAATTATAAAGGTCATTCTGTTGAAACACATTTCTTAAGCTTTAAAGAAACCCTAGTCTATTTTCCTTTTTGATGTGTTTGGTGAATTTTCTTTAACAGTCAATTCTAGTAAGTGCACTAGTGTGTTGAAGTAAAATTCAACTGACGTATCCACAAGGATTTGTCAAAGTTTACCAATATATATACTACAATAATGCTTCTGTCGGTTGCCATTAAGTTTCAATTAAGAAAAACTAGTAAGAAGCATGGTAAAATTAAGTGCAAGGTTGAATGTTTTTTCCCTTCCCTAAATTGTGTTTTAGTTTCTTCTCTTTTACCTAAAATCTATCAAGAATCATTGCTCTATAAGTGCTCTTTTAGGTAGATCTAGATGCATCCCTGTAGTCTAGAACCTAGGGAAATTTAGACCCAAGGTAATTCCTCTATTCTTGGTAGAATAAATCTTTGTTTTAATGCTCAAGACTTTTCTGCACAGTATCACCTCTAGATACTAAGTAAGCACTACAAGTATGGAAAATTGTTTGGATCAAATTTCAAATCAGTTTCTCCACTTTCACTTCACTGTTAGTTTCATGTAATGCACCTCATCATTGATTCAAGCTCATGTGTAACTCAACAACATTTGTTAGGCTCATCCAAAGATTCCTTGTGACTATTTTGTATTCTCAATTGTCATGGCTGAGCTCTTTAGGGCCTGATTACTCTTTCTTTTCTCCTACAAAATAGTGTGTTTTCCTTAGTTTTCTCATTTTTCATACATCAATGGAGGATGTTCATTAATGTAAGTAAATAAGGGTCTTTTTCTTTAATAAAAACAATTTCAACCTTTGATAAGTGTCTAATTTAATATGCTTTTTGATGTTATGGAGACACTTATCAATGTTACACACACTTTGTCCTTTACAAACTTGAGTTTTCGCAGTTCTTCAACCAAATGTTTCTATTTAGCCTAATTAGATTATGCATGTGTGTGCGACAAATTCTTTTATGCCATAAACATGTATCATCTTCATTTGTAAGAAAACAATGTATGATATTTGATGCATGATGCAGATCAAGTATATATTGTTTACTTTTTTTTCCTACTAACACAATACTAACAAATGTATCAAATATAAGACAATGATTATATTCAAAGACTACTTTATATCCTTCATCACACAATTGACTTATACTTATCAGATTATGCTTTAAACCCTCAACAAGAAGAACATCTTTGATATTGAATGAAGATTTATTGCTTATGGTCCCTACTCCAAGGATTTTCCCTTTGTTGTTGTCTCCACAATTCATGAATCCTTCATTCTTGAAGCTCAACTTTGCAAACTAGATGTTTAGCTCTTCTTTGTCGAAGTGCTTTCCCAAGCCTATGAGATGGTTAACAATATGTGTGAACCTTTTTTAGACTTCAATAATGTTTTCTCCTTGGTGCATCTTAAACACTTTATACTCTTGAATCTATGCATGTTTCCTAGCCCTTTTCACATCATTGGTTCCTTCTTGTGTGACTTCAAGCACATCCCAAATGTCCTTTGCACAACCATATTGAGAAACTTAAGAAAACTCATCCATGTTCAAAGCGAATGTCAAGATGTTTTTGACAACACAGTAATATTGAGTTTTCTTCTTTTCTTCTTCTATCTAGAGGTTTCATGCCTTGTCAACCTCCTTATCATTAACAATATACTTAGGAATGAATGGTTCATTCATGATGGCATTCCAAATTCCTTGGTCAATAGATTCTATGCAAATTTTCCAAAAATGATAGTTCACACGACTAAACATAGGAGACCTATGTATAAAGGCATCTTCTGCAAAAGGAAGCTTGTTTGTAGACATTTTGAAAAACAATTTTAGGATCAAACTTGATTATATTTCAAAAACCTGCTCTCGATACCAATTGTAAGTAAAATAAGGTGTTTCTAGGCTAAGAAGAGGGTTAAATTGGCTATTTATAAAAAATTGTATTCTTTTCAAACGTTAACAAAACTTTAATCAAAAATCAATTAACCATAAAATTTAAGAGTGCATCAGTTCTGAAACAAGCATTTCAACTGGTTGAAATATCAAAACAACATATTAAAATCCTGAAACTGAATTATACAACAAATGCACTAAAAGTATACAGATAACATACTTGAATTATGTGATTATAAAGATCAATCAATATAATTTCAAATACACACAGTTACCAACTTGAAATGCAATTACACAAATTGATTTTAAAGATCAATTAATTTTGATTGTTTGACACAAACAACAAATTGAAAAATAGGATCATCTGATTTAAATTAGGGGTAGGATGTTGAACCCATTGGCCTGCACAGGCCCACCCTACACAAGCCCACAGCTCGCACGGGCTAAAGGAAGGGTTGGACGAGCTAGTTCATTGGCCTGTTTACAAAATTAAATATTCTCCTTTTTCAATCCTCACACCATTCATCATGTTGTTTTCGTAAGTTCCATTTATTATTATTATTATGGAATATCTTTTTATGTATTTTCAGGTTAATAAATTTGTACTTGTCTTGTAAGGTAACATATTGCTATTGTACTATAATTATAATCTTCACTACTATTGTTTCTTATCTTTAATTAGCTGGACTAATTTGAATTATTTCGATAGGAAATTAATATTAATTATTATGGGAAAATAAAAAAGCTTTTTTTTTCTCATCACAAATGCGGGTCAGCCCACGGGCCAGCTTGTGGGCAGGGCAGGACGGATCAGGAAATTAAACTTATGTTTGAACTGCGTGCTAGGCCAAAACAGGTGGGGCTGGCCCGCTTTACCATCCCTAATTGAAATACTAACAAAGAGTGCCCAGAAATATCAATTAATACAGGACTTCAAATCTGATCATATTACTCAAGAACAATCCCAATTAATAAAAGAAGAAATGTTTTGCTAATTGATTGTGCAAACACGTAAGAATTACAAAGAAATATTGCTTGGTTTAATTTTCTTGATGAATATAATGAAGAATCAAATTAATTGACAAAAAGTAAATCAAATCACACATTTATACTGGTTCATTCCACTAAGCTACATCCAGTTAGTCAAGGCAACCTCAGCCTAAAGTTTCACTATTTCAAAAGTTTTACAAAATCTTTACAAGATTACACTTTCGAAAATACACTGTAACACAACATGGCTCTTAAATCGCACAAGAAGCCCACACTGCACAACAAGATATACCACATATGCACAAGAAGGATCAAACATCAAAGGTGGCTCTCCCTAGCCAACCAAGAACCTTTTTCAATGCACACACCAAGAGCACTCACAACCCCAAGGCTCCAAATATGATCACGAATAGTTCTAGCACTAAGATGTTCAAAGAGAATGAGATTTTCCAGAAGTATCAAAATGATTTCTCACCAAAAATGAATCTTTCATCATTCTCACAGAAAAATTAGGCCATATAGTGTGCCAGCTGACACATTAAACAAGTTGAAATTTCTACTCAATTGGTTGATTTCTATTACTTTAAGTTAAATTAGTTTATTGAACAATATTTCAGCCGATCAAGTATGTTACATTAGAAAATATAAAATCGAGTTGCTTAACCTATTAAAAACGATTTTAACAGATTGAATAGCAACAACTAGACACTTGACTTATATTTCAAAGTCAATATGTCTTGAAGTTCAAGCACATTTTCAAGCTTTTTAATGTAGCTAGTTCAAACATTTGCTTCAAGCTTGATCATATCACAAACTTTCATCAAATCGCAATCAAATCTTCAATCCTTCATGATGATCTTCAATCCTTCATGATCTCTAGTCCTTCATCAAATCTATGCACCTAATCCATTTGTTCTAACATAAAATCTTTGCACTAAGATATTATAGGTTGCGCCAATAGTTTGTGCACAGATGCATACTATACTTCTTCAAGTATGAGGGGAACAAGGAGCGATAAACCACCAAGCAAGCATAGGACCTTGAAGTAAAGGTTACGATAATTATATATGTTTGAAGTGGATTTTAAGCTTAACTCAACCTTACAAAACTGACTTGTGTAAGGTAAGGTTTGCACCTACTTATATAGTGTAAATTTACTTTATCTCTAGTTGATGTGGGATTTCCAACACATCCCATTCAGGCCAAGGCATATACATCTCCAACATGAGACTAGACGTTAATGGGTGATCCGATAGTTGCCCGATAGAAGGTGGAACAATAGATCCAACCAACAAAAAACTTCTTTAGGATACGCTCTAACCAATGGCTCTAATACCATGTTAATAAGTGGATTTTAACTCTAACTCAACCCTATAAAATCAGTTTGTAACATGAATTTTGTACCCACTTTTATAGTTTAGACTGATCTTATCTCTAGTCGATATGGTATTTTCAACAATATAATGATGTACTGCCTTTCTCTATTTCTTTTGCAGATTATAAGTTATATATATTTTCTACTCTTTCATTATGTTTCCATAGTTAAACCAAAGTTAAGGGCCACTACTAAGTGAGAATAGCGAAAGACGCAATTTGGCTATTTTTTTACCAGACTAGTACTATTTAGTTTTAAAATTACTAAAGTAGTGTAGAAATTTTAAAAATTCCAAAAAAGGGCAAGTCATGGGAAAATGACACAACTTCACTATAAAGAAGTTGTGCTAAATTAAGACAAGTTGTATTAAAATAACCTAAACTCGTGCCAAAATGGTAAGACTTTTTTGTAAGATGTGAAGTCGTGTCGTGTACATACGAATTTAATTAAGTTAATCATATGCCTAAGCAAAGTCATGCCAATATGGCACGAATTCAGTATTGGAATTCTAATGAAGAAGTTGTATCATATTCAAACGACTTCAGTTAATGCATTTTTTTAGTGATATTAATGCACGTTAATGGATTTGTCGACTAAATAAAAATTAAATATTTTTTTAGTGATCTTAATTAGTTAAATAGTAAAGCATATAAGTACTTTAAAATGTTCATGATGATTTTGCTCATTACAATAGGGCGTAAAAGTTATCTATGAAAACATGTGCCACATAGAGGTCTTCTTCGTTGTCATCTAGATTTTATTTGAGGGGTTTGAATTGGATTGTCATCATCATTATCTTCTTCTTGTTGTCTTTGGTTGACATCTTTAAGCATATGTGGCAGTATTGTAGGCTGATAATACCACTAGAAGGATGTGGGATACACGGATGGAGATGTTGATGAAGTTGAAAATACATTTTGTTTTGTACCAGAAAAAGTATCTGCTTATTGAGGAAACATGTTGTATGTGTATGAAACTTGTTGGAATGGAGTATGTGAAGACATTGGTTGTGACACGTCCATGTATGGTGAAAAAAGGCAATGGTTGAAAACTCAGTTGAACAACCGACTGGTCTTAGGTTGTTGAACATATGAAGAAGACCCAACATGTTGATAAGGAGTGTGTGGTGGAGGTTGGGTAGACTTTTATAGCGTGTCGTACTGTAATATAAAAGGGAAATGCTTAGTTAAGATGAAAAGAAATTGCAAATATCTTGTTGAAGACAGGTGACTTACATCGTTGATAGAAGATGATGTAGAGGCGAAATATAACGAATGACATGGTTGATTACACGTACATTGTTGTGTCACACAAGTGGCCATTGCCACTAAAATAAAAACCTTCAATTAGATTATCATAGTGATCGTTCCACATTGTTGTCCATGCGGCATGGTATTGAGGCCAATATCTTAATGTTCTACCTTTCATATCTTCTCCGTGAAGTTGATCCAAATTCAAAGGGTCGGGTGGCATACCTTGGAGAAATCACAATTGTCGCATGACCCAATCAGCCTGATGAAATTCCATGGAGGCAAAACATATTAGAGGGAATACTACCGATCAAACTAGAAAGACCTCAACATCAATCAGTGTAGTGTCGTCACCCTTAGAGTATGGAGTCCACAAGAACTATAAAAAGTACATGTCAGTAGCGATGGAGTTGTTTGTTAACCATACATATAAAGTTTGTACAAGAATCGTAGTTCATGTGTTTAGTGTTCAACTAGTCTAAGGTTTTCCTTATTAGGGGAACAAACTTCGTAAGGGCATAATGCCTTTGATTTAGCACATGATCACCTTTGTAAAACAAAACTTGCATTTAATTGGAATTGGAAGACAAATATACAAATTATAAGTATGGTGATATAGTAATAAAATGTACCTTTTTGCAGGTGGGAAACCATCACCTACAACAATTTGTTGGGGAGTTAATGGGTTAATCAGAGGATCAAGACATGTAATGTGTTCCCATACCCAACACTATAGAAGAAGAATGCAACCACCAAAGTTTTCTTGGTTAATGTCCACCCTGTGATCTAAGGCACGATACAAATATGCCAACACAACTGATCCCTAACTATAATAGCGAACAGAGTGCAGATCACCCAATAGTAGTAGATACATCATATGGATTCTAGCACATGATGTATCAAGCATAAGTAGACTCCTAATTATTGCATAAATATGAGCCCTTGCATCATGTGGTGGTTTTTTGGAACATGTTGTTTAACCAGGAAATTTTTATTGATGTTTCTTTAAGGCATTCTAGGAGGGGAATGAACCCCAATAATTGTCCTCACCACTATTAAAGCACATTGTCTGAGTTATGTTAAATCTGGTGGTTGAATCTAATAAATCAAAATGGTGGTTGAATCTAATAAATCATAGTGGTGCTTGAATCTAAATCGAACATATATGTTGCACGTAGCCCATTTATGTTATTGATTGTTGATTTAGAATCCAAGCTTCTTTCATCAAAATCTGGAGACAATGGGAAATAAATAAAAAAAATAGACATGGCATATACATGTATGTCAACATATATTTCTAATGATCACATTAATTTGGACTCTGCCCAAATTGCTCCAATAATTGTCAACGCGGTAAAGTCCAATCCTTCCATCCCAATTAAAAATTTGGTTGCTGATATCTAATGTCACATTGGGTATATTGTGACATATAAAAAAAGTCTGGAATGTGAAACAGAAAGCACTTGCCATGGAATTCGGTGATTGGAAGGAATCTTATAATCGTCTTCCTATATGGTTCAAAGCTGTGAAAAATAACAATCCTAGTACAATTGTGAAATACGTGACTCGTCCTTATATTTTTTATTGTGTACAAGACATGTCAGTAAACATCTTACAAAGGGTTTTTTAGTCTTCTAAGCCTTGCATTGATGGATTCAATTATTACAAGCCAATAATGCAAGTTGATGGCACTTTTTTTACTGAAAGATAATATGGTACATTATTTACAGAAATTGGTCAAGATGGCAACTGCATCATCTTTCCATTAGCCTTTGCTATTGTGGAAGGTGAAATAAAGGAAGTCGTGATATGGTTCTTCTAACTGTTGCAACAATATGTGACACCTCAACTAAATGTATGCTTGATCACTAAAAGAGGCATAAACAAACTCTCAGCACTACATTCTCTAGAAGTTGCTTGGGAAAGAAATGGACTCACATTCGTTTATTGCATTTTCCATGTTGCCTTTAATTTCAACAAACGGTTCAAAAATGCATAATTAAAGACACAACTACTAAATATGGGTACCTATATTAATTATTTTGCAATTTTTAAAATACAATAAACACAATTATTTTACTACCTAATTCTAATAATGAAATTTTGATAGGTTGTGAAATTGAACAACCCATACTTCAAGCAAAGATATCTACTGTGAGAGCCGAATTTCAATAAGCAATTTCTTGGATAAACCAACTATCATTGGAAAAGTGGACCTAGGATTATGATGGGGGAAAAGATATGGACACATGACATCAAATTTAGCCGAATGTATGAACTCTATTTTGAAGGGAGCAAGATCATTGCCAGTTTGTGCTCTTATTAAAAAGAAGTTTGAAAGAACCAAAAAATGGTTTGTGGAACTAGGGACAAAGATTGAATGCATCTTACGAGCTGGCCACCAATATCCTAAGGATATTATGCTTTATTAAGAAAAAATGAACAATAACCTGCCATGTGCCTTGTCCATAGATATGATCGCCAAAATTTAGTGTTCAATGTTCATGAAATTTTCACTCCCCAATTGGACGTCACCCAATGTCATACATTGTTATTATATGATTGGTGGTGTGACTACAAGAAGTTTCAAGCTCTTCACCTACCTTGCACTCATGTAATGGTTGTTTGCTCATCCTTTCATTTACAACCTCATGAGGTGCAATCTCAGTTTGTTCAAAATGAAGATTATTGTTCTACTTATATTGGTCCAAATTTAATTCTTGACCCCTACATGTCACAAAACAAACCAGGAAGACCAACTACAACTCGTATCCACAATGAAATGGATGAGTCACTTCCAAATAAACCAAAGAAATATTCCTTTTGCAGAAGTATTGGTCATAATAGAAACAACTGCCCAAATAGACAGTGAAATTTCATTTTATGTAACTCTCGTCACTTTAGTTCACTAACTTTCTTCATTTTAATCTTAATATATGTCATCCACAACATGTTTTATTTCATGTATTATTTTTTAAGAAAACTTTCTCTTTTCTTTATTTTCATATCTATTTTATTCTGATATAATTTATCAAAACCTACTAAAAATAATCAAAAATTTTATTTACAAATAAGTCATGACTCTAACACAAAAATATACCACTGAACTGAGGTCATGTCATTATGGCAAGACTTTGCTTATTACTAGTTAACTGAAGTCGTGCCATTATGAAAAAACTTTGCTTAGTTAACTGAAGTCGTACCATTATGGCACAACTTTGATTATTATCATAATTAACTTAAGTGAAGTTGTCAAATCCCTGAAGTCACTACGATATGATACAACTTCAACTCTATTTAACTAAAATCATGTTATTTACACACAACTTCTTTAGGACAAAGTCTGTTCATTCTCTCATGATTTACCTTTGCTGAAAATTTTCCAAAAGTGTGCACCCATTTTGTAATTAATGTTTTAAATTGCCCTATAATAGGGGAAAAAACCCAATTTGGCAGTACTTGTACAATGAAGATGGTTCTACTCCAAATTGTTAAAGCTAAAAAATGGAAGTAAAAGGATGGTATTTGTGGTAATAGAGTTTAATGTTTGTCTATCACATACCAGAGGGTGTCACTACTAAAAATTCTCATATTACATGAAAATTTTCTTGCAAATTTGTTAAAAAAATTTGCAAGAAAAAACTTTTTCCTACTATTTTTTCTAAGAATTTTAATTGGCAGATAATTCGTTCGTGGGTAATTATTTCCTACAAAATTATAAAATTCACAAGTATTTCCTACAAAATTTGTTGTGAAAAGTGTTTTATACAAAATATTTTACAAAAAAATTGGCAGCAATTTCCTGCAAATTTTTTTTCATAATAAAAATTATAAGTATTTCTTACCAAAAAAATTTCAAAACAAAAATATGAGTTTTTTTAGTAGTATGTTGTTTAGTTCTTAGTGCATATTAGTGCGAACTTTTCTCCCACTTTAAGGGATGCCTACACTAATGGTTTAGTTTTTGTTGATTTGTTGTGCAAATTTTAGTAGGATTTTGGCTTGCTGTTATACACCTTAGAGCAAATTATAGGATTTTTTTTGCATATAATAAAGACACTAAATCTGTAATTAAGAAAAATAACAAACTAATCTATTTAACTTTAAATTTTCACTATATATTGACAAGTTGATCTTCACGATTGTCATAAAAATTAATTAAATAAATATAGCGTCAAAATGAGCATCGAAATTTTATTTTTAAAGTCATACTATTTATTTTATATGGTTTAAATTGATAAAGGAGAAAACAAATTTGAATTAGTGTACGACTTTATAAGCATAGTACACATCATCCCTATTTTTCTATCCACCTTATAGATAATGTGGTTAGATACATTAGTTTAATCATTCAAGACCAACTACAACATTTGTTTTCACAAATCACGTCAAACTCAATTGATCACTCACCATAAATTAGTTAATTTAATTTTACTAATTTACTATTTATTCCAAGTTAACCAATATTTCTAAATTTAAAAATTGAGTATGCAACTTTATTAAATACTAGAAGAAATTTTTAGTATTCATAATAATTGTATCCATCTCATATGGAATTATCTATCATGCTTTAGAAGAAAAAAACACTATCGAAAGTAAAAACATAAAAATAAATAAATAAATAAGAGTTGCAATTGACTCATACGTGATTGAAATGTGTACACATGTTGTTTATAATTCCTTTATCTATGTGCTATACATATATAACAAATTCTTCAAGATAATCATAATAAATGTTCATCAAGTACATGACATTGGAAAATAAAAGAATAGAGGGCGGCATTAAGAAAAATCAATTTTAATGGTATGGTTTGGTAAAATATTCCAATATCTTAATCTTCTACGTTGTCTTATATGTATATATAGCTCTTTTAGAAATTCTAATAGTCAAAGTATATCCATTATCCAAAATATAGTCAAACTAGACTGCCATGGATCCTTTGCCTTCTACCAAAATGCATGGCAAGAAAATTGAATGCATGCCCATGTAATCATATTGGTTAAGACAAGGAAATGTTAGCAAAGGGTGAAATATATATATATATATATATATATATATATATATATATATATATATATATATATATATATATATATATATATATATATAT
>Ga0099822_1009165_pt1 | contig 12532 bp, 5 predicted proteins | sample CowpeawhiteBW_FD_76839 | JGI IMG/M metagenome (GOLD analysis project Ga0099822, IMG submission 76839) | Root nodule microbial communities of legume samples collected from California USA - Cow pea white BW | ecosystem: Host-associated > Plants > Roots > Nodule | place: USA: California | collected... | reverse complement strand
TGGCATGTAGGGGATGCTGGGAGTGCCTTTTGAAGCTTTTGAACTTCATATTGAGCCTCACTGGTCTTGCCATAGTGGGCTATGGAATCTATCTTTTTGTTGAATTCTCTAAAGCTTCAGATGATAACAGTCCAGATATTTCTCCTGTCAGTGATGATTCTGCTCTGATTCAACTAGGCCGCCCCATGCTTATGGCCGTGTCTCTATCAGACAGCTTTCTTGATAACTTGCCTAGGGCTTGGTATGTGTGCTACCCTCTTCTCGCCACTTTTGGGGCATATACATTGACTTACGTTTATTCTTGACATGCTGAAGGTTTTGTTTTGGATACAACTTGCTGCATCAATCTGCTATCTGTTATGTAGTTTGGCCATAGATTACATTCATGATGATGGGTTTTTTTTTTCCAGGGTGGGAGTTTGATTTAATGATCGTAACCATGTAATAATAAGTATTGAATGAATTGCAGTGTTGAGTTAAAAACCCATTTGCTATGGAAAAACATTGGATCAAATGCATTCAGCACTATGCCAGAGATGACAGGGCTTCCAAGTTAGGACCAACCTCTCAATTTCATTCTAGTGCAGCCCCTAGTTTTAGTTGTGTACTGCTATATCATTATGTTTTATTTTGAGTACGTTTAGATTGATTTTCAAGGTGAACTTTTGTGGCCGATAAATCATGGCCTCATGGTTAAAACATTGTTGGACCTTCATCCAATTATGTAATTAGTCCATAATTGATTATTCTCGTCACTGATCAAGAAAAAAAACTTATAATCAACTTTATGCACTTTCTAGAATGGTGCACAGAATGCAAATTTGAATTGACTAATATTTTTTCTGGTGTAGTGTTTTTTTACTGAACAATGTATTTATGTGAGAAAAAGAAAATGACCAATAAAATACCAAAGGTATTTTGTCCTGTTGTTCTCTTATTTTATTCATTCTTGAGTAATCACTGATATTTTACATTTTACATTTATTTATATTATAAACTGCTCCATTTTTTGTTTCGTAGTACAGTTAGTATACACACAACAAATATGTTTTTTTTTTTTGAAATTGACAAAGAACAATCTCACACTAATTCTTTATTTGATATTCTGCAGGTTTATTTTCTTATTTATTGGTGTGGGAGTAGTTCTCTTTCTTATTTCTTGTTTTGGATGTATTGGAGCTGCAACAAGGAATGGATGCTGCCTGAGCTGTGTATCCTATTAGAATGTCTTATGCTACGGTTAAAAATATTTCATGATATAATAGATTTCCACTAATATACAAAGAAAACACGATTTTAAGCTTTTGCTCTTCTCTCCTAGTGTATTTGTGTGTACATATGTACATGCATTAGCCTGTACCAATCAAAGGATTTGTTATTAATTTCCTTAAGTGAACAAAGTATTCAATTTTGGTGGCATTGTTGATCTTGATAGAGCTGGGATGTGCAGCCTTTATATTCTTTGACAAAAACTGGAAAGAAGTAAGTAAAATTGTCGGGTAACTTCTAATCTGAAATTAAAGATGCATTTCTCATTTATAATATGTTCTATTCAGGAAATTCCGAAAGATAAAACAGGAGATTTTGATGAAATATATGGATTTCTTAGTGACAATTGGAATATTGTGAGATGGGTTGCCCTCGGAATTGGCATCTTTCAGGTAAGCAAGAAGTTGTATGATTGACATTCCTCTATTGTTTTGCCGTCTTGTATCTTTGTGCTTGTCCTAATGGGCCACAGATAATAGTTTCTAGGATTATAAGCAAGTTATCCATTGTATGATTGAGCCAATAACAGATTGAGAATGATTGAATTCTTGATAAGGAGAATACACTGCTTTTTATTGATAGAAACATCTAGATACATAGAAGCAAGGAAGATGAATCAATTATTACCACCATCCTGCTAATAGATTCATGGTAGTAAAATGCGAGACATCACCGAGATTAGGATTGCCCTGCCCCTACCTCCCCTTGCTTGGATACTAGATTTTAAGATCCAGCGACTTGTTAGCCAACTTTTTTGTGATGCTTCTTGATTGTTAAGAAATGACATTATAGGGGTATACCAGTGGACTTCATTTCTTGAACCAAGATAATAAAAGTACCGTTTAATAATAATTGGTATTAAATATTTAGTTTAGAAAGTGAAGCCCAAAAGAGACAAATTGAGAAAAGGTCAAGGACAAAGAAGTTTGAAATATGCTAGCTTAGTAACAATCAAGTTTGAAATTTAGGAATTTCGGAAACAATGTTCTTGTGTGGTGAGAAGCCTTACTTTGTCTTGAGATATAATATAATATTAGTTCTATTTCTCAAATGTATTTGAGTACCTTATGGAAAAAGTCTTATCATATCCCCACTTACCTAGCACCAAAAGAAGAGGGATGTGCCTATACTAGTGAAAGTTTTATACATGTCTATGATGTAATGTATCCATTGTTATGCTACACCTTTGGTGGACCTTACCATTAATGCCTGAATAGGCAGTTGTGAGTGATGCTCGTGGAGGAAGAAGAGAGAGATTGCAGTGATACCAATATGGTCACCTTAATGGTCTATGATGATGCAAAGGAGGAGAATACAGTAATATTATATATATATATATATATATATATATATATATATATATATATATCATTTTCCCTGTTTATTCTTATACCTTTTGGGTCTCTAACATTGTCGACATAAAAAATTGGATAAGATTCATCATATATTTATCTAAGAAATGTGTATGACATTTCAGGTCCTTCTTTTCCTGTTAGCCCTCATTGTTAGGGCTGCAAATCGGCCAGCAGATTATGATAGTGATGAGGAATTTATTAATCCAAGACAGCAAGTGCGGCAGCCATTGCTCAACAGACCAACAGCGGGCCCAACAACAGGGGTACCAGTTACTGGGACAATTGACCCGCGTTCAAGCAGAAGTGATGCATGGAGCGCACGGATGAGGGAGAAGGTGCAATCTTTTTCTCCTAAATTGAATTTATCTAATACTGTTAAGCAGTTTTTGGAGGCCTTTTGTCCTGACAGTTATGTGTACAAACTTGAGTGCTCCTGGATTGGTGCACAGTACGACACCTGTGCTGTGTGTGTCCGGTGCTATGCAGCTTTTTTAGCCTTGTGGTTATTTAATGTTTTCGAGATACAAACACATATATTTGGCTTTGACTTATGCCTTCCTTGGTTAAGGTCTAAACTAAGCCAATAGATAGAATCTTTACAAAGAATGTTTATTTATACATACAGGCACACACACATAAAGGAGTAGTTAGGTGAGAATAGTTGATTATTGTAAGAAATTATAGAGCATTCTGGACACATAGAAAGTGAGCCTTGTGGCACTGATTAACCGGTGACTGGACAGTATTTTTTATGATAGATGAAGGCAATGTGTGATTGGACAGTATTTACATAAGTGGTTACGTGGTCATCACCTAACTTCTGGTCTACGTATTTGTTGATCGTTTTAAATTTAATGACTTTACTGATTATTATTCCATTTTCGGAAGAATATTGAATTGGATTTGTTATAGAAGTTCATTATAGACTCTAAAGTTTTCAATCTGGATCATTCTGTTGAATTCATTGTCTTGAAGGATTGGCTAAACCTAAATTACATCTAATATTCTTTCTAATGTCACACAAAACAGGACACCTTTTTTGCATTGGGCATAATTCAATAAACTCTGTCCGTTAGCAATCAGTGTTTTTAGATTTATTATTCAGTTAGTCTTTCCGTTTCTAACTTTCTTGTTAGCTCTGTCAGGTGATTAGGTGCTGTGTGTGGTTTTACTGTCCTAACATTATTACTGTTGTTTTTCAGTATGGACTCGATACTTCGGAATTTACGTACAACCCATCTGAGTCGAGCAGGTTCCAGCAAGTAAACCCACAGCCAACTGAAGAAAAGAGCCGTTGCACCATAATGTGATTTCTTTTGAGTTTATGTTCAGAACTCGTGCTGTGCTGGATCATACCATGACATGACCAACATCATATATTCATGTTTTTTTTATACGTAGTCTTCATGTTAGTGTGGAATATTGTGCTGAGACATCAAAATTTACAGTGGTGTTACTTGTGTTCATGGATTAGGTGGCTCTGTTGTCTCACCAAAATATTTCTCCCTTCTTTCTTCAAGTAGTGGGAACACTCCGCACTTCTCGTTGATTAAGCAACAGAGACACACAAAAATAAAAACTATTTGCTCACTCTTTTGGTTGGAGAATGACCAACGAGACTAAAATCATCTCAAATAAAAGAAAAAACATGAATACTTTTTAGCAACTTTAATGGTGATGTATGTGGACTTTATGAAGGTAAATTCAGTACACATTAAGTCCCAGGAGAACAATGAAGTATTCTACACACAAGTTACTCCGTTACTGTGTATCTCTACAAATCCAAATAACTCCTATTGTCCACAACATACCCTCAACTCTATGTGCTTGGTTGCTCCACATATATGTATGCTAATTTTTTGAGTATTATTATCCACCAAAATTTCATCTTCACAATATGTTTAAAGACCAGAGATATGGATTATAAAAAAAAAATCTCGCTCAAATCAAATGGAATTATTATAAATATGAAATATTTTCCTCTAAATGTTGAAGATAATTGATGGGTGTTGCATATGGAGTAGTCAAAATATTGTAATTAAGATAATTACATACAAAATCCAAGCTTAAATATATATTTATTCTTTCTTTAGTTTTTTAACCACTTCATTTTATAAAAATGCCAAGCTTTTAGTCCTTTGATAGAGGCTAAAAAAGCACATAATTTGTTAGGTCATAATGAAATCAGGTTTGAGTTTCTAAAAGCACAATCAAGTTGTAAGAATACACACAATTATGGCATTTAATGTATTATGTTCTTACACGTGTGTTAAAGGCTTTTCAACACTATCCCCACTTTTAAAGGGTTTTAATACTAAAGAACCCCAATAGTGTAAAAAGGTAGGTAAAAACTACCAGCAAAAAGCTCAACTTAAACCCTTAAAATTAACAAAACATACATAATTGATTTAAATGATGAATAACTTTAAGTTTAGGAGTTGATAGGCTTCTATAGTATGCAAAAGTGACTTTCAAATCCAGCTAAAACAAAAATAATCATAAATGCTGACTAAGTCACTATTAATTGAATCATTGTTAGTATTCATTACAGGCCATGGGAAATACTAGAAATATTATTTAGTAAAAATGAACGATTTTAAGTGCACGTGAATTAATAGTCATCTAAAAATGATTATCCAAAATAAAATAAGTAATTTAAAAACGTTAAAATGTTAAATTTGGAATTGTTGCAACAGTGTACTAGAGAGTAGGACTTGGAGGACGAACAGAAGGGCAAACATGTCATTTAACGCACCGCAATTTGGGGTATGGTTGAACAACCACCAGGTGAAGCGAATCCGCCGTTTAAACGAATCCAATGGTCTGAATTTTTTCACACTATTTATTAATTATTTTTGTTCATAAATTAAAGGTAGGGATCGTGTACAATTTTATGGATGCTGTAGATGATTATCTGCCATTGCCAGAGTGGCATTTTGTGCTTTGTCACTTTTTCTGTCTTTTTTTTTTTCTCTTTTCTTCTCTGTGGCTGATGATTTCAATTTCAATTTTGGAAAGCTAACCTGCGCAATTTGCAATTCAAAATCGTCGGTTTCCTCCGTAAGTTCTTGTAGCTTAGACCCTCTCATCTCTTCTCGTCGTTTCTTTCTTTGTTTATTTCTCGTTTAATGAATCGCTGAAGTTCTTATTAATTTCATTAGTTGCAAATTAATGCGAATGGGGCTCAATTACATTCTAAGCAACATCACCTTTTTTTTTAAAACGGAATTTGGAATATAATTTTGCATTTATTATCGCTTCCCTTATTTAGAAATGCTTTTATGTTTTTGGGAATCAATCGATTAGGTCTATGTTTGGATAAAACTGAAAAAATATTTGTGCAGAATTCGTTGCGTCTCTGAATTCCAATGCACATAATGAAAAGGGGAGAAAGTATTGCTTTGCAACACAAAATTTAGTTTTAAGCTCTTAGTAATTGAAGTTGTGAACATCAGCTCGGGAGCTCAAATATACTTTTACCTTCAAAGTAACAGTTTCTTCCTGCTCTGGAATTCAGGAACGTGTATTAGAATTCCCAAAATCATGTTCACAATTTTATCCTAACATAGCTTAAGTTATTGTTGTTAGTTTCTGTCTTTTTGAGAGAGCAAGTATAATGGACAAGGTGAAGTTCGCGTATCTCTTAAAATTCTAATTGAACTGCTGCTGTTATAGTTTGTGCAATAATTATATTTATTTCTTAACTGATACTGTAGAGAAATGTCTGTGTTTCTGCAGAAAATTTATATAGGGCATTGATTCCCTTTTTGAATTGTGGTTGAGGAGGGACTAAAGTACAGTTATAGGTAGAGAATGGCATGTAGGGGATGCTGGGAGTGCCTTTTGAAGCTATTGAACTTCATATTGAGCCTCACTGGTCTGGCCATAGTGGGCTATGGAATCTATCTTTTTGTTGAATTCTCTAAAGCTTCAAATGATGACACTCCGGAAATTTCTCCTGTCAGTGATGATTCTGCTCTGCTTCAACTTGGCCGGCCCATAATCATGGCTGTGTCATTATCTAACAGCTTTTTTGATAACTTGCCCAGGGCTTGGTATGTGTGTTTGTTGCTCTCTTCTTGCTACTTTTTCGGCCAAATACCTTTATTTATGTTTGTTCTCGACTCAATAAAGTTATTGTTTTTTGTTATACTTTGTTGCCTCAATTTGTTATCTGTTATCTAGTTTTGCTACAGATTTCATTCATGTCAGGGGTTGGGGGGAAACTTCTTTAGTGACATTTGACCATGTAATAACCAGTATTGAATGAATTGCATCGTTAAGTTAAAAAACAATTCTAAATTGCTTTAAAAAAATTATGCGTCAAATGCTTTTGGTACGACATGCCATAGATGATAGGGCTTTAGAGTTGGAATCAACTTCTGAATTAGATTTCTAGGGCGTCACCTCTAGTTTTAGGTGTGTACTGCTATATCATTATATTTGATTTTGAGCACATTTAGTGAGATTTACGAGGTGGACTTTTGAATCTGAAATTGTTGAAGCTTCATTCTGTGGTGTAATTGGTCCACCATTGATTATTCTTTATGCGCTTTCTAGATTGGTGAACAGAATATGAATTTGAATTAACTTTTTTTTTTGTAGTGTTTTTTTACCAACTTACGTATTTGTGTTAGAAAAAGAAAATCACCAATAAAATATCGCATTTAATTTTTCCTTTTTCTTCTGTAAGGATATTTAAATATTTTACATATATATAATAAAATATCTCTTTCTGGTCATAATACAGTTAGTACACACATACATAACACATAAAACTAATTTTGAAGTTGAAGAGATATCTCACTAATTCTTTATATCATGTTTGCAGGTTTATTTACTTATTTATTGGTACTGGAGTAGTTCTCTTTCTTATTTCTTGTTTTGGATGTATTGGAGCTGCAACACGGAATGGGTGCTGCCTGAGCTGTGTATCCTATTCCAATGTCTCATGCTACTGTAAAAATTATGTCATGGTCTCATAAATTTTCTCTATATACAAAAAACAAAATCATGACTTTATGTTTCTGCTCTTCTCTCCGAGGGTGTTTGATTTCCTAATCAAAGGATTTGTTATTGATTTACTTAACCGAACAAAGTATTCCATTTTGGTGGTATTATTGATCTTGATAGAGCTGGGATGCGCAGGCTTTATGTTCTTTGACAAAAACTGGAAAGAAGTAAGTTAAATTGTCTCTGGTAATTTGTAATCTGAAGTTAAAAATGTATTTGTCATCTTATAATATATTTTATTCAGGAAATTCCGACAGACAAAACTGGAGATTTTGATGCGATATATGAATTTCTGAGTGAGAATTGGCATATTGTGAAATGGGTTGCTCTTGGAATTGTTATCTTTGAGGTAAGCAAGTAATAATATGGTTATCTTTTAGGTAAGCAAGAAGTTGTGTGATTGACATTTGAGGGAAAACCATATTGTTTTGCTGTCATGTGATTCTGTGCTTGTACCCACAGACCACAGATAATAGTCTCCAGGATTATAATCAAGCTATCCATTTTGTACAGCACCTATTTTTGATTGGGAAAATAACAGTTTGAGAATGCTTGAAAAGTTGATGCAGAAAAACACTTTTTTTTTTTTATATAGAAACATCTAGATACCAGAAGATATGGGAAATGAATTGATTATTGCCACGTTGCTGCTAATAATTTCATGGTAATCACACGTCTATCATCATCAACAATAGGATTCGCCTGCCCCCTATTTCCCATTTCTTGGAAAACTGGGCTTTTAAGGTCTGGCCCAGTACTCATTAGCCAACTTTTTTGTCATGCTTCTTTATTGATGAGAAATAGAATTAGAGAAGTATACTTGGGGACTTAATTTCTTGACCCAAAAGAAACGAAAAGTAGTTGTAGTTGTGCTATATTAGATGTTTCAATGAAAAAGAGAAACCTGGAAGAGATAACGTGAGAAAATATCAAGGACTGAGAACGTTGAAATGCAAGGTAGCGATCAACTTTGAAATTCAGGAGTTTTTTTAAATGATGTGCCACTGAGACACCTGCATTTTTCTGTTGTGATATAATGTAATATTACTTTTATATCTCAAATTTACTTGAGTACCTTATTGAAAATGTTTCATCGAATGCCCACTTATCTACCACCAGAAGCGGAGGGGGTAGCTTATAGTAATGTAAGCTTTATATATATGTGTGTTTGATGTAATGTGCCCATTACTATTTTTCTGGAAGATAAATTTCGGTTAGGGTTCTTATCCTAAAATTTTGCAGGCCTTTCTTTTCCTGTTAGCCCTTATTGTCAGGGCTGCAAATAGACCAGCAGATTATGACAGTGATGAGGAGTTCATTAATCCAAGGCAGCAAGTGCGGCAGCCATTGCTCAATAGACAAGCACCAAGCCCGGCAATAGGAGTACCAGCTTCTGGGACAATTGACCAACGTTCGAGCAGAAATGATGCATGGAGTGCGAGGATGAGGGAGAAGGTGCAATCTCTTTTCTTTTTGCTAATATTGTTATGCATTTTATTGTCTTTATGTTTTAAATGGTATTCGTATACACTTGAGTGCTCATGGTCTGTGCTGGATAGTAACATACTTGAGATTTGTCTGGTGCAAACCGGGATTTTTACCGTCATGGTTACCAAACATTTTCTCATACAATCACGCATATTTGGCTCTTGTTCTAGGTCCTCGTTTGAGATCTTAACTAAGCCAATAGATATGATCTTTGCACAGGATGTTTTTACATACATATATGGGCACACACGTGCAAACACGGTCCCATATATAAAGAAGTTATTTAGGTTGGAATACTTGATTATAAGGTCTAATTAGACTCATCAAGATTAAAAGATAAATGCACAATTTTATTTAAACGATGACGTGAACTTCAGCTAACTTCTAGTTTTGACTGTCCATATATGTGATAGTCTCCTCTGCAATACGAATTTGCTGAGCATTTTAAGTAGAATGAATTTCTAGATTAAAATGTCATTCAATTTTCAGTATAATATTTAATCATTGAATAACATTGTTATAAGATTTCATGAGACACTTTATGGAGTTTCTAATGTAGGTCATTCTGTCTAATTCTTGTCTTGAAGGTTTAGCTATAGGTGAAATCATCTAATTTTTTTCCGATGTCACACATGGTTCAAAACAGGACACCTTCTAGCATAGAACATGTTTCAAAAAAGATCAGTGTAGAATTACTATTATTATTATTATTATTATTATTATTATTATTCATAACGCAGAGTAGCACCCACTCTATTATCACTGCATGTGTTATTTAATGTCTAACATCGTTACTGTTGTGATTCAGTATGGGCTTGATACTTCGGAATTTACATACAATCCATCTGAGTCGAGCAGGTTCCAGCAAGTAAACCCACAGACAACTGAAGAAAAGAGCCGCTGCACTATAATGTGATCTTTTTTTGCTGAGTTTTTTGTTCACATCACTCCATGACATGGCCAAGATCATTTTCATGTTAGTGTGTTATGTTGTGCTGAGACATCGAAATTTACAGTGGCATTGCTTGTGTTCATAAAGATTAGGTGGAGTAGTGAAGCCATTAGATGCTCATATTAGTGGTCTCTGCTCATCACTTGCCCTAACCCCATCTTTGTTTTGATTTATTTGGGAGGAAAAAAATTAAGAGTGGTTTTCAGTATTTTCTGATTGTTTTGATGGAAATTTATGAAGGAGCGTTGGTGGATGGATAATGCTTATGAATGTTGGTTAAAAATTAATAATATTTTTTGCAGTGTAAAAAATTAAATAATGATAATAATGAATAATATTTTGTAGAAAAGAATAAAGAAAATAATTTTAATTAATATAAAAATAGTTTTATATAATTTACTTGTATTTTTTCTATTCATTCATATAAGTGGAGACAAATTCTTGTGAGTATTTTATTTCTCATTTCTTTTCATCCATATAAAGCATTTTCTTTCTTTCTTATTTATCTTTTATTTCCCTTCTTTCTATTTGATTTTTTTTTTCTTTATTTCATTCTGAAACCAAACAGAGAAAACGTTCTTATTGACTTAATTTGATTCCTACAACCTAATTAACACGGCTTGTTTTTCTATAAAAGCTATTGTTAATGATGATATGTTTATTTTAAATTTAAAATTGTATAACTTATATAAATTTATTTATTAAATATCTAAGATCTACGGTGTCTTGTAAAAAACTATTAACTTTGCGTGTTTAAAGATGTATAAACAATTTAATATAATTAAATGAGTAAAGTAACATGTTTAAAATAAAAAATATTTCATAAATGTATTTATCATCATAACTTAAATAATTTTCAAGTAAATATAATCACACATTTGGCAAATTGTGAGTACAATTAAGAAGCGCATTAATAAAATGTATGGTGTATTTTTATATACAAATGAACAATTAAAATGACATTGTCGGTTTGGTAATTGTGAAAAGATAAAAGCCAATAGTTGAAATACCTTAAACATTTTTAGAATTTTTTAAGAGATTAAATGCAATTTAGAATTAAAACGTGCATAATTTTAATCTGTAAAGTTTTATTTTCCTGTAATTTTTTAAAATCCACTAAGTCAAATACTAATATCATTTATTTATGAGAATCGGCGTCACAGGTTCGCACAAAGTGAAAACTAACACTCTTCCCCGATTGGCCTAACCACCACCACACCAACCTGTCAGGTTTAATATTTTAGTTTAAAGTCAAATTTGCTAAATATATTTTTTTACATATTCTGTGAATATTTGAAAGTTAGGCAAAATTTAAAATTTAAACTTTAATTTTCTTAACCAACTTCTAGAATTTCAATAATTAATACAATTATAATACAAAGTTCTAGAAATTATTTTGTCGCTTTATTAATTTTAGAAAACAGAGTTTTAATCTTCTTATTTTATCCCAAATAACAAACAAGTACCAAGGGAGACTGGTGGTTCATAGTGATCTAATGGTTCATAATTTTTAACGACTATTTATTAATTATTTTGCTGTAAAATGAAAGGTGGAGATCGTGTACATTTTTATGGACGCTGTAGACGATCCTGCCTATGCCAGAGTGGCAATTTGTGATTTGTCGCCTTTTTCTGTGTCTTTATCACTGTTTTCTTCTCTGAGTCTCCTTCTAACTTCAATTTGGAAAGCACGCTTCGCAACTTGCAACTCGAAATCGTCGATTTATTCTGTAAGTTCTTGCACCTTAGACTCATTCTTCACTTCTCCTAATTTGTGTAGTTTTAGTTACTGAATTGCCGAAGGTCTTGTTAATTTTCTCAGTTACACTTCACTGCGAATAGGGCTGAACACAGCAACACTTTTTTTTTTTTTACATATAAAAGGAATTAGGGATAGAAATTTGCATTTATTATTTGTATAATTTACGTATACGGCTTCTCTTTTTGTTTGAGAGATTATGTCTTTTGTACATCAGAGGATTGTGAACATCGGTTCGGGACTTCCAGAAGTACTTTTAACTCCAAAGTAACAAATTCTTCCTTCATTTTGTGCTTTTAAATTCAGGAACGTGAATCAGAATTCCAGAAAACTCGTTCTCAACTTTTTTCCAAACAGAGCTTAAATCATTGTTGTTATTAGTTTTTGACAGTAAAGAGTAAACAGACAAGTTGAAGCTATCATATTTCTTAAAATTGTAATTGAACTGAAGGTGGTATAGTTGATGTGATAGTTTTTATTTATTTGTTACTTGATACTGTAGGGAAGTGCCTGTCTGCTGAAAATATATATAGGGCATTGTTGTTCTCTTTTTGTGAACTGCGGTGGAGGGATTGAAGTACCGTTATAGGTAGAGGATGGCATGTAGGGGATGCTGGGAGTGCCTTTTGAAGCTTTTGAACTTCATATTGAGCCTCACTGGTCTTGCCATAGTGGGCTATGGAATCTATCTTTTTG
>Ga0099822_1009163_pt1 | contig 12532 bp, 10 predicted proteins | sample CowpeawhiteBW_FD_76839 | JGI IMG/M metagenome (GOLD analysis project Ga0099822, IMG submission 76839) | Root nodule microbial communities of legume samples collected from California USA - Cow pea white BW | ecosystem: Host-associated > Plants > Roots > Nodule | place: USA: California | collected... | reverse complement strand
TTTTACAGAAGATATTATAAACACTAAAAAATATTTTTATAGAAGATTAGATAATTAATTAATTTATTAATATTAATAAATAATCTCTTCAAGTTATCTTATTATTTTAATTAAGTTAATTATACTACTTTCTATAATTATATATATATATATATATATATATATATATATTAACAAGTATTCAATTTTTTATGAAACTTTTATTTGATTAAATTGTCAATTCTTTTATTGAATAAAATTTTATTTATTTCATACTAATTCTATATATGACGCATATTCTATAAAATTTTGATTTTATATATGTAACGTTCCAATAGAATAATTCTAATAAATAGAACGCCACATAATTATAGTACGTACTAGAACATCGACATAAAGTATATTAGAATTAACCTTTTATCGTTATCCTAAATTATACTGGAATAGAAACCCGAAGACACAGCACAATGCCATGAATAAAATCTAAACATAGATTAGATTAAACTGAAAATGTGCTCACAAAGCAAGAAATTACAAAATAACAGTACACAAGAATAAATGCTCAACAATGAGCGATAAAGGATCCCGGAAGCCTAACTACACCGCAACCTCCCCGCCAACATCACGATCATCAAGAGTCTCGACATCTGCTCACACCAAGGATTTGGTGATCATCGCAAAAGGAAAATCCAAAGAAGAGAACAAACACAAAAAGAAAGGATAAGCTAGTGTAAAATAATTTTCAACATGTCATAGCAAGTAGATACTTAAAACAGATTATAAACATGCAACACAGTAGGCACTTAATCATGTGATAGCAAACAAGCAAGACTCTAAGACTCCATATTCAGATCATACTCTTGATATAGAATTCTAAAGGAAGTATGCATTTGTGCTGGTTTCTAAACTCTGCATAGTCTAGACGCAAGGGGTTATCACCCAACCACACACAGGGTTGATCCTCTAATGTCTTGGGCCCAATATGTCCCAAGATTAGGACTTCCTACCACTCTCACCACATAAATCATTCTGCTCTATGTGAGCGTGAATGATTATTAGAGTTCAGGATACCTTCCTTTATCTAGACATCTCCTATATCAAGGTATACACTAACCACCATCTCCAAGAGTTTCCCTTGAAACTCTTTTACCAACAATTTTCACATGCCATCTCAATCTGAAAACATAAGTATAAGGGGACAAAAAGGAGACCAAGGTCAAGACTTAGGTGAGACCAAAGCTTATAAGTTAAAAGACGAAGTGAAACAGAAACTGAGGGGATTACTTACTTGGAAGGAACTCGTAACTTAGCCCATAGAGAATGCTTGCTCAAAACCCTAGCAGAGCACTTTGGTGGAGAAAAGAGAGGGAGAAAGAGCTGATTTCTAGAAATGAGATAGAATGGAAGGGGTTAGGGGCTGGAAAAGGGTATTGGGTCCCCCTAATGGGCTGGCCTTGGGCCCACGAAAAGGCCAGGCCCAAGTCACTTATTAAGCTGAAAAATGGGGCTTACAATCGCCCCAACAATAAAAATTTTCGACCTCGAAAATTAAGACTTACTAGAAAAGATGCAGATATGACTTCCTCATGTCCTCCTCTAAATCCCATGTAGAGTCACTCGTCTTCCAGTCCCAGATGACCTTGACAAGACTGATCGACCTCCACATAATAACTAACTAGAATTATTACCTCTATGCTAGGTGATATGGTGTTAAATAATTTAGTTTGGTCAAGGCGCTGCTCTGAAAGAAACTTCTCAACTTCAAACCTAAAGCTTGAAGGATCCTTTATGTCCCACCAACAAATTTGTATCTAATATACTGACTTACTTTCCATATGCTCTACATTACCTCTTGTAGGTTTTTACCAAATTCTCATATAAACTCAGGTCTCGAACTAAAACATGTTAGTTGTCACTTCACACCACTTTATTCCTTCCTTGAAGCACCATTCAACCGACTTAATCACATGTGATACCTGGCCTACTGCCAAACATCAACACCCTTGGTCACCTTTTCTCCTAGTTATCCATACTTTTTTTTTTTCTAAATAACTGTTCTTTTTTTTTTTTCACATAGTTTAAAGAATGAGTTTATGTGAAACCTTAATTTATAACAACAATATCTGTTTTGGAAAACTTGCTTTTAATTATATGCCCAACTAAAAAAATTATATTTTCTTTCAATTATATTTTGCAAATTTTATAATTTAGTAAGATTAATTATCCATAAAAGAAAGAATTACATGTTAATTAAGATTCTTAGCAACAATGGGAGAAAAAAATCTTTTCTTATAAATTTTCTTAACAAATTTGCAAGAAAAATCTCATGTAATATGATAATTTTTAGCAGTGATGGATTTGGTTTATGTACTTTGGATTTGAATATATTTTTGGGTTAAATATGTTTTTGGTCCCTTAACTTTCAGTAAATTTTGGAATTAGTCCATTTTGAAACTTTGGACTAATTTAGTCCTTTATCTTTCAAAATGCGTGGATTTAGTCCTTTTAATCAATTTTTTTAAGTTTATTTGACATTTCAAGTGCGTTTCATAATAGTATTTGACTTAATATTAAAACAAAAATGTGTTAAACAATATAAACAACTTAAATACAATCCTGAAATGTGTACGAAACATCAACTAAACTTACCAAAATTTGATTAAAAGGACTAAATTCACATATTTTGAAAAATGAAGGACTAAATTGGTCCAAAGTTTCAAAATGGACTAATTCCAAAATTTACTAAAAGTTGAGGGACCAAAAACATATTTAACCCTATATTTTTACATATTAAGCCACTTAAAGATTTAATTTTTTTCATTTAAAAGTAAGCATTATGTTTATTTTTAACAACTTTCAATAAAACACATTATTTATTCATCTCATAAAAGAAGAAAACTTTGGCAGAAAGATCTTATTCACAAATAATACCTCCTATTATTTCATCTTCTAAACCGTATAATTTTACAACAGGTAAGAAGAGATCCAAAAAATGCATTGAAGTATGTTATCTCAATGCTTAAAAAATAAAGAGTTGTTGCTACTAATCAAATGAACGATCTCATCTTTCACAACAAAAACATTACCGTATGATGAGGTTAGCATATACAAACTACTGCAACACATAAATGCTGCTTTGTGAATTTCGGGGAATATTATTTGTTATGTTTTGTGATCCAAAGTCAACATTGTTATATGATATTTCGAAAGTATTTTTTTGTTTTTCCCATGATGTGAATTTTTGTTTGTGAGAAGGTGACCCTCGTCCACTGTCTGCATTCACAGATATAATGACGATGATGAATGAGATGAATCAGAAATTATGATCTCATATGAAGACAAAAGAACATCAAACTTCATTCTTCCTCGTTTGGTTTCATCAAGAATCTGTTTGGGAAAGTGAATTTGACACTTTCTAATCAGAGTAGGAGCATCAGGAGATCCAAAATACAACCAAGGAATCACATATACCTACGACATTCATAAGAAAGCAATTCTCTGTTTTCATAGGTTTTTTTGCCTCAAAATATGAACAAGTTTTAGTCATAGGAAGATCATTTTCAATTAGTTGTTTCTGAAATAGGTTTTTTTGCCTCAAAATATGAATAAGTTTTAGTTATAGGAAGATCATTTTCAATTAGTTGTTTCTGAAAGCCAGAATTGATAGGAATAAAATATATATATAAGATACAATAATACAATATATTGAAATCATATTCAAGCATGAGTTAAAAATTGTGTACCTGGAATTAATGAAGGATCCATGGAAGCACGTAGTATGAGATGCTACTGTTCTCTTTCTGAAAGGTATTCTAAAACATAAGAGTGTTTTACGTTGTTACTTAAAACTAACTAATGGGTATCAGTTTTGTAACCTCTCAGCAGAGACCAGGGACCTCTCAAATAAGTATTATTCAAGCCCATCACATATCGTTTACTAAACAATCTAACCCATCACAGATCGTTCATCAGAAAACCCAAAATTATATATATTACTCATACAATAATTAATTATGTGCAATATAATTAACATTAACAAATAACTTAATTTACTGATTAATGCTAATTCATAATAATAACAACATAGAGAATAATAATTTTGTATAATAAAATTATATAAAATATAACATTCTCCCACTTGGATAACATTAATAAATAAATTATTTATATCAATTGCAACATAAGTACAAATACTAATTAAGAAATATAAACATGAATCACAAAGATAATATCTGATAGGGATAGTTACCATATGCTTAGATTTCTTAAATAATGAATAATATAAAATAAAAACAAACATAATAAATATGTGATCCCAAAATAGTTCGTAAATTCTTTGTGTAGAAAGAGAAAGATATGTAATGAAATTGACGTCATTGACAAATTTACATCTCATGAAAACCATAATAATATAAAGTCTAAAAAACTCCAATAAATAAGCCTTTAGTTAGTGGGTCTACTAACATATTTTCTGTAGCAGTATGCTCAATCCAAGTTTGATAATCCAAAACTTTCTCTCTAACAAACAAAAATTTTATATCAAAAAGCTTTGAGCGAGTAGAACTTCTGTTGTTTTGAGATAAATGGACGGCAGCAGTGTTGTCAGAATATATCACAAGTGGCCTAGAAATACTTTCAACAATTTGAAAGCCAGAAATCAAATTTTTAAGCCACACAGCTTGACAAGTAGCTTCATAACAAGCAACATACTCTGCCTCCATAGTGTAAGTAACTGTAAGAGTTTGTTTAACACTCTTCCAAGAAATGGCTCCTCCCTCTATCATAAAAATAAAGCCAAAAGTAGACTTTCGGTCGTCAAGGCAACCAGCAAAATTAGAATCAGAATAACCAATGACCTAAAGTTGATCAGACTTCTTAAAGGTCAACATATGATCCTTAGTTCCCTACTAATATCTAAAGACCTTTTTAATAGCTTTCCAATGATCTAAACCTGGATCACTCAAGTATATCTCTAAAGCATTAACAGTAAAAGCAATATCGAGATGAATACAAACTTGAGCATACATTAAACTACCAACAACGGAAGCATATGAGATTTTTTTCATTTCAACTCTGTCATTATCATTTTGAGGACACTGAGATTTTGAGAGTTTGTCACCTTTTTGAACAGGTGCTGCACATGAGGAGCAAGAATGCATGTTAAACCTCTTAAGGACTTTTTAATGTATCCTCTTTGAGACAAACCAAGAATGCCACGTGACCTGTCACAAGAGATATAAATGCCCAAAACAACAGAAGCATCACCAAGGTCCTTCATATCAAAGTGGCTATTTAGTATAAATTTTGTCTCAGTCAAAAGTTCAACATTGCTAATAGCAAGAAGAATATCATCAACATATAAGACAAGAATGATGAAAGGGCTCCCATTTTTCTTCAAGTAAATGCCTTTATCCGGGGCATTTTTCTTGAAGCCAAAAGAAGTGGCCACCTGATCAAATTTCAAATACCATTGCCTAGAAGCTTGTCTTAGTCCATAAATAGACTTTTTCTACCTGCAAACCAAATGCTCCTTACCTTTTTTAGAAAAGCCATCAGGTTGAATCATATACACTTCTTCAAATAAATCTTCATTTAGAAAAGTTGTTTTGACATCCATTTGATGAAGCTCCTAATCAAAATGAGCTATTGAAGCCATAACAACACGAAAAACATCCTTAGTAGAGACCGGTGAGAAAGTCTCCTTATAATCAATGTCATCCCTCTGACTATAGCCTTTTGCTACCAAGTCTGACTTTATACCTCTCAACTTTTCCATTTGGAATACGCTTAGTCTTAAAAACCCATTTACACCCAACTGGTTTACAACCTAGTGGCAAATCCACAAGATCCCAAACATCATTATGGGCCATAGAAGCTAACTCATCATGCATAGCATTTAACCAATCATCACCATGAAAACTAGAAATAGCCTCTTCAAAAGTAGTAGGATCATCAACATTGTTTAGATCATATTCATGCTCTTGAAAATACACAAGATAATCATCAGGTATAGAAGATCTGCGTACTCTTTGGGATCTCCTCAAAGAAATTTCTTCAACAACATCATCATGAACTTGTTCATCTACTACAAGTGATGTGGCATCCACAAGATCTTGAAGAAATTCATTTTCATCACGGACAACTGGAATCACATTATCTACGGGAAGATAAATGGATGGCATGGGAATAACGACACAGTCTTCTCTAAGAGTGACTAGTCGTGGTGCATTGCTCCCACTGTCCAAATCATCCTCAAAGAATATTGCACAGTCAGACTCAATAACCAACATAGAGTGAGAAGGACAATAAAACCTGCTACCACGAGAACCCACACAATAACCAATGAAGAATCCATTGACAGTCTTGAGATCAAGTTTTTTTTAACTGAGGATTATAAGGCCTCACCTCCACCTTACAACCTCACACATGGAAATGTCTCAAACTTGGCTTCTTCCCAGACATGAGTTCATAAGGAGTCTTTGAAACAAACTTGCTATGTACTTGATTAAGAATATACACAACAGTCCTTAATGCATCTCCCTAAAGGAAATCTGGTAAAGAGGAATGACTCAACATACATCTCACCATCTCTAAAAGAGTGCGATTCCTCCTTTCTGCAACTCCATTTTGTCGAGGAGTACCTGACATATTATACTGAGCTTCAATACCACAATCATCAAGAAATCTAGCGAAAGGTCCAGGATTTCTTCTAGTTTCATCATATCTGCCATAATACTCTTCACCTCTGTTAGACCTTACATATTTTATCTTCTTTCCTATTTTCAACTCAATAGTAGCTTTGAAAGACTTAAAAGCATCTAAAGAACTTGATTTTTCCTATAGGAGATCTATCCATCCAAATCGGGAATAATCGTCTAAACGTGATAAAATACCTATATCCCCCCATGGAAGTGGGTGTTATAGATCAACATATATCAGTATGAATAAGCTCCAACACATTGTCACTCATGTTTGCTCCTGTATTTCTTACTTTTGCGATAAGCTTGCCTTTAACACAATCAACACAAGTATCAAAATCAGAAAAATCCAAATCATGCAGAATACCCTCTTTAATCAACCTCTCAATCCAAGGTCTAGAAATATGTCCCAGATGTCTATGCCACAATATAGAGGAATTTTCATCAACTCTACTACGCTTAGGTCCAATAACAGAATTAACAGACATGTCATTCAGATTTAGCATGTAAAGTCCATCATATAAAACTCCTGAGCCAACAATAATTGAATTGAAATAAACAACAAGTTTACCATTTCCAAATTCAAAAGTGTAGCCATATTTATCCAAAATTGAAACTGAAATCAAATTCCTTCTCATAGAAGGTACATAAACAACATCTTTCAATAACAAAACATGTCCAGAAGGTAAATTTAAAGAAACTACTCATATGTCTTCAACTAGTGCTCTAGCTCCATCTCTCATGAGAATCTTGGACTCGACATCACATGGTTTTCTCAGACTTGTGAACCCCTGTAAAGAATTCACAACATGAATAGTGGCACCCAAGTCTAACCACCAAGAATTGGGAGGAACATCAATAACATTAGATTCAAAACAAGCTACAACATATAGGAGTATACCTTCCTTATCAACATTCTTCTTCTTAAGAATATAACAGTCAGCTAGCTTGTGTCCAAATTTCTTACAATAGGCACAATTCCGCTTGAAGTACTTCTTCTTAGGCTCCAAAACCACTGATGTTTTCCCTGTGTTCCCCTTTTCAGGACGAGATTTACCTTTGAACCCCTTTTTCATAGGTTTAGTGCCAGAAGTAGTAGTTGTGAACTGCACACTATGAGACTTGGTCTTTTTAATTGATGCTTCCTCTTGAGAAATATTAGCTATCATTTCATCAATTGTCCATCCCTCCTTTTGAGTGTTGTAAGAAGTCTTCAACACATCAAACTAAGAAGGAAGAGATTCCATAACCTGCAAAATCAAGTAACTATCACCAAGCTCTACCTTTAGAGATTTGAGTTTGTTATAATATTGCCCAAGCTTCGTCATATGCTCACGAACACCACTTACACCATCATATTTGGTCTTCTCAAGAAGTGACAAATATTGACCCTTTTGAGCTTTGTCAAAAGTCTTAAACTTCTCACCAACTGATCTCATAAAATCTTTAGCATTGTCATTATCCGGAATGCTTTGTCGAATAGACTTCTCCATGGTATATCTCATCACCATTAGGCACACCCTGTTCGAGTGTTCCCATTTTTCACGAGAAGCTCTCTGGACACTAGTGGACTCAGGCGTAAGAGCTGAAGGTTCTACTTCTCTCAAAGAAAAATCCATGTTGGTAATTGCTAGATATAAATCCAAAGATTCTTTCCAGTCCTCAAAATTTGTCCCATTTAAACTTTTGATTGAAGTCAATGGCATAGGCAAAGAAGTTGATATCAAAATAACAAAGAAACATTTAATACACACTTATTATGAAAATAAACAAAATAAATGTTTCGGAATACACAACAAAATATGCCTATAATACCTGAAATTCATTAAGGGCTAACCTTGTGGTGAGGGAAAATTGATTCATTATAACACTTGTAACACATAGCTCGAGGGTGAGCAGCTCGGGGGTGAGCAGAGGTATCCACCACAAGTGCAAGCATCCGCTGAATCCGACCAGGTTATATGTATCCAGATGAGTCGAGTCGAGTCGTAGTGTATTGCTTGGGAGGTCGTAACATGCTTGTGTGATGTATGTATAATGGACTGTGAATATGTATATGACTTCATTGATGAAATGATTTTGGCTCTAGCTTACCCTTTGCTTGTTTGATTGTCTTGTGTGGTTCTTCTCTTTTGCGATGATCATCAAATTATTGATGTGAGCAGAAGTGAGAAGTTCTCGCGGTCAACAGGAGAACGGTGACTCCGCTGTATAGTCCATCTGGGCTGGAGCTGATGTTTTATTTGTTTTTTTGTTGGGCTTTTCTTAGGAGCCACGACCCATGTATTCTATTTGACTTGTGATCTCTTATATTCCTTTTACTTAATATCTGATTTTTCTTGTGGCACCGTAGTGTGCCTTACGTTGTAAGGAATGAGTTTAAACTCCAGGACTACGCTAAGATATTATTCTAGTGTGACACTTCTTTAATTACGCTATTAATTAAATGTGGTGTTACAGTAATTTATTTGAATTTAAAATTATTAATTATTAAAATAATAATTAAAATTAATTAAACTAAAATATAATTTATTAGTAGTTATATAAAAGAGTTATTAATTTGTTTTATATAATAATATAGTTGTACGAAGTTATTAAGTTATAAGGAAGAAAATACGTTTGAATTATTATATCGGAATTTTGAAATTCGTTGTGAGTTTCGGTATCTGGTGGAGGCTGTGCTCTGTCAGAATCATTTGCGGTCCTTCATAAAAAAAAAATTATCACAAGATATTATTAATCTGTAACAATATCTAATATACGAAGACATTTCCTTTTTTTTATATTTTAAAATTCTAATTTTATCTTTTAAAATATAATTAATTATTAAATATTTAAAAACTGACAATTATTTTTACAATTAATTATTAAATATTTAAAAACTGACAGTTATTTTTACAATTTTTTTATAATTACAATTTTTTTATAAATTTGTCGATCTTTGTTTCTTTTCATTTTTTTTTATTTATTAACCGTTAATCTTTCATCTTTTATAATATATTTCACTTTATTTTTAATAAATATAATATTTTTTATATATTAACTTAATAATATTACACTATCATCATTTATTAATATAATACCATATATATTTAAAAAATCAAGGTAAATAGCATAATAAAAGAAACAAAACATTAATAATAAAAATCACCAAAGTATGATTATCTGAATTTAAAATTGTTGATTATTAAAATTAATTAAATTAAAATATAATTTATTAAATTTATTAAACAAAAAGACACAAATAAAATCCTTTTATATATATATATATATATATATATATATATATATATATATGATTAACTAATAAAATTGATATGTTTGAGTTATTTTTGTAACATACATCTGGCTTATTCCATGGACATTATTGGAGACTTGTTTTATACCATTGATATGATATTTGAATTGTTAACAATACCTTTGCAGTTGGTTATTAGAATTGTTTGAAACGCTCTTTTCGGTCTGAAGATCTAGTTTAGATGGAGTTGGAGGAGAAGCAGATGGAAGTGGAGGAGATGAAATTCTATAAAAAGAAAATGGAGCCCTATAAAAAGGAATAGTCAATAATTTATTTCGTATAGCGAATACATAAAGTTTGAATTTTTATTAACACAACTTTGTACTCCTATGCTAGAATTGCTTGACTCAGCCTCCTCTTGAGTTTGAGTAGTTTGAATTTGTAATGATGGAGTATATGAAGTCCTATAAAAAAAAGAAGACAATACTTTTTTTATATCAATGATATATAATTAATATTCATGTTACATACTTTTGCAATTCAAAATTTATAATTGTATGACATTTTTCTCGGTTTGAGTTGAAAGTGAGATGAAAATGTAGAAGATAATGTCCTCTTGAAAGAAGAGTCAATGATTTGTTTTTTTTTTTCATTAATATATTATTGATATTTGTGTTACTATACTATAAGATACTTTCTTTTTTATATTATTGAAATGTAATTAACATTTTAGTTATTAACAACATACCTTAATTAAATCAAATAAAGTTTCTTAACATGCATTATCTTAAGTTGATGAAATTAAAGAATGTAAAAGTCAATTTAAACCCTATTAAAATATTCAAAAAATTTCACACACTTCTTTTCTCTTCTAATTCATTATCTTTACCTTTTCTTTTCTCTCTCTTTCATCCTCTTCCTTCGCATTCTATCACACCAAACTCAATTAATCTTTCTTAATACTAAAATAAAAACAATAATAGTTATATATGAACTTTTTAAGCTATAGGTAAGAGAATACGTTTCAATTATATCGGAATTTTGTATTTCGTTCTGAGTTTCGGTATCTGGTGGAGGCGTTGCTTTGTCAGAATCTCTTTCGGTCCTTCATAAAAAAAAGTAGCACAATATATTATTATACAAGGTAAAAAAAGTATATTAAAATACGTTTCAAGTATATTAAAATAATAAAAATCAATAGAGTATGATTATTTGAATTTAAAATAGTAATTTAAAGTAATTGAACTAAAATATAATTTATTAAAGAAAAAGACACAAATAAGATCATTTTAGATGCATGATAAACTAATAAAACTGATATTTCAGAGTTATTTTTGTAACATACAACTGGGTTCTTCCAGTTGGACTTGGTGAAGAAAAAGGAGATGATGGGCGTCTAAAATAATCACTTTGAGCACTGCATCAAAAGAAAATATTGTAAATACAATAATTCAATAAAAACATATATAAGTTTTTGGTGTTATCCTAACTACAAATATGATCACCACATTGTTTTAGAAATGAAATAAAACCCTAATAACAATAAAATGTATCTTCAGATTCTAACATTTACATTTTAAACCAATATTTAGGGTTTGTTGCAGGAAGTGATATATAACAAGTTAAAACATATGAGTAACAGTATTACCTTATGACAGAAGTGGGTAAATGATGATGCAGCAACTCTAATTTAAGAAGGAACGGAACAAACGTGATCATACTCTCTTGAAAAGCCATTTTCAGAAAAAAAAAAAAGTTGTGAAGTTGTTGTTTGAGTCTGATTCTTGTGGAGAAAAAAATGAACTGATATTTATAGAGAATGAAAGTGGCATTGGTGTATTTTCTAATCTTAAATAAACCAACTTATCATCAGCAGAATGGTTACTCTTTCTAAAAGTATGATAATACTTAAACTTTACTCTTTTAGATATCTCTAAACATTTTCTCTATCTCCCTGTAAGGGACCAAGGAATAGTTTGAGAAATAGGAAAAAAGTCTTACACAACAAAAAAAAAATATATATATATATATATATATATATATATATATATATATATTAACAGAAAAGAGGAGAACTAAAAAGATGTATTTATACACAACAACACTAACAGATTAACAACAGATTAATAGCTATATATTAATAGCTATATATTAATTAAGCCTAACAGAATGACAACTGTTTTAAGAGTAACAACTATTACTAAAAATTCTCATATTACATAAGAATTTTCTTATAAATATGTTAAAGATTTGCAAGAAAAGACTTTTTTTTTTGTTATTTTTTCTAAGAATTTTAATTGACAAATAACTCCTTCGTGGATAATTATTTCCTACAAAATTATAAAATTCGCAAGTATTTCCTACAAAATTTGTTGTGAAAAATGTTTTATACAAAATATTTTGCAATAAAATTGGCAACAATTTCCTGCAATATTTTTTTCATAACAAAATTTAAAAGTATTTCCTACAAAAAAAAATTTCAAAACAAAATTGGTAAAAAATATAAGTTTTTTTAATAGTAAACTGAATCTACACTTATATTATATATATATATATATATATATATATATATATATATATTTATATATATATATATATATATATATATATATTTTAT
>Ga0099822_1009162_pt1 | contig 12533 bp, 4 predicted proteins | sample CowpeawhiteBW_FD_76839 | JGI IMG/M metagenome (GOLD analysis project Ga0099822, IMG submission 76839) | Root nodule microbial communities of legume samples collected from California USA - Cow pea white BW | ecosystem: Host-associated > Plants > Roots > Nodule | place: USA: California | collected... | reverse complement strand
TTATAGCCATAACAAACACATTAGTTCATAAAATGTGTTTTTCAGTCTTCAGCTCTATATTATTTTTAATTTTAGAAATGAATACAGATGAGTAATCAAAAAATATAAATAACAAGATAATAATTTTTCTCTCTAAGAATGTTAGAAAAGGATTACTCAACTAATACTAATAATAATAAAAATATGAAATAATATAATAATAATTATTAAATCAATAATAATACTAAGACAATATATAAAACAATTAATATTAATTAAAGATCAACAATTATAATAACAATAATAAATAAAAGATAAAAGGTAAGGAGTAGAAATATCATGGATTGAGGCACGCATAGCGCTATTCTTAGAGAGAAAACGCCCCTACTGCACAGGGCTAAACAAATACACACTCATATGTGTTTTAAATCATATGCGTTTCTCCTCCAAGATACAACAACCCGTCAGATCGATCGAGTGCAGCGAAGGATCTCCGAACCTTAAACACCACTATCTTAAAGATAATACAGAGAAGAAAAGAAGAACATTTCAGAGAAAACTATAATGTTTGTTGTCTTTGTTGTTGTGTCTTTCCCCATGCACCTAGGTGGTATTTATAGGTAGAAAATGGAGACAAAGAAATAAATAATAATAATAATATAGCCGTTAACCATAAAAAATATTAACCCGTGAATTAAAGGTCTATAAAAACATAAATAACAATAAATTATTTTATTTTAATTATTTATTTTTTAAATTATATTAAAATATTTCTAACGGTATATATTTTTGATATGTATTTTTGTAACTAAGTTGAAGACGGGTCATTCAAGTAATTAAAAGTAATAAATATTGTATTAAAATAAAGTTACACGAATAAAGTAGTGATCCTATTGCTATTTATAGTGAAAAAGACAACTAACAATGTGCCGCCTAGGAGCTGTTGCCAAGACGGGACTAACGATGTTACATTGCCAAACCCCAGAACTCAATATGATCATATTAGTATTATATTCGGCATCTTTTTTATAAAATCTCCAAGTTTAAATTTATTATTAATAAATAGAAAAATTGTGTTTGGAAAGATTGATAAAATAATTTTTAACTTATTTAATTAGTTTATAAATAGATATTATCAACTTAAAATTGTATGAAAAAACATCTTAATAAGAATTTATTTTAAAATATTGTAATTATAAGTTACAAATCATCACATGTGTAATACCTTCATAAAATCATATAATCTTTCAAAATTCAAATTATATATATATATATATATATATTAATTATGGTATCGTCTTTGGTGTTGGTAGTCCTTCGATGACCAAGAAAGTCAATCTCTAGCCGAACAAAGTATTAGTAACCAAAACTGAAGAATTTTTGACAAACAAAAGTTCGACTAGTAAAGGGTGTTGGACCAACCTTAAGGAAGGTTATGGGTCGATTCTAACATACAAGAAGCCAAACAAGGAAATAATATTGGGCAGACCTCAAATCCAATCACAAATTTTGTACCTTCGAGGAGACCATGTAAACTGTTCCTTTTAACGTTAACTTCCTGTCTAAGGATCACACTTTCAATTGTAACAAGAATCTACCCACCCCCGAATTCCAAGGGGAGGTGAGAACTTGAGATGTAAACTCTCATTTTCTTCTTATAGATACGAATGTCCAACCTCAAAACAAATAACATGTTTTTCCTTGGCTAATATCTCACTTAGTTGTTAAACTTGCAATTTACTTTGCTCTCCAATTGATTATCTAGTTTAGTTGCGTGAACAAATATATATAAAATATATGTATGTAAATGCAATGTTTAAAAAAAACTATAAATAAATTACAATCTTTTTCAAATGTTTATAATATACAAGTGAATATTTACCTCACATTTATAATAAACATTCACATATAATTTATTAAAGAACCATGAAGAGAAAAATGAAAATAAATAAATAAATAAGATGTTTGTTTAACTTATGCAAAAGTATTTTTTTTTGAGAAAAAATCTAGAAGAAATAAGGGTTGAGTTGTAGTCACCTCTTTTTTTTAGGTCAAAGATTTTATGCTTGAGTGAGAATAATCTTATTAAGTGAACATTTTTAGCTTAAGTGAAAATATCAGACAACATACCTCATGCATCAAAAGAAAATAATTTTTCAAAAGTTTGACCCAAAACTAAAGTTTAAGAAATACAACTCTCAAACACATACAGAATGATAGTACAATCCAAAATTTGTTCGAACATCGTCCTTCTCTCATTTCAATTAAATCTAAATCATTCAAACTCGATATATATTTCATTGACATCAAACTAAAACCAACATAAGGGTAAACTATATAAATTGACTATACTCATCAAAACCATATTTAAAAATCATATTTAAAACTTAGTTTAACAAACTATACACCTTACATGCATAATCTATCCACCAAATCCACTTCTAAATAGAAGTACTCAATTTAATTCTAAAACAAGAAGTTTATTAACTCAAAACTCAAATAATAATCCATTTGAAACATTTAATAACTTTCAACCAAAAAAACTATTGTTGCATAGAAACCAAATCTTATAACCAAGTCACTCTCACATCTAAATCAAATATCCTAAGATTCTATGAAGAGACATAAATAGCTCAAATTATATGTAATTTCACATTCCAAAGAAAATTCTATCTCAAAAATGAACTTATTCAAAATCTAGAAACATAGACCAAAGTATTCAAAAATAATCAAATTCAAGAATCATCTTAACAAGTTGAGATGATAAATTTTTTTAAGTGACTCAAACAACATTGATAATAATACCATAAGAAAAAAGACAACAATAAAGTAATGACCCAAATTAGTAACTATCACACTTCTAATTTGTTCACCACAAGATTAATAACAATTAAAAACCTCGTGAAATATGCATATACATAATATACATATACATAATATATTTACGGTACTCCAAAATGTATTTCAAAATTTTTCAAATAATAACATAAACATCACAATCCTAAGAGGAACTATATAATAAAATAAACATTCTACTTTAATATTCTAAAAGATTTGCAGTCTCCATCACCTACATGATCCTCTACTCACGTATAACATATGATCATCACATGTAGATACCTCGTCTATAAAATATAAACAAAGGGTAAGGTAGTGAAAATAAACAATACTAAATAAAGCAACATTATCCTCAAACCAGAAACTAGTAATTCAACCATATAAGTTAATCTCCCACTATTTCATCCCTCTCTCCATTTCTATCATAAAATATGATTCTACATCAAAAAAAATCAACTCTAAATCAATAAGTAACAATAAGAATCAAATGTCTGTAAAATAATACAAGCCTCACGACTCTATCATCACAACATAACCCTCGCGGCTCAATTATCATGGCTCAAACATAACATAAACATTTAACTCTACTTCCGAAAGACTAGTGTATTGAGTAAACTGAAAGACTATGCACCTATCATAACTCACTTCTGCTTCTCAAGAGCTATAACTACAAATTTTGCATTGGAACACCAATCCCTTTCGAGTATGACCAAGGTAAATTCCTTATATATGACCAAAAAAGCCCACATTGAAGAAAAGTATCCATCAAAGAAGTCCACGGGGCCAAACTCCCATAAAAGCCTTGTGGGTTAGGGCCAACTCATGGACTTTCTTCTTAAATATGAAAAATATATTACTAAATTTTTCAGTGCCCTACATGTGCCCGACAACCCGGATTGGTCGAGCGGGACCAAAAACCTAGAGGGGTCGGGCGGGCCCAACAACCTGGACGGGCCCGAAGACCTAGACGATCTCGATGACCCGGATAGACCTGATGACTCGGACGGACCTAACGACTTGGACATGCCCGACGAACGGGACGGGCTTGACGACTCGGACGAGCTCAACGACCCGAACTGGTCTGACAACCCTTACTAGCCTGATCCGGACGGACCCAACGACCTGGACGGACCCGATGACTCAAACGAGCACAAAGACCAGGAAGGGCTTGACGACCTAAATGAACCCGACAATCTAGCGGGCTAGTTAGATGTGTTCGACACGTCGGGCCTGTATAGATCGTTGGGATTGTCCGGGTCGTCGGGCTCATCCGTGTCATGAAACTAATCCTGCTCGTCGTGCTTGTTTGTGTCGTCTGGCCTGTCTAGGTCGTCAGGCCCGTCCGATTCGTCGGACCTGTTCGAGTAGTTTGGTCCGTCCGGATTGTCCAGGAAGTCTAGGTCGTCGGGCCAGTTCAGGTCTTTAGGCTCGTATTGGTCGTCAGGCTTATTCGGGTTGTTGGGCCCGTCTAGGTAGTTTGACCCATCCGGGTTGTCAGGTCCGTCGAGGTCGTTGGACTTGTCGGGCCCGTTCGGGTCTTTGGGTCTGTCCTTTTAATCGGGCCCATCCGAATCTTTTGGCTTGTCTAAGTCTTCAACCCCGTCTGGGTCTTCGGGCATGTCCTGGTCGTTGGGTCATTTGTGTCGTCGGGCCCGTCCAATGTTGGGTCCGTCCGGGTCACTCGACTTGATCTTTGACTTTGGCTTAATGTAGTATTTTTAGGGGGCCTAACCCACCTTAGCCCTGGCCCTAACCTAGTGGAGAGGGGGCTTTGGGGCTGGGGCTTTTGTTTGGCCCTCTCATTTGGGGTCCCCCTTAAAAGGGGCTTAATGAAGAGTGGGTCATGGTTGGTCCATGGGTTAGGGTCCACATTGACAACTCTACTCACAACTAGATATCTTTCTCTACATGAGTTAGATACGAGAAGAGATATCTTCATAATCCTTCATAGCACCCACACATATCACATATTTCATCTTAACTCAATCCAAACTCATCACATAACATCAATCATATATTCTTCCTTTCAATTTAATTGTTAATAATTCATCATTTATTTTCCATTACATTAATATAGAATTCAATTACAATATTTCAATCAAATATATTGAAATAGTGAACGATATAGTCATTTTAGCCTTTAAAATCATTTATAACACAATATTTATCTCAAACATTTATTCATATATATATATATATATATATATATATATATATATATATATAATATTTATATCCTAAAAAGCATAAATAAAACATATCTTAAAGTTATTGAAACACTATTTGGCTTAACTAGAGATCTTGCTCACCCAATGAACTTGTATACTTGTCCAATGAGAAACCACCAGAGTTGAGATTGCATAGTGAGTCATACACCTCACCTAGTGAAGATTAAACAGGGAGCTCCCTGAAGTTCCAGATGGTGCCCAACGCTATTAGGATAGCACCTAACATCCCCTTTGTGCACCTAACAATGGCTGTCTGGTGCCCATCACCACGACCCTTCGAGCTCTCTTAAATCTATTTTTCATATAGCACCCAACGATTATGAGATTATGCCAAACATTATTACATAAATTTCATAATCTGATATGAGTATCAGATTGGCCCATTGAGTCTATTTACGTTATTATACATTTTTTTCTTGTACCAAAATAAGTCTATTTCAATTTAAATCTCACTCATATAACACCTATTGACCAATTTGATGCATCATATTCAAATCACCACGTTTACCCAATCCCATTTCTATCAAACAGATAATTCAGGCATGCATATACTTTACAAACAAGTTCAATATCCAACCCATTTTTCACACTCTCCTCATCATCATCACAAAATTTGATCAACATAGCCTCATCTCGAAAAATTGAAACAACAATACCATAATCAAATTACTAAACAACAAGTTTCAATATCATAAACACTTATTACAACTTTATCATCTCCACCATAAATTTAAAAATAATAGTCATTGTAATTCTTTACTAGCTTTCCTTACTTCAAAATAACTTGTCCAAAACTAAAACTCTACACCTCAATAGATTGAGATACTCCCAACCAAAGACCTATTGCAAACTATCCAAACAAAATATAAATTTATTATATGATAGATTAAGTTGAGAGGATTATTTCTCAAGTGTCCCTACTAAGATTGATGGTTAAAATACTACCAAAACTTGAGATGAAAGATTTTTTGGATATATATAAACTTACACTATTTTAAAATTGGATCGGTTCCAAATATTTCTTAGCTTTCCAATTTCTCAGTTGTGCAATTAGATGTTGAAATAGACAATAATATAAGAAGAAATCGAAAGAAAACGAATGAAGTAAAGTGGTTGTGAAAAAGGAAAGTTGAAGGAAGAAGAAGATAGGCACGATGCAATTTTTGTTTTCTTTCTCTTTCGTCTTTTAATGTAACACACGTTACAGTAAATCTTTTGAATAAATGAGAACTTGCTCTATTTGAAAATATGCCTAGTTAGAATTCAAATTCTGAAAAATGGAAGAAAGAAATTATAGAGAAACGAGAGAAAATATTTGAGAAAGAGAAATAAAAGAGGAGAGGGAGTCCGCAATACAATTTGAGTTACTCTCTAATTTATTTAATTTTTTACTATCTCTTATATTTTAATTTTTTATTCTATAGAAATAATTTTTATATTATTTTTAGTATTTGTTAAATTATATCTTAATTTTTCAAATCATTTAAATTAAAAAAATATATAACTTTATAAATTGAACGAACTAATATTTTATATATGATGTTATGAAAAGAATTACGCATAATAAAAAGAATAAAAATTAGAAAAAAAATTGCTTGTAATACTAGTTTAATTTAAGAAATAAATAAAAAAAACCAAATAAGACAAAATTTAATTAATGCTCATTAGATAAATTTATTTAAATAAAATCATTCGTCCAAAAAAAAATTATAACTTTTAAAAAATTAAATTGAAATACTAAAAATTTAATTTTTAATTATTTTTTAAAAATTCTAAATTTTAATTATATATTAATAAAAATAAAATTTTCATTTAAAATTATATAATTATATTCTCTTATGTCATTTTATATTTATTAATTAGTTTATCAATTAGTTTTATTAAATATTCCTAATTTATTAAACTAAGCTACGAATTTATAATAAATTAATTTATTAACTAAAGCTTTATCCATTAGAACTAGATTAAAGTTTTATATAATTGTAACAAGAATTAGTAAACAAATTACCTAAAAGAATTATTTATTTACTTAAAAACTCAAAATTCGTTATTCTTTATTGCGTGCTTGTTTGTATTAAATATTGTGAATATAAAATTAGGTTAAAAACATACGGAGAATAATGCCAATAATATTTAATTATTTTTTTATTTTTGTTCTTTTGAAAAATGTTAAGTTGATTCTTTAATTGTTTTTTAGTGTGTGTTTGAATTGGAGAGAAAATTTTAAAAAAGGCGAATGGATAGATTTAAAGAGATGTAGAGTGGATTGTGCTATTGTTTAGATTATGGAAAAGATAATACAATTTGAATAAATTTTAGATAAAATTTTATAAAAGTTAATAAATAATGTGATATATTAATGGATTAAAAGTTATTACACATTTTTAACGTATATATTTTAGATAATAATATATAATATTAATTATTTTATTTGGGTAAAGCCATTTTTTCATAAATCTCTTCCGCAAAGCAAAGAAAGTTGGAATGCCCATTTTATTTTGATTTCCGTGCAAAAGTGTTTGGAATTCACACTTTCCTTATCCGGCGTTTGTCAATTTCCAATCCTAGGAAACAAACAAGTCGTAGTTTCAATTTAGTTTTGATTTTTGAAAAATTAATGTGATTTAATCTTTTATGTTAAATTTTTTAAAATTGATGAAATTTTTTTTATCAAAATTGAAGTTGTAATATAAAACTCTAAAAAATAGTATTTTAGAAATGACAATAGATTAAAAATAGTAAAACTCGATTATTTTAATACTAAAATGTTAGAGTATAAATAAAATTCTTATAAACGAGTTTCATTATTATAAACACAATATCTCTCTAAAATCCTTTTCCTAAGAGTTTTCTCACATCTCTCAAGGATTTATTATCTTGTGTACATGTTTTTGAAGACTAGAGACTTCTCGTATGATTCTCGCGGTGAGATATTCAAGTTCATCTGATCAATCTCTCCAATTGAGTAAGTTGATTTTTTACTCTTTTCTCACGATTAATTGATCTTCTTGTTGCATGAGAGTGATTCTAGCTCGCATGTGGTGTTTGAGTCATCTTTGTAAATCTCTGTTGATTAGTGGTTCTAACGGTATGTCCTGATCATGTTTGTGTTGTTCCTAGGTTTAGTTTGGGCATCCTGTTGAGTTGAAAGAGGTTGGGTACTATATAACTATCTGAGTTATCTCACAGGTAAGAGAAGTTAGCTTTAAACTTTTGTCTAAATGAGTATTTTTTATTTGTGTAATTGCTTAGATTGGTAAAGTCTGAATTAGTATGATTATGGTTAGTTGCTCTTGTTTAAATTGAATTTTGTAACTTTTGTTGTATGTTGTTGATGAATATTGTGGTAATTAGGAGAACTTGGAATCTAAGTCACATTGGTACCAATTGCTATGTTGTAAAAATTGTTAATGATCAATCTTAAATAAGAATACCAATTAATATGAAAACAGGTATAGATCACTTAAAAATAAAAAAAAGGGCAAATTGTTGTTTCTGATACAGCATCGAATGCCATTATAGTGACGTAGGACGCTAGAAATCAGTGTGTTCCAAGGGTTTGGCACCGGGCACTGCTTTTCCAGCACTGGTGCCACCTTGTTTTCTCGTCTACGCCCTCTTGTTAAATTGAAGATTCCCACTTCATTAACTATTGGATCGAGCTGAAATTTTGACAACTAATACTAGACACATGAATTTTCATTTTGACCAATGAGATATTTGTTTTGAAGTTTGTGGTTACATAAATGGTCTTCACCATTTTGATTTACTTTATTTATGTATATGTTTGAGATTGTAATTGATTGAGATGGAATTGTTGATGTGTGAATATGAAAAGGAGATTAACATTGTATATGATAAAGGTACGTTTTGAACTTTTGTAGAGTATTTCTCGGGGAGGAAATCCCATTGGTGATGTTTTCATTAGGGTGTGCTTTGATAGTCCGTATTGCTCCATCTTTATGAAACTATCCTGAACTCTACTAGCTATTCATACTCACGTAGAGGAGAATGGTTAGGTGGTAAGAGTAACAGGAGGTCCTGTCATAAGAATGATTCCATTATTCTTATGATTGTAAAAAATATTAACCCTATATGTGGTAGCTCGGTAGAGTAGGTTATGTCACCACAGGTGCATGACTTCAGTAGTCTGACACAAGTGCACGTATCCAGATAATATTGAGTCTAGATGAGTTTGATTTATAATATGACATGAGTAGTGGTTGTGTACTATAATTTGAAATAAAAAATTATATGCATATGAAATGTTTTAAAGTGCCTTTGTATAATTTATTCAATTAGATTACCTTTCACTACAAAAAATCATGTATGTTGTGACGCTTATTTTTTTTATATTACGACATTTTCAAACGTCGTTATTTATGTGCACAACATTTTTTGAAAACATCATAATTCCTGCCGCCACAAAATATAATATGACATTTTCATGTCAAACGTCGCTACAAACGTCACTTTATACATTGTATAAAGTGGCATTTTAAAGAGGTAAATAACGATAACTAAAAATGATGCTATTTACTTCTTGGAAAACAAATCCAATGAAAATAAAATGTCATAATTCAAATTATATTACGACATTTATAAATGTCACTATACTAAATTATAAAAAAATTATTATTTATTATTATTCACTATATTTATAATTTCATAATTCAAGAATATTGTATTACTATTATTATTATTATTATCCATTTGTATTTATGTTTTCATAATTCAATAATGTTTTATTATTATTATTGTTATCCACCTATATTTATAATTTTATAATTCAACATATTTTTTCTTTAATAATGACAAATTAAATTATGAACAAAATTATAAAACTATAAGAAAATATGCTAAAATACAAATAAAAATGAACAAAAGAAGAAATTTCATTGATCGTGGAACAATTTCAAAGTGCTGAAGAGTTAAAAGATCCAAACATAAAATAGACAATACTAAAAGTCATTTTGAAATCGTAATACAATTATACTTTTAAACCTAATCCTAATTTGTTTCGCTTCCACCATTTGATCGTACTACATCCTTTGGAGACGGTGCACCACTTTGAACATCATGTGCATTCAATGAATAAGAAATATAAGTAATTGAATAATTTTAAAATAGCAATACAATAAAATTAATTAATTTTCTTAAGTAAATTATAGTACCTCGTTACTAGACGGATGTACCAAAGCAACAACCATTGCAGCAAGAGGTTCAAGAATATCTTCTCTAGAAGCAACATAGGCAAGCACTTTTTGCATTTGGTTCATTTGGTTCTTAACAGTTGCAAGGTCACTTTCCATCTTTACAAACTTGTCATCCATATTTGATGAAGTTCCACTAGAGGAAGCAAAGTTGATTCCACTTAATCTTGCAGTTGGACATTGCTTGAAAGCAGGTGTAGGACAAGCTCGAAAAGAAAAACCTCTAACCCGACCTAGATATTCTTTTCCAAACATAACACCAACTGGATCATTTGGAGATATATCTGATGCAATTTCTGGATTTTTCAACATCAAATCATCAATTTTTTCCTGCATAAAAACGACAAACATCACCATTTCATAAATTTCATGCTTATTAAGAAAATTAGATTTTTCTTCATATATGTCAAGTTTTGTTAAAGTCGTGACCCATATTCTAACGTGATTAATAAAAATACTCCTACCATTCTAAGTTTTATATAGATAAATTAAAAATTGCATGTTGATTTCTAAAAGTTCTGATAAATATGCAGATCTACAAGTGTATCTAGATCTATATTATACAAGTTAACATTAAACATTAATTGATTTGAGACATTACAACTACAACATAATTATGTTGAGAGCTCTGTTTTAAAAAAAATTAATTGTGAGATCAACCCAGACCGTAAAGAACTAGTGGTCCATTCTACCACCAATGTAGTTGCCTAATAAATTCAAGATTCCAATAGTGAATAATATTCCAACAATTAATTGATTGTGGTGGAATGTAGTGATTAAGATTCCAGCAGAAAAACAGAGTATTATAAAGTAGTGAAAAAATTCCAACAACAAAACATACCTTATAATGCAGTTAACAAGATTCCAGCAGTGAACAAAGCATATATAATGCAGTGAACAAAATTCCAATAGCAGAACAAACCATATATAGTGTTATGAACAAAATTCCAGCAGGCATAACAAACCATATATATTGCAGTGAACAATATTCAAGTGACCAGAAAAACCATTTATATGTAGTGAGCCAATTTTCAAAACAGACAAGACCTTTTATATATAAGACACAATAAACTTATAAACAAAAGTTGCATAACTCAATTCACTGAAAAAAGTTACCTCAATCTCCATAGCATCGCCATTCACGTATGTGCCATTTTTTCTCTTATGAGTTATCTTCCACATTTCAGCTCTACTAATACTTCTACCGGTCTCTATTTTCTATGTATTCCAAGAAAAAAATTATAAGCTAAAGAAATCATTCCATAACCAATATGAATATCATTATTAAGAATTGAATAAGTAAAAAATTACCAAATGATCCCTTCTTCTTGACAAAGACATAGCACCACCAATATGAGGAACAATTTGTTTTTTCCTAATATATTTTTTTCTATTACATAATTCCTACAAAAAAAAAATGAGATCAGATTTTTTGAAAGTTCAAATTAAGCTTATTTAAATATACTAATTAAAAAGGTTATACCACTATTGAAGGCTTGAGGCAATAATCAACAAAAACAGTCCATTGATCCATACTGACATTCTCTAGACAATTCTTAATGAGCTCATTTCTACTCATAAGTGGGTCATAAAATTCATTCCAAAGTTTGCATCTGTACTCCCACCACAGTTTCCCAGTTTTAAACATGACATCTCTTTTTGCCAAGTCTTCGTTTATCTTAAAATAAAATCGAGTCTTAAAATATAAAATATAAAATATAAAACACAAATATGTTAGTCCAGATTTATATTGAATAAAAGAAAAAACATAATAGATGTCTAATAAATGTTCAGAAGTGGCATGAACAAAATCTGAATTTGGGGTAGATTGAGGACTTGATTGTTCAGATTAAGAAGTTATATGTGCATACCAGTTCTCGCCACCGCTTGTCACCATATTAAAATTACAATTACAACAATAAAAAACTTCAACCTTAAGGATGCACCTATAAATGCACACAACATTCTGTAAATTGTCTACGTGCACCACATATACATAGTAAAATCAATTATAACTAATAGTGTACGACACTGCATTATCCTGCATTATTATTTAGAATATTAACTTGGTTCTGATGTTCATCTCCGCACTACATAAACTAGAACTTATAGTATAGTCATCAGAAGGTTCTTAAAGTGTACAAGTGAATTATAAACTAAGAAAATTTTTCCATAATCTAATCAAGGTTTGTTAGCATTAATCTATATATTTATACTAATTTAGCATAAATTACATTGTTTTGAAACCATGAATACTTCGTAGTAAAAGAGTTAA
>Ga0099822_1009160_pt1 | contig 12534 bp, 4 predicted proteins | sample CowpeawhiteBW_FD_76839 | JGI IMG/M metagenome (GOLD analysis project Ga0099822, IMG submission 76839) | Root nodule microbial communities of legume samples collected from California USA - Cow pea white BW | ecosystem: Host-associated > Plants > Roots > Nodule | place: USA: California | collected... | reverse complement strand
GGTTTTCATGCAAAAAAGAGAAAGAAAAAAAAAATACAAAAAATAAAGATGTATATAAAAAAAAAAAAAAAAAAATATATATATATATATATATATATATATATATATATATATATATATTATGCAATCACTTCTCCAATTTTCCAGAAGTTGTAATATAGTTTAAATCAAGACCCCCCCTTTAGTTTTGTTTGACATGATTGTATAAGACTTCACTAGTTTTTGTTTTCGCAATTATTTTGAATTTAAAATGTCACAAATCCTTTTTGTTTGACATGATATGTATCAAACTTCTGCACTAGATTTTGATTCCGCAATTATTTTTCTTTTCCTGAAAATAGCATGCTTAACCATACTAATAAAACTACTATTGGAACCTTAGGCACATGTCTCTCTATTACTTTTTACTGTAGATAATTCTTTTAATTAAAAAAATATCTGAATTCAAATAAATAGTGATTTTTAAAAGGAAAAAATGATTATTTTAATTATTTAAAATAAATTTAAATTTAATTATTTTCATTTAAAATAATGATTATTTAAAGGATAAAATTAATTGAAAAAAATATATATAGAGAGAAAAAAAATCCTTTAAATATATGTATAGATTTAAAATAATCTGATTACTTAAAAAACAAAACTAAAAAGAAAATGTATGCTAAAACTAATCATTATTAAGGGCAATAGAGTTGTTTTGATAACAACAAATATAATAGTAAAACATTATAACCTGCTTCCTATGGAAGACGAAAGATAATAGTATGAAAGATTGATTAAAACTTATAAAGCTTCTTGTTGGTGCGTGAAAGTTAAGTGAAAATGTGAGAATTTAAAAAAGAAGAGTTAAATTACCGAATTGAGCAGAAGAACAGCGATCGGCTACAGCAAGTGATTTCTCAATGCATGTGTAAAATATGTGTGTGAGAGAGAGATGAAAGCATTGTTTACCTTTTTATAATGAGAATAAAGAAGTTGGTGACTTTGTAGGGTCCTTGATATTGGGATAAAAGAAAATGAAATTGGAGAGGAGAAATTTATTTAGGTTAAACACGCAAACGAACGAGAGTGGAAAATGCCCTTATATTCGGCCGCCATTAAATATTTATTTCTTGTTCCCAACGGCTACATTATTCACCTACTCAAACTTCACTAAAATTCAACATTTGCCCTCTTTTTTCATTGGTTTAATTAAGTTTTACAAATTTGACTTGGTTTTAATGAATTATTTAAAATAAATTTATTTTGACCATTCTTGTTTGATTTTTGTGGTCAAACAGGATTATTATTTTATTTTATTTTTTAACTTGGAGATCAGTTTGTTTTATTAATGCAGGTTTTGTTGCACCATGTCTTCAAATTGTGCTAACATCAATTTCCTTCCACAATAAAAAATACCACACCAAGGAGATATAGATGTCAAAAAGGATCAAGCATTGACCTAAATGAAGAGTTTAAATCACTCCACTGCCTAATCATCTTTTTCTTGCTAAATTAAGATAAATTAAGTATAACATCAGATTTCATACCCTCCATATATGGCTAGCTATAACTTCTTGCTTGAAATTCATACATGATTATGGTAAGAGTGGTTAAACATCAGCATATACTCTTTTCCAGACAAACCAAATCTAACTATACATTTTAATTGCTCTTTATAAGTTTGACTTTCTAAAATCTCTAACAAGTTCATAAAAAATGGTGTGGCATGAAAAGGCGGAGGGTTGAAGAAAACTATCATATCTAAACAACTCATTTATATTGTATTTAATATTTAAAACTCTCATTTATGACTCATTACTTCTCTTACACCAACCAGTTTTTCTTAATTTCTAAATAAACAATCTATGCTCTACCTCCCATATTCTAAGTCTTGTGAGACGGGAAGTAATCAAAATGACTGAATGTTCTACTCTAACATGAACTCTTTCACAATGTTCTACTCTAACAGCCTGGGAAACAAAAATATGAGGTGCTAGAATGCAGTGAAATGGAGCAATAGAGCTAAGGGAAAAAGCAGAGTAAAAAAAAAAAAACTAAATAAGCCAACACATAATCGATTGAAACAATGGTTTAGCCACTAACATCAATCCCAAAATGTTAAACCCTAAAACCACGACTTACGATTTTTTTCCCAATTCTTCGAGGGTTTCTGATTCCTTCCCGTGCGCAAATTTTTGGATGGTGAAAGGGGTTTTGTGATCGTCTTGGTGTGGCAGGAACTGGACCGCGAACACGCAAATTTGTTGCTGCTACATTGCTTGGTATGAAGACGAAAGCTGCTACGTTGTGTGCTGCTACTCCATTGCTGCGTTAGAGTTGAGTTTGTGTGGAGGTTTGGAGTGAGCGTCAGAGTCGGGTTTGTGTGGAGTGAGCGCCGGAGTCGAGTTTGTGTGGAGTGAGTGCCGAAGACGAGGTTTTGAGAGAGGATTGTGGTCTGTAAGTGTTTGTAACTTAGAAAATTTTTTCTTCAAACCTATAATATTACATAATATGTGTGTGCAGCTTACAAAAGGTATGTTTTTAATAAAAAATAATTTAATTTTTACATACGAAATATTTCCGTAGGTAAGTTTCTTTTAAATAATTTTTATATTTATTTTTTTATGATATTAGTTATCTACTCTGAGTTTCGTAGGTAACACTTCGTAGAAAAAATTCCCACCAAATTAAGTCATGATTCCTACGAAAGTTTCGTATGTTATCTAATGATTTGTTACCTACGAGCATTTACGTTATCTACGATCATATTTCGTAGATAAAAAAAATTTATCTACGAAAAATATTTCGTAGATTATTTTTCCTAGATAATATCCGATTTTCTTGTAGTGTTGTTTCATATGAAAATATATGAATATGTCAACTAGAAAATTTGAATTAGTCGTGCCGTTCAAAAATCCAGAAGAGAAGAGTTGATGTTTCAATTATATCACAAAGAATGAGCTATAAATAAATTTATAAAAATAGATAAGAAAAATGAATTAAAAAGTAGTGGTGTATACTCTTAAATGAACAAGATAATAACAATATACATATAAGTGAAAACAATAATAAAAAAAACTTAATCATGACAATTTAATAAATAATTTTACATAAAAAAAGTTCAAAAAATAAATTATAAATAAAATACCTTATTTTTTAAGTTTGTTTTAAACATCACACGACCTAACATGTGCGCACACACGCATATATATATATATATATATATATATATATATATATATATATATATATATATTAGATTCAACATGAAATATACATATAGTTTCAACGAAATAAAAATGTCATACAAGATAGTGTTGTAGAAAATAGTATAATTATTTATTAAAAACTCGGGTTAATATATAAGTGTCACATAATTATATAATCATAGTATTTAAAGATAAAAATTGGAATTACCCTTCAAATGTTGAATGATATGAATACAGGTATACAGGTTAAGATGATAATGATGTCCATCAAAGGAATGAAAAGTAATAAAGGCAAGCTTCTGTATATTAATAAATAACGTCTTGAGAGGATAAAATAATATCAGCCGTCTTAGCTCAGTGGTAGAGCGCGTGGCTTTTAACCACGTGGTCGTGGGTTCGATCCCCACAGACGGCGTTTTTTTAAAATAAATTAGAAAGTTTTTAGTTTTGTTTCTGTATGTCTCCAAGTGCATGGCAGAAACCTCTGAATATGAGGTTAAAAAAGAGTAAAAAAAGCTAGTGAAGACGGATGGAGATCATGTAACTAGTTCTTCTATCTATAGAGGAAAGCCCTGCTTCCTATACTCACCTACAGAATCTATTTTCTTGATCACTATAAACAATTTTGTTTTTTTTTTTCCGAAAAACGATTACCCTTTCTATTATAGAAAATATTTTCAGAAAACTGATGGGGTGGAAGAAGAAATTTGATGGGTGTAAGAAGCAACACACGAGTAAAATACATTAGCATATGACATAAATAAGTAGTCATCAACCATCATTTTATTAATATTAACACTATATGATATAAATTGACATGGTCAACTTGAACTGGAAGACTCATTTCTCACTTCGTTCAAGTCAAGAACTAACCTAAATAAGTTGACGGAGAAGATTAAAACTCTGTTTTATTGCCTTCCTTGTCACTTCACTTTTTTTTCTTTTTTTAGTTTTTTCTTTCTCGGTTCACTTTTATTATTTGAATTGGTGAAATAAAAATGAAATATAATATGAACTAGTGAATTTTACCTTTATTTGCTTTCTTTTTGCTTCAGTTTAAAAGGAAGGAGATGGATTCTTTATGCTGCATTTTAGTATATGAGATTTATAAACAATGATAATGTTTTTATTATATTACATTTCAGTCCACTCCATTTCATTTTAACCCATTCAACATTCCTTCAATTCAAACATAAACAACTAAAATGTCTTCTAATAACAACTAATAAGGAACAGATAAATGTGAGAGAGAGAGAATTACACAGTTGATGAACTTAAAACCTTTATTAAATTAAGAGAACTAAAAGTATAATTTTTCATATTATGCAGAACATGTAGGGAAAATGACTTTCAAATGATAACTTGTTAGGATGAAACAAAAGTCATCTTCAATTAAGAGATTGTGACTGTCCATGACTTTGTATCCTCAAGACACCCTGTTTGAATTCCAACCAGTGTTTTTCGTAATTTTGCAGACAATGTTTCTGGCCCTGTTTTGTAATCCCTCCTGCATTTGGTCAATGGTAAAGACATAAGAGAGAAGATATTTTAAATAAATAGTTGAATTATGATACTTACTAATATAAAAAATTGAGTTTAATTTATGCATAGATAGCAGAAAGTACTTTTATACTTGACATCTACCGAAAAATCATCATATTAATGAATAAGATTAAGTATGAAAATAATCATTACAAAATAAATAATTTTATCCTACTTAAAAGTGTACAAAATGGGTAAATATTATCTGAATTGACGTAGTATATTGAAAACAAAAGAAATAGAATAACTGAAGTGAAATTTTTACCTGGTTTCCTTATAGGTAACAGATGCAACAGAGTTAACAACCACTGCAGTTCCTGTGCAGAACATTTCGTCAGCAACTAGCATTTCCTCCACTGATATGGCACGTTCCATGACCTGAACATAATTCAGTAAGCCCCTTCTCTGTAAGTAACTAAGCATACAATACTGAGAACATTTTTGTCTGTAGAAACATAGGTAAGGTAGATTTTCTCATACATAGTAGGTATATTTTCTAGAAGCAAGTCAATATACGTGCCAATAATTGAACGAAACTGATTTAATACCTGATAACCCAAATCAATGGCAACTTCAATGATGGATTTTCGTGTGATACCAGGCAGGATGGTTCCATCTAATGAAGGAGTGGAGATAGTGTTGCCCTTCATAGGATTAAATTAAACAAATTTTGTTCAGATTGTCACATGGTTTGGATATAAAAATTGTTAATAGCATGCCCACATAAATAATGTTCAGACCTTCACAACAAATACATTGCATGATGATGCCTCCTCTATATGTTTTCCTGTTGCTGAGTCCAAGAACAACACATCGGAGAATCCATTGGCCTTTGCATCTGTTATTGCAGTATAAACCTATGGCACAAAAACATATAAGGATAATATACTTTATCAAGAGGACAATTATAATCTGAGGTAAGTTTTAGTATGATCTGTTATTTGACTTAGCAGTCTAAGTATAACCGTGCTTTGTATTACATTCATCAAAAAGTTTACAGAACGATAAATTCAGGAACAAAGTTTTGATTGACAAATTTCTTTTTCTTCTAACCTCGGATAAGTAAAATTATCAACCATTTAAAACAGATACATAAGGAAGAGGAAATGTTTTATAGATGAATCGGTAGTGTATGCTTACAGGGGCATAATTGGTGACACTTTTGATCCCTCCAGTTCCACCACTCCCAGATATTGCTCTATATAGTTTATCCTCCACTTTTAAGTTCAGTGTACCCTGTATTAATTAATCAAGAAGATGAAATTTCAACAAGTTGCAAGTACAATTTTTTCCATGTATCGTAAAACATGTGGAAATCCAAAGGTGACCTTGTGGTAGCTGCCAACTGGAGAACAGTAAATAAGAAAAGTATACTCAGGAGCTGGTGCCAAACCTAAGAGTGGTCCTGTTCCAATGAGCAAGGGCCTAAGATATAGTGACCCTTTTCCTGGAGGAGGCACCTGTTTCAAATTTGAAGCTTAATTTGTTTTTCAACTTTTTCATGGATCACAGAGATGAACAAGATGAGGAAATGAATGAATACCCATCGTTTGTTGGCAAGAACTGTCTGCTTCACAGCATTGACAAACTGGTCAACAGATGGAGATGGCATACACATTCTATCTGCTCCTCTCTTCATGCGTAGACCATTCTCATCTGGTCGAAATAAAAGTATACGCCCATCTTCAGTTTTGTATGCCTTAAGCCCCTCAAAGATTCCCTGAAGACTCACAAAGTTTGCATATTTGTGAGGCTTAGCTTCAAGTTCTTTGCACAAAGCTTATTATAGATAAAATCTGATAAATCATTAAGCATTGCTGTGTGGCATAAGAACCTGTCCATAATTTAATATCCCAGAAGAAGGACTGATCTCAATGTTGCCATAAGGAAGCAGCGATCCTTCTGAAAACTTATCTCCTTTGGCACATTTCATGACAAACATGTAATCTGTGGTAACTAAATTAAATCCAAGTTCATCCCAATTAACCTCAGCAGCACTGATACAAAAGCAAAGCAGGGTGACCAAACTTCAGATTCAAAATCACCAATAGTAAAGTATTGTACCATAAAAACATGATTTAACCAAGTTCATATATCATTGTCTTGCTCATTAAAAATTAGGCAATTAATCGTTCAATACCTTTCAGAACCGTTATTAGAGGGGGGAGACATAGCTGCGACCACGGGTTTCTGCTTTCAAGTAGTGTCAGCTGATGCAACGCTCCACACAAATACCTGTGTAAAACCAATCCAGATAATCAGTCATACATTACTTTGATGTCATGTCAGCATATACTAAGGTAACCATCATTATAATATATGATAAAATTTATTACATATTACATACACACTCGCACCTATAAAGTTATATGTTTTAAAGATCACATGTAAAATAAAATTAAATATCTGATCAAAATTAAAGACTTTTAAACATGAAAGTTAAAATTCACAAAAAAAAGGAACTACAGTTATAAATAAGAATTAAAATTCAAAATTATAATGTAATTTTACATTTTTTCCCAGAGAGAGAATAACACGATGATTATACCTTATAGCATGTTTGATTTTAGGTCTTGAATCCCTGATTAACATAACGTTAGTGATCTAGAACGTGTATAAATGTGATCTTAGAAATTACAATAGCAACATGATTCTCATTTCTTATTCTTTCGTCTCATCTTTGGTTTTTGTCAAATTTTCTTTCTTCTTTCCCTCCAGGTAAAGAAAAGGATGTGCGCACCCAGTGACAGATTTGAAGAAACTTAGAAATTCGCAAAATCGAAAGATGTGATTGTGAATCGGTATTCACTTTGAACATTCATCAGAGAGTGAAGCAATGGAATGAGAAACATGAGTACCTTGTAAAAGCAGGTTCGAACTTTGAACTTTGAACTTTGTATCCCTTGACGTAGGATTGAAAAGAAGAGAAAGAAAAGCTTTAACGAAAAAAAAATGAAGGAGAATGAAACAGTGATAGATGCGAAGGGGAGCATACTGAATACTGATGCATGCCTTTTATAATAAAAAATGTGGAACCACATTATAAGGGCAACAAATAACAAGCACATGCTTTCTCATATTAGTTAACATAATTTAACTTTAATTTAATTTAATTTAATGTATAGTATTATAACATAATATTTATATCTATTCCTATATTTTAAGGTAAAATTTATATATTCTAACGTACAAAAATATATTTACCAATACAAATAAAACAAACATTTTTACCAAAACACCCATCATTAAAGGAGATAATATTAAAAATGCACAAATTTAACGTCTACCTAATCCAATAACATTCATTACATAGGACACAAGATGATTAACTATCCAAATGAAAAATATATATTTTAAATTATTACAAAGTGTATTAATTTGCAAAAGATTTGAGGATGACATCCAAGACGCACAATAAAATGACAAAAATAATAAAACTTCAGCAAACACAACTTAATCAATAAAAATAAACCAATGTAAACACAACTTAATCCTAGTTCCTGTGATAATGAATTGGAATTTTAATGACTTAATCCACATCTATTTTAGATCTAAATAATTTGATCAGATTTTCAATCCAAATCCTTTTTTTTCAATCGAATTAGTTTTGATCTTTTTAAAATCCAGATCTAAATATTTAGATCAAGATTTAAATCCAGATCCAAATATATAGATCAAGTTCAAAATTTTGAATCTATGTTTTATAAAAGAAATTTAAATTGAATTTGGCAGATTTTTTGTCAGGACCAACTCGACCGAATTTTGGTCGAGGCCGACTTGGTTGAATTTGGCCGAATTTTGGCTGATGTCGACTCGACCAAATTCAAACGAATTTCGGTTGTGCCGACTTGACTAAATATGTACAAATTTCAATCAGGAATGACTAAGGATGGCAACGGGTCGGGTCGGGCACAAATAGTGCCTACCCGCAACCCGACCCGCAAAAAAAAACCCGCTCGCTACTCGCCCATTTACCCGTCGGGTATCTGCTTAAAAAATACACGCGGATATTTTTAAAACCCGCGGATACCCGTGGATACCCGATATCCGCAAATATTTTAAAAAATATATATTTTAAAATTTTTTTAATATAAAATTATAAAAATAAAATATAAATTAAATTATAATTATAATTAAATTTGACATAATAAAATATACTTTTAATTTTAATTTTAATTAAATTTAACTTAATAAAATGTAAATTAAATTTTAATTTTAATTTTTTGCGGGTAACGGGTACCCACGGGTACGGATAATATGATACTCGTACCCGACCCGTTTATAAGCGGGTATTAAAATACCCGCTACCCGCAGATAATAAATACCTGTGGGTAGTAACTATCCGTCGCGAATATCCGCGGGTGTAGGTATTTTTGCAATCCCTAAGACTGACACGGTAAAATTGGGCCGCATACAACCTCATTATGGCCAGGATGACATGGCCGAATACGACCAAATTTGGGTTAGAGCCGACTTGGCAAATTTTTGATCAAGATCGACTTGATTGGATTTGGCCGAATTTCGGCCGGGTCTATTTCGCCTAATACAACCAAATTTTGGCCAGAGCTGACTTAGCCAAATATGGCCACATTTGGGTCAAGGCCTACTCGATCAAATTTCGGTCAGGGTTTACACAACTGTATACGTTGGTCGAGGTCGACTTAACTGAATACAACCAAATTTTGGTCATGACCGACTTAGCTAAATACAACCAGATTTCATCTACGATTGACTCGGTCAAATACGACTATATTTCAGCTAGGTCAGACTCGACTAAATTTTGGTCGGGACTAACTTGACTAAATTCAACCAGAATAGACTCGGCTGAATAGGCCAAATTTCGGTCATGACCGACACAGCTAAAATGGCCGAATTTCGTCCGAAACTAATCCAGTCAAATAAAACTAAATTTGGATCAGGACCGACACAGCAAAATTTTGACCAGATGACTCAAACAAATTTTGACTACATCGACTCAGATAAATTTTGACTAGACCGACTCGACTGAATTCGGTCATAAAAGCTTTTTCCTCCATCTTTATAAGAATATGTAAATCATGGTTATATGTAACCACCCAATTGTTATTTAATTGAATGATTAGACGATAATTATGCACATTGTAGTTAACTGTGGTTTTGTTTTTTAACTATTCAAATCCCGGAAAATGATTCAAAATATTTAGGAGACTTTTTCCATTTTCTTTTAAATTTTAGGAACTTATTTTGAAAAGTATTCATTACCCTCTTCTGATCTAATCAACCATATTTTTTAATGCCTTTTATATTTGATTGATACTTAGAATATATATAATGCTTTATACTATTTAATAATTGTATTAATATTTAATATTGAGGAAATATTAATGTGAGCATTAGTATTAATAATTTGTAATAAATAAATACAGAAGGAAAGGAAGGTACTATCTGTCCATATAAATTTGCTACTTTTAATTAATGTCCACGAGGGTGCTTGGTGGAATGTGCCTCTATTTTATTCGAGAGGATCTTTAGAAACAACTAAGACTATTTTATTATAGGTTTCTTTTCTATGTGAGTTTACAAATTATAGATAGTGACAAAGTGGTGATTCCTATATATGTAGTCGTCTGTTTATACAAAAAAGGTTTTCCCTATAAAAATAGAAAACTTAAACAAACATTTTGCTAACTAGTAGTTTAAAGGCATTATATACGAAGTTATTTTTTTTATTAAAAAATATATAAAAATATTATAAGAAAGTTATATGAAGATGTATAAACATTATACTTTTATATATATTTAATTTTGAATACAGAATAAAAGTTTTAAGAAACAAAAGAAATACATTTTTAAATATACCAGTTAAAACTTCCATAACTGATTGATCTTGACCAAATTTTACGAGGAATCTTTTGAATTACGAGGACTAGTGAGCATATATATATATATAAAAATGAAACTGAAACATTATTTATTTGTTGTATTGACGAGCATATAGACGCAGTATGAGTTCGTATTCACACTATTAGTAATTTTCCTTTCTACGAACATGTCTCACATGAAATAATTTAAAACACGACTATCTCACTTTTATGTGGATTTGATCAATTAAAGCGTGATTTTGACTTTTCAGTTTTATGACACTCATCGTTATTCACGAAGTGCTATTATTTAATTATTTAGTTAATTTAAAAATAAGAAATATGTTTTGTGATATAGATCGAAAATATTAATAAATTATAATATACATAGAAGATTATGAAATTGACTTTGTTAAGTCTATTTTATATTAATATTAAAATGAATCTAAAATAAACTTTCTAGAAAACATTATTGAAATTTATCTTAAATTTAAGATATTAACAAAGAGAATTAGAAATAATATAAGAAATGTTCTTTCAACCTATTCTCATGATTTTTTTTAGGACATATATATCCAACGAAATATATTATTGATTCAAAAACTAAATTAAATCTCAAATAAACTAATAAATTTAGAATATGTTAGTTTTGCTAAGAAGTATAAACTTAGATAATAAAAAATATCAAATAAAGTTGAGAACTATCCATATCTTGTCGAGAAATATTTTTTTTTTTTATAAATATATTATCTTGTTGAGAAATAGTAAGTAAGATCCAGAAATATTAATCTTGTCAAAAAAAATATCGATCTTACTAAAAAGTGTGACACAATGCTTAAAAGTATCAAACATGATTTATAAGTATTAATCTTATCGATAAGTATTATGCATAATCAAAACCATCTTTATTCAAATGTTGAGAAGTATTAATTTTTTCTCTCAAATTTTTTGTCTATTTTTTTTTACAAATTAAAAAATATTGTTTCTTTTTTGTCCAAACTAATTTTAAACATGTGTTGCCTATAAACAAGTTGATGTTTGTTTGTTTATTAAAAGAGATTCAGAGGTTGAAGAAAGAAACAAAAAGTATTTTTAGGAGGTTTATCATTAAGTTTTGAAGAATAACGTGAAAAATGATTTAAGTTTAGAAAGTCAATATGCATGTAAAAGTATAAAAAGTAAAATTTGTGAAAAATACAAAGAATAAAGCATGTGCAAAAATATAAAGTAAACTCTTTAAAAATGCAAGGGATAGACTATGCAGAAATATATAGAGTAGAACTTGTTAAAACTACAAATCAATGTATGGACAAATTGGTCTAATGTGTATTGTTAGACTCGTTTTAATCAGTGCATCAACATATTTGTCTAATTGTATAGTAATTCAATCAGAGAATGGATAAAGTCATTTGTGTATTAATAGACTTGTCTAATATGTGTATAAACAAACTAGTATAATGTATTGACAAACTCGTCTAATGTGTGTTGCAAGACTTATCTAATTAATGTATGAACAAACTTGTCTAATATGTATTCTTAGACTCGTCTAATCAGTGTATGGAGTGATTCATCTAATGTTTTTTTGGTATACTAGTCTAACTGTTCTATGAAAAGACTTGTTTAATGTATATTGTTAGATTCATCTAATATTTTTTGCTATACTTGTAACGTCCTAGCCGGAAATTACTATTTAAAAATAAATAAGAAATAAGATTTATAAAACATCACATTTATTCTTGCAATTTCCAAAAAACGCGAGAAAATTAAAAGTTCAACATCGCTTCCGTAATAATTAAAATCGTACTATTCAGTTATTACAAAACCAAACCATAAAAAAATATAGAAGAAAATCATAATAAAACTGAGTAAATAATCCCGTCGTGATCCCCACTCCGTCTCTACGTATCCGCCTGCTCACCTGCATTAACATCTGCTCCCATGTAACAAGTTACATGATCATCGCC
>Ga0099822_1009159_pt1 | contig 12534 bp, 5 predicted proteins | sample CowpeawhiteBW_FD_76839 | JGI IMG/M metagenome (GOLD analysis project Ga0099822, IMG submission 76839) | Root nodule microbial communities of legume samples collected from California USA - Cow pea white BW | ecosystem: Host-associated > Plants > Roots > Nodule | place: USA: California | collected... | reverse complement strand
TATAAATATATAAATATATATATATAAATATATATATATATATATATATATATATATATATATATATATATATATATATATATAAGTACTCATACTTTGCCGATAAAAAAAAGTGGTAGGTTGATTGCTGCTGGGGTTCTTCATTTGTAGGTTACCTATAAGTAACATTTTAAGCTTTCATTGAGTCTTAGGGAATTCCCTAACCTTGGAATGCCACAAAAATATATGATAGGTTAGCACCAAAATGAAGAAAAAGAAAAGGCCGAAAGGGACAATGATGTTGATAGTCGTGATCATACAGTTACATCTGTTGAGTTGATTGTATTATATATGTTTGAGGTGAAAATTTTAAATTACTTGTCCAAAAGGTAAAACTGTCAAGTAACCAATGTGTAAATTGATCACCATTTCTGCTAGAGTATATGTATTGTGCATCATTACTCAGCCTACTAAGCTGATCCAGGTTACTAGGACTGGCTTGGTTAGTTAGAAGTTATCTAATCCGCACAGTTAGATGTTTATATTGTAGTTAAAGCTTAGAAGTTGTCATGTAAAATATAGATAGCAACTTCTATGTTCATTCATCAGTTCAATTCAGTGTTACAATTCTTCTTCTTCTACCTTATTTTTTCACTATCTCAATCTGTTCAGCTAATTTTAATTCAAGGAGAAATATGTGCAAGGGGATACTGGAACATACCAGACGATACATCAAAAGAAATTCTTCCGGATTGGTTTAAGAAAAAGATTGGAAAAGCTGGCCTGTATGATTTGAAAGACACCCTATATTTTCCTCAAGATGCAGGTATTGAAATTCATATATAGTTTTGGTTAAGTAAGCATATTGAAGTAGCTTGTTTTTTAGGCTAAATCTTCTGGGAGATAGAAAAGCATCTGCACATTCAATTGATTATCTTTAGTTGTCCAAAACTAGAATAGAGGCCACATTAAAATTTCAAACTAAAATGTATGGTTGAAAAGAAATTTATTTACCAAAGACTAAATCCCAACAGAGATGGGTTTGGAACAAGCATGTTTTATGAAGTGTCTCCTTATCATGAGAGGTATTTGACGAATTTGGATTCTCTGTTGGGTTTGACTGTGATGTTCCTCTGCTGTCTTTAGAATACACCGATGAACACTGATTTAAAAATTTTAAAATATATTATAAAGAATTTTAAAGTACTAATATAGTGTAATTTAATACTTAGCAGAGGACACTACCAAAAAACCAAATAGAGAATCTGGACTCGTATTTGACCAAATTCTGGAAAATTATGAGAAAAAAAGCCTATCCAACCTTCTCACTCACTAGAAAAAGACACCTGATCTTATTTTGAAACAAACAATAATGCTGCCTCTGGTCGAATGAAGATTGTATGGTTTTGCATTTTTGTTCATAAATCTGAAAATTTGATGAATGCTTCAGATTCTGAATTTCAGGATCTGGTACCTATGGGGACTCGCTGTCTTCTGATCCAACCAGTCTTCCATGGTTCTGATGAGAATGATGCTGGCTTGCAAAAACCTGATGGATTCATTCTGCTGGCCTCAACTACAAGGTATGCATTTAGCAATAAAGACAAAGCCTGGATTGCAGCGGTGGCAAACAAATTTAGAGGTAATAGCATTAGTATGTTTGAAGATTCATAAAGACTTTACACTTCATCTTTTAATAATCAAGTCTGCATTCTATAGGAGGCCTCTTTATTCCCATTTAAATGTATGCCTGTTGTGCAGCTTTATTGTTGAGGTGGCTAGTCTTTTTTATTTGGGTTAAGTATGTTTTTATCTCTAAATTTGGACACAAAATTGTAATTCGTTCATGTCCCAAATTTAATACATTTTTGTCTCCAAACTTTAAAAATTAATGGATATAGTACTTTTAACCCAACCACATTAGATTTTTTTACGTATTAAGCAGCATTCCAGGCTAGTATTTGAAACACGGTTTGACACGTCAAAAAAATATAACGTCGTTGGGTTAAAATAATCATATCTATTCATTTTTAAAGTTTAAGGATCAAATTGTATCAAAGTTTGGAAGATGGACAAATTCCAATTTTGTGACAAACTTTAAGTACTAAAAACATATTTAACCCTTTTTATTTTGATGTTTATGTGAAACTGAAATAAGTGGTCTATAGCCTTATTTTGTGAATACCTCTAAGGATTTTTATATTTTGTATACTGTGTTTTTTAACTGTATTATTTAGTTGTTCTGTAGATTATAACATATAAAGGAAGTGGTATGAGAATCATTGGTTTGTTTAGAACATTGATACGTGCTTGACAGTTAAGATGAAGGATTTGCAACCTGAAGAAATAGCCTAGAAGATATTGGCAACTTTTGCAAGAATAATTCTAACCATTTTAACAATACATAAGATTTGTTTTTATGTTGAATTATTTAGTTGGCTTTTAGATTCTAAAATCTAAAGGAAGCAATGTGAAAATCATTGGCTTGTTTACAACTTAACTTATAGTCTTATCTTCCTTAATTTATATATGCTTGAGCTGAAGTTCCATGAACTGTGCATCTATTTAGCATATAGATATGAGCTCCACCCACATACTGTTGCTGTGTATCTTTTACTATTGACATAGATTTTAAAAAATGGCTCTGATACCATGTTAAGAAAAGTAGACTTTAAGTCTAATTCAATCCCACAAAACCAACTTGTAATTATATACTATGAAATTGCCTTATTTCTGGTCGATGTGAGACTTCCAACAATAAGCACAGTCTGCTGTTTATCAAAGACTACAAAAGACATAACCATGATATAATTCAATAATTACAACAAAAAGTTGTACATTGATTCTGTTGCCATTTCATACTTTTTGACATTCTTTAGTGCTGAAAGGTTTTGAATGCTTCCATCAATTTGTGTTTTACCTTGGTCATGATCATGTATGGTTGAGCTGAGAACAGAGTTGATTTGGTTTAGAAAATTGAACCACACATGACATGCAATACCATTGTATGAGCTATTTATGACACAGGTAGAGTGGTGTAGTCATCTCATAACCTAAGGCAATGCAAGAGTATCTGTTGTACAAAGAAAATGAAGATTGAAATCTGTGGCATTTGATTTAACAGTTCAAAATCAAGACTTTCTTGGTTAAATTAAGGGAAAGAAATTAGGAAATTGAAGACTTAAGTGGAATATGTGAAGGCCAGACAGATTTGCAAGCATTGGAATGAGGGTTGGAGATTAGGCAGTAGCAGTTTCTTGGTTAAAATCTATGACAATGATGAACATTACCTATAAATTTAGAAAAACTGGATGCATTGATTCGAATTTGAATCAATGGAGGCATCTCAAATGTGAAAATTACTGGTAGTCTTCATACCATATCTACTAGCTTGTTAATTAATGTAGTTTATGAAAAATTTAATGTAATTTTTTTATGTTTTTCTTAGAAAGAGTTTATGGAAAAAAATCCAAATTGTATTGAAACATTTTTTCTTGTTTGGACTTTGAATTTTTATGGCTATTGAGACCACTCTGGTTAATCTCTGCTTGCATAACTGATTTTTCATAGTTTTTTTAACAGGAGTAACATTCTACCAACTATAAATATTACCTTATAAAGCCTGGTTCTTTTGGTAAGATTTCTGGAAACTGAAAAAGAAAATGAAAGATGTAGATGAAGTTAAAACAACTTTAAAGAGAAGAAAATTCAGAGAATTGAGAGAAATCTAGAGTACATCCAACATATAAATGGATGTTGAATTGGCCCAAAATAAAAATAAAGCAATTTAAAAGAGGATATATCTTTTACCACCCCATACTTTATTTCTGCACCCCTATTGGTGTATATCCAAATAATCTATGGGTAGAGGATTTTATGGATTTTATGAATGTACAATCCATAAATCTAAAATCTGTCTCGAATCGTATAATTCAAATTTTAAAAATGTATTTCGTACATTTGCAAGTTTTAAAAATGTATTTCAGATTATATAATTCATAAATGCTATTTTCATATTATATAACCTAAAAATCTTGAAATATATTCAGAATTATATAATTTAGAATATATGTTCCTATAAATTATGTATTTACATATATTATGCAATTGAAAACGTATTTGAAGATCTAAAAATACATTTTTGATTTCTAAATTCTGCAATCTAAGTATTAACATTTTAAATAATTTTGAATACTTCTACAAAGGTGAAAAGAAAAATATAAAATAGAAAAAAGTAATTTCCTTTTTAAAAGAATTAATTTTAGAGAAAATTTTAGGCTGTACCTATCAGTAAGGTTAAGATTCATATTTATTATCTTCTCCTGCTGCCAAGTGTCTTATGTTTTCCATCTAATCCAACTCTTGAGGCTTTTGTTGCAGTAATATTAGGGTTGGTGCAACAAACACCCCAACATTAAAAGTAATTAATGTCACAAAACAACAACATGTTGCAACCATAACGAAGTTGACACAAACTATTAAGAGAACATAGAAATAAGTTATAGAAATAAGTTATAAGATGAGTCTAAATTTTTTACTGATTTTTTTTGTATTGTTATCTGTTTTGAGTATTAAAAATACACTGATATTTTAAATATTTTTTTTAATATATTTTAAAATATTAAAATTAATGGTAATCAGTATATTATGAAGATCCATTAAAAAAATAACATAAAAAAAATCAACAAAGAATCCAAATTTGTTATAAGTTCGGTAAAATTATGACTAACACACGTTTTTATGTCAAATTATTATTTTTTATTTGAGAATGAATAATTATTTAACAATTTAGGAGTAGGATATGTAACTTTATCATAACTACCTTAATCATTGTATATTATTAAGAATGTTACATTCTATGAGACAAACTTTGATGAACAAGAAACTTTTGAGTCAATTAAGATATGAGATATTTTTAATTCTGTGGATTCTCTTTTGAGGTTATTATTGTGAAGATTAGAGATTTGATACTGTTTATATAAATTTAACAAGAAAAACACAGACATGATTTTTCCTAAATATTTTTGTGCAACAATGACATGGATTATGTTTATATATGAATTTGAGAAGAATCTTTCTTTGAAGAACATTCAAGGATAGGTAGTTTCATTAAGAGGTGCATTTTTTTTTTCAAATTTACTGACTTAATAAATTTTTAAAAAATGACATGAATAAAATCATGTTGTAAGACATGACATCTATATTTAAATAAAATGTGTTTATATATACGACTCTTATTTTCTTTTATTTCACATAAAGTTGTTAATGAAATCTTATTAACTTTTTCTTTTCTTTTTTACAACTATTTTTTTTTATTTTAAACTTTTTCAATTGTCTGATTAATAAGTTAAAATTTAAATATTAAAATGTTATCATTTTTCTCTTCAAAATTTTACACACACACTTTGATCAATCCATTCATCCATGGCTAATTTATTAGCATATAAAAAATACCTCAACATTGAACATAAAAAGTATTGATACAATGATGTCAATTCATGTTATCCGCACAAAAATGCAAGACTTTGTTTTGGTTGTATGTAAAGAAAATATTTGGGGATGCTAAATTTAAATCATGATGCTGAGTCAACTAGCTTTGAAAATATTTATTTCTCTTATTACCAATGGATTTTTGAGCCTACAATTTGTTTGAATGATATAAAATAGTTGCAACAAGTAACTTATGAACTGTTCTACTAATTGATGAAAAATTGGTTATGTAATATTATGAATTAAATAACTCCCTGTAACACATTCTGCTAACAAATTGCAGTGTATTTTCCTCAGCAATATAATTCATGTAGCCATATTATTATAATATTCTTTTGGTTTAGACTTTTGCAAGAACAATGCAAACAAATTTTGGCAACTAATTAAAGTTGGTAGGGACAAGTGTAAGTTGTTTTTGCTGTGATGTAATGAAGAGGGTGAGTGTTACCTTGGAGTGCAGAATTGCGCCATTCAAAACCTCATTGAAGACATAACAGATCACAGCAGAGATTATTAAATAATGGTTTAAGTTTGTTAGTACCACTTCACATTAATACTCATACAGATAACCCAAACCCCTCATTATTGCCATTTCTTGGGACACCCCTCATGTCACACTCACAATTCAATCTTCATTCAACTTCAAACATAACTTCAACAAGTTGGTTTCGCTTTATTGCATCCCAACACAACCTCAAAACTAAACACTCTTAACCCAAATTTTAGATTACTTTCTACCACATGGGTCAAAAATATGAATCTAATTCACATAATAGATTAACATTGTTTCTTAGTTCTTTAATTTTTAGTGAAAATTAAAATTAATCTTTCTTTAAAATTTTTGCATTCAGTCCTCCAACTTTAGAAATGCGTAGATTTAGTTAAAAACACAGGATTAAATTCACATCGAAACCTGAATTGTTCCAAAAATTCAAAAATACTAATTTTAATTTTTACCGACAGTTAATAGATAAAAATTATACTTATCTTTTTCATTCTAATCGATACGAGTCTTAATTTCCAATCCTAACTTTATGACAACTTTGCAGGAGAATGTTTAACTCTAAGACCTTTTACTATTTTCAAGAAGTAAATTTTTTCTTCTTTTAAGTTGAGATATACATTATTTCAACCTGGATGAAAAATTTGATTCATTTTTTCACACCAGTTAGTTTTATTTCTTGATCTGGTGTTAAGAAGCTGCTCCAACATGATAAGAATGCACTGTTTCGTCTACCTCCATTCCTATGAGCCACAACAACTTCTTCTTCATTGAGTGCTTCATTTATTGCTATATATCCGTTTCCCAAAGGGATGCAGAATGCATGGAGCACAATTGTTTGCAATGGATGAAAGGTGAATGTTGAAAATGCATAAGCAGGAACAGAAATTCTTGGACATTTTTATAGTTGAAGCCTTTGCCCCAGCGAAAGATCCTATTTTTAGAAGATCATGTATATGCAGCATATGCCCCCCTTCCCTATTTGCTGTTAAGGACTCTTCTTTCTTTAATTGAACTTCATTGGTGGGGATTGTGTGCCAGTGATTCGGACAAAAATGTTTGCCACACTTACCTTGAAGCAGATGCAAGTGGTCCATGTGTGGTCAAATGTGCAAAAAAAACCAATGAAGCAGCCATGTGCCACTGCCATTACTAAGGGGAAAACATGTGAACTCATTAGTCAAATATATCAATGCATACACTTCACTATTAATTAAGAAGGAAAGAAAACTGGAAGAATTGAAGGGGCAAAAAACAAAAAAATAAAATTCAACTTTATGCAGATCTGGCACCTCTCTGAGATAAACTATATTTTGCTGACTTTAACTGAAAATATTGCATTTTACAAAACAACTTGTGTTTTCATTTGTTTATGTAGGTGAAGCTGAAGTACGCTTTGAGAGTTTAAAGATTAGTCTCTCATATTGTTTAGATTTTATTCAAGATATATACTTATCTTTTCTGAAGATGTTCTTCCCTATTCATCAAATCCTTCACCAAAAACATGTTTGAGAGATACAAAAGGTGTTATTTTCATACACATGCACTTTGATCAAACCCTTGATCACTTCTTCAGAGACATGATTAGTCAACCGTATTGCAACATGTTAATCTGCGAAAACAGTTAATTCTCTCGAAAAAATTGTTTTGCAAACACATGATTGAGATCAAACGTTTGATATTACATGTGCAATATTGATATTCTTCATGTTGACTCTGAAACTGTTACATTCCGGATAAGAAAGCGTGTGGTGATTGGGAAATGGTTGCATGCTTGAAGAAATGGAAACATGTGTGAAGGGAATGTTCTTACACGTTACTCATGATGCCATTGGAATCACCATTTCCGACATTGATAACCAGACACGAATGCTTTTGTGCACACTTTGAGTAGGAATCCAGTTTCTCAAAGATACCAGGTTTATTTGGTACGACTCAGAAATCCTTCTAAGTATATATGTTGTTTTTTCATTTGTTGTTTCAAGTAAATGTTCATGATATTACATTAGAAATACTTCGAAATATTTACATCTTTTCAGAATTGTTGGATAAAAATTTATGGTATTAGTAATAAATGATACACCAATATCAAATGCACATTTGATCTTTTGAAAAGTTTTTTTTCTTTCTTTTATGCATTATCTTAAAAAAAGTAACGAATGCATATATTTATCATCATATATGAAATTAAAGCCACATCGTACTTTTAAAATATGTTGTTTTATTATAATAAGTAAAATACCTTTTACACATGTTTAGCAAACATCTTTAAGGAATTTGTGTTTTCCAATCATCAAAAGTCAGCATTTTCCTAAGGCTTGAGAATCAAGTTGGAACGAAGACTTTGACATTGGTGATTCAAATATTCAAATCGCATTTGTCACAGAATCATCATAATTCGAATAGACCAATGAAAAAAACTTAAATGGTGTATTTACTTTTGTGATTTAACATCAACTTTTAGCTTACATCATAAGCAAATTTATTGTGATTAATCACTTTATTTTTTTTTTCTTACTAGAAATTGATCATTGGCCTGTAAAGTCCTCATCGAATCTTGCACCAATTTTAAACTTAAGAAAAATCCTCTCTTCTATTACCATGTTAAACAAAAAACTTATTTCCATATCTTTTTAATAGTGAAATTTAATAATAAACCTACACGTTGACACTAGAGTAATAAAGAAGAAAAAGAGAGAAAGTTGTTTATATTATTATTATTATTATTTAAGAAGGGTTGATTAAAAAATTCCACCATAGTGCAAACGTGCTTAATGTCCATGGCTATAGAAAATAGCTAAATTCAGGCTTTATGTGATATCATAATCTTAGGTTATGCATATAAACAGAGACCATAAAGGGCAACAAATCCTAAAGTGACATTAGGAAATTCTACCTTCCAATCATAGGGTGTTGGGAATAGTCTAAGTGTGAGTCAAAGTACCACAGTGGATAAAATAGACAAAGTTAAACACTATATAAGAATAAAGACCTATAACACAATTGTCTTAAAGTTTTAGTGTAAAACTGGTGTCAAATACCTTATATGTGTAATACTAATGTCATATATAACCATATAGAACCACAATTTTTCAATATGACTATAATCATAACCCATATGTGAAAAATATATATACCAAGTAAAACTTAATAATCTTTAAATAGAGGGAAGAAGGAGCATTATTGTATTTGACATCGACTCTTAAGCGATATAAGACTTATTAAGGTAACATAACATTATTTTTTTTATCTATTTTATGAATGTGAAACCCATTTTTTTTATATTACTCATACTATATTTATAAATTTTTTTCCTTTTGTTCAAACATGGGTTGAATTAACTGATTTTCAAATAATTATGTGAATTTAACAAGACAAGTTTCACATCTTGAATAAGTTTAAAAAGAATTTGAAATTCACATCACAAAGTAAGAAATTATTATCATCTTAGAACAACAATGACCCAAACAAATTTTACTAAAAAGATGACAGGTCTTTATACTTTGAGCATTTTTTTTTATTCTCAGAGAAAATATAGAATAAAATTGAAAATATGTTTGTTTCATGAATATGAATAAATATTTATATCCAAACTAATTTTTATCCTCTATTTTCTTTGTTTGTTCCATAAAAAACAAATATCAGATTTTCTTGTATAGACTCCTTATCACTTGCTCTAAATCTATTAACAATCAACTTTGTCATTCATCATAGTATTTGGTACAACATCAATGCTATAGTTGTTATTTTGTTATTTGATTAAAAAAAAGTGTAAGAAAAAGTTGAAACCACAATGAAATTATTTTCTATATATACACTTTATAAAATTAATTTATATTACAAAAGTTATTTTTAGCAAAATATATATTTTCTAAACAGTTCTATAAGCGATCTAAACAATGTTGTAGTGGTTAATCGAAAACTAAATATATACATTTTTTTTTCAAATATATCTAAACAATGTTGCAGTGGTTAACTTAATCCTATTCTAACTTAAAGACATGAAAAGTAAGAACGTGCTTTACTATTTAATTGGTTCAAAAGTAAAGTTTTGATTCTTAAACTGTAAATTCTAACAAAAAGCTTAAAAGAAGGAAACATTACAGAAGCAAGTAATCAAATAAAACCCTAGATGAATTTTCTTTTTTCTTCTCAATTCTTCACTTCCACCAAAGTGTTCAAAAATGGAAAAAAATAATCCATTTACTCATTAAATATATAAATACCATTAATTTAGTTATTAAAAAATAAATAAGTTTAATCAATGTATTACAAAATAAATTAATTTATAATATTTAAAATTTTCAACCTTGATCATCAAAGTCACCACACGAATAACCAATAAGAAGCTTTGGCAGGTAAAATATTCACTATTTGTTTCATCAAATTAAAACTACCACTTTAACACTTCATTGTTAAATAAAATCAATGATTGGTCTATTTCTAAATTCCTCAAATACCCCTATATGACACGTGTCATCTTGGAAGCAAGGGATACAGCATCTTTACCCTGGACCAAGATGCACAAAAACTTTAACACTATAGATTTCTGTTCTCTCTCGTTTTCTTAACCATTAATTTATGGAAAAAAAAATTAAGATTTCTTTGCCGGCTTTCCTTGTCCCTTTCTCTTTCTTTTCACCCACTTATTTTCTTTTCTTTTCTTTTACATTTCATTTATTATTTATTGTGCGTTTAATTTATTTTTTTATTAAAGTTAAAAGAAATAATTATAAAGAAAAATTTGTCTTTTCTTTAACATTTCATTTATTATTTATTGTGCATTTAATTCTTTTTATTAAAGTTATAGAAAATATTTTATAAAGAAAAATTGATTTAAAGAGATAAACTCCACCTGGTTATGATATTCTTATTGAAACATGAAAGAGTATAAACATTATCTGTCAAATAAAATAGGCATTATAGCGCACTCAAGTCTGAATAGGTATTTTTTTATTGTTAATAATGTGAAATCTTTTAGTAATGAATTTTAAAATAATTACTATAAAAATTAATGATGAAATTATACATGTGAAATAACAAAGTAAAGTTGTTTGTGCATTAAAATTAATTTTTTATTTTTATTACCAAAGGTGTTTTGTCCCATTATAAATTCACAAGTACATGTTTGTGGATGATTTTTAAAGAAAAATTAATTTCCTGTTGTTTTGAATCAAATTAAGGCTGACTAAGACTAAGTCAAAGTGATCTAAAAGGAAAATAAAATTACAATTTGATAAATGGGTGATGAAATGTTCAATTTTATTAGTAGGAACAAGAAACAAAAGAATAATTGATGAATTATATTTTAATGACAATTATTAAAAACAAAGTTATTTTAATTAATTAATTAAATAAATAATTAAATGCAGAGTATATATGAATATCACAGAGAGTCAGCATAGTTAGCTGCCCACTCGTTTTTATATTCCTTTTCTCTTCTGTTTTCATTTCACCATTCTTCTTTCTTCGATTTCTCCAGAATACCAACGAGAATCGGTTCTTCTCTGTTTCAATTCTCCACTCTCTTCACTTTCATCATTCATCAACTCCTCTGCATCATTCATAAGAAGAAAAAAACATAGTTTCAGATTATTCTAGTTTTTCATCCTTTTCCTGTTCAAGATTTTGCTGTAAATTCTGAAACTCACAGTTTCAGCCACATTTGAGTTTAAAGATCTGTGCTTTGATCCCAGGAAGGTTCAGCTTTTGAAGGGGTTGGTGTTATTTTCCTCATAAGCCATTGATTAGTTCAGGCCTCTTCTTGTTGTGGAATGGTCAGAGATTTCTGAGACTTGTTCTTACAGGTTTTTGGTGAATTGAGTCAGTGTGGTTTCTGTCATGGGTGGTTGAGAATCTGAGTTGTCTGAGATCTAGCTATCTCTTTTCTTCTGTTCCTCACACACCCTTTTGTTGCATAGTGGTGAAAGTGAAAGAGTGAGAGAAGATGATGAAGATGAAGAATCATTATAGTAGTAATAACCAAAAGACAAATGGTCTTGCTTCCATCATGAAAGGAGTTTCAGATGGTGGCAGAGTTGAGTCTGGGTCAAAGGAATGGGAGATGAGACCAGGTGGAATGCTGGTGCAGATGAGAACCACCGAGTCGGATCGGAACTCAGTGCTTGTTCCCACCATTAGAGTTAGGGTCAAGTACGGTTCAATTTACCATGAAGTCAACATTAGTTCTCAAGCTACATTTGGTAACTCTTCACTTTTCTTCAATTTTAATGTTATTAATTTCCCTTTATGTTCTCTCTCTGTCGGTTGCTTTACCTTTTTCTTGTGGGACAAAACTTGTTACATATATATACTTTGTTTTTGTTATCTCAGGATTTGATTTTAGTATTGCTTTTGTCCTTCTTTTTGGTTGTATGGGTCATGGTGTGTATTTAATTTCTGGGTTTTGCAGGGGAGTTGAAGAAGATGCTATCAGGGATAACTGGGTTACACCATGAAGACCAAAAGCTGTTTTACAAAGACAAGGAGAGGGATTCAAAGGCTTTTCTTGACATGGTTGGGGTGAAGGATAAATCCAAGATAGTGCTTGTTGAAGACCCTAT
>Ga0099822_1009152_pt1 | contig 12539 bp, 9 predicted proteins | sample CowpeawhiteBW_FD_76839 | JGI IMG/M metagenome (GOLD analysis project Ga0099822, IMG submission 76839) | Root nodule microbial communities of legume samples collected from California USA - Cow pea white BW | ecosystem: Host-associated > Plants > Roots > Nodule | place: USA: California | collected... | reverse complement strand
TTCTAATAAGTTTGCAAATAGAAAAGGATCTTAAAAAAAAAAAAAAAACTGAAGAAATTCTCATTGATTAAATAGTAAATTTTATTATTTACAGTTGAAATTGAAATTGTTTTATAGTCATATATCATTATTTCTTGTTTTAAAATACACAATAATTTCACATTCTTTAGGACTCAAAACTCAAGATTTTTTGATACAGAATTAAAATACCACAAGAATATAATAAAAGGAAGCATGTTGGGAAAAATAAATTGAAAAAACTTAAAAGGAGACATTAGTGGAGTTGTTTGGTCGAAGAAAATACTCTGTAATTTTGTTATTGCAAAAAGGTGTCAAGTATTTATTTATTTAAAAACATTTTAGAAAATAGTAAATACACGTATTTATTGTCTTTTATTTATAATTTATAATTTTATTATTTTCTATATAATTCGAAACATAGAAAGGAAACTGAAAAAAAAAATCATATTAAACTTTTTTTTCGTAGGATTCCCTTTCTTCCAAATTCCTAAACTTAATAATTAAAATGATAAAAATTACTATTTTATATGATATATATTTGTATAATGAAATAGTTTTTAACGTATAAATTATATTATAAAATAAATATATTTAGAATTAGGATAAATATTTTACACTGTAATTTTTAAACTACAAATAATTCTTAAAATTTTAATTTAAAAATGAAAATGTAAACGATAAATTGAAATGGAATAACAGATGGAGCGAAATTCCTAAAATATTCTCGTCAAAAATAGTTCCTGGAATTATTCTTGTCAACGAATAACTTAAAAAACACTCTCAATTAATATTTTTATTCATAATTTTTATATACGAAAGATTCCCATTCATCCTTTTGCTTTTGTTCGCCTTAAATATATTTTAATTATTTCTCCAATACACTTAAAATATACATGCACGCATATCTGTTTTTTTTTTATGATAATAAATAATTATTATTTTTATTACTGTAATTATCAAATTAAATATAATTTCTTTTGTAAGTAAATTTTTTATTTTATACCTAATTTTTAATTAAAATAATAATTAAATTTTAAAAAAATGAGAAATTAAAAAAACAGTTAAATTTAAATAAATGGTCACAATAAATATAGACATGAGAAAGATGATTTTCATTTATATATAGGTGTAGATATAGAAGAGTTAGTTTTAATTTCTTGTTCCTATAAAAAAAGTCTTTGATTTTTATCTTGTAAAATTTGCAATTATTATTCTTATTAGCTTTATTAAATATGAAAAAATTGTTTTAAAATTTGTAATTTTATTTTATTTTCGTCTGTCAAAATTTTCAATAAAATTTTATCCCTAAAATTAATTTGCAAATAAATAAAAAAAAACGTTTATTTTTGTGAAACTTAACATTATGTCATGCCGATAAAACAAAAAACTGACTATGTCAATAAGGATTAGCATCCTTCCCTTAAAATTAATTTTGTATAGTACATAAATAAATTCGCAATATGAAAATAAAAAATAGTTATTTATATTTTAGAAAAATTAAAATAAAAAATATTAAAACAAACAAAATAGTTATTTATAGTTCTAGAGGGAAAATAATTACTTACTTTTTTATTTATTTTTTTTACAACCAAGTGAAAAATTCTGATTGAAGATATATATTGAAGGAAAAATTATTAAAAACCTTAAGGTTGGAATTGAAATTGGATTGGGATTGAAATCACATATCATATCACATCGCCATGTTGATGAGGAATATATAGTTGAAAAGTAAAAGGAAGGAGAAATTCCACAATGAAAAGTGAACTGAATCTTATATTCTTTTATCGTTATCATCTATTCTCACTGTTTTTTACATTAGAAAAACAGAATGAACCAAATATTTACACAACAGTAACTTCTGCAAATGAACAAAAAGTCTATTTTTTCTTTTCGTTTTCTTTATTATTTTATTTTAGTATCGGAAAGTGATTGTTAGAGAAAATATACTGCTTTGCATGGGTAATAATCAGATCCAGAATTTAGGAGGTTAACTAAATTTAACCACACAAAACCTAACATTCTCCGCTAACAAATACAAACCATTTGTTTCAACCAAAACCTTCGTATATGAAGAAACTCAGCGAAACAAAAAGGGATCATTTTTATCATTTTGTTCACAACATTTTTCTCCTAGCTATAGCCTCCCTCCCCGGAGGCCTTTATCATAAAAAGAACAAAAAAAAAACAAAAAAATAAATTGAAAAACTCAGAATTATATTTAGAGAGAACTTAGGCACAATAATGGCAATGACAGAGAGACTAGGTGTTCTTATTATGTACTTTGCACTGGTTTCTCATGTGGGTGCTGTGAGAAAAGTAATGCCAGTTGCAGTTCCTGATATCTTCAAGAACAAAAACGTAGCTCATGATAAACTTCTTCCGGGGGAAAGGATATATAATGTGAGAAGCTTTGGGGCCATACCTGATGGAAAGTCTGACTGCACTGAGGTATATATCTTTTGTTCAATGAAGCCCAGACAATGAAGCCCAGACACGCCTTGTGAATGACGTGTTTCGTGTCTGACACGTACGAGACATCGATACTCGTACAACACTCGTATTATACGTATCAGTCAAGTGTCTAATTTGAAAAATATCTTTTTATTTTTAACATAATTTTGATAGGATTTCAACCCAATATTAATAACCACAAATTCAATGATTTTCTAAAAATATTTATAAATTTGTAAATTTATTACATAAGTTTTTATTATGATTATAAAAATAGGAAAAAAATATTATATGATCACTACTTTTCACTTTTTTAAATTTTAGATTAATAATTTAAATTCATTTTTGTATTAGTTGACAATTTGTTAATTAAAAATTTAAATTTAAATTTATTTTTGTATTAATTGACAATTTGTTAATTAAAAATTAAAAATTAATATGTATATACATATCTATCCTATATTTTTCAATTTAATCGTATTTGTGTCCGTGTCCGTATCTTAGCTTCATAATACATTTTGATTACATCACATGATGTTGATTACATGTACAGGCTTTCATGAATGCATGGCGAGCAACTTGCGACTCCACAGAGCAAGCGAGGCTTCTGGTTCCAGAAGGAAGATTTTTGCTATCTTCCATGTTTTTCGCAGGTCCATGTTCTACTCCAGAGCCCGTAACAATCCAAGTTGTAGGCACTATTGTGGCTCCAACAGATCTCAGTGAATACGTGGATAGCGAATGGCTTCTGTTTGAGGACATGGACGGCATAAAACTCCTCGGTGGTGGTACCTTTGATGGTGTCGGTATGGAATCATGGCTAACGGCTTCTAACTGTGTAGACATACCCTTCGGAACCTGCATCAGAAACCCTGCTGTAAGACAATATCTCCTACATTCTAAACCCTAAATCAAACTTTTTTTTTTAAATGCTATTTCTTATATATAATATTAGTTGAAATTCACTTTTTATATCTGGAAATGCAGAGTATATATTTCCACAGAATTAAGAATGGAATTATACAGAATATTAAATCCATAAACCCCAAAGGGTTTCACATATTTGTGACTAATTGTGCTAACATCAGACTCCGACGACTTAAGCTCACTGCACCAAATGAAAGCCCCAACACCGATGGAATTCATATCAGCCACTCCATCGGTGTTAGAGTAGCCAAAAACACCATTGAAACCGGAGATGATTGTATTTCCATAATACACGGATCCCACCAAGTTTCCGTCTACAATGTCAATTGTGGTCCTGGACATGGTATAAGGTAAGTTGTAACATTTCATGTAGACGGTGGTTTTAAGATTTAAATTTGTAGTTAAAGTTTTGTTTTTGTTTCTGGGTCTTGAATGTGCATGACAACAGTATTGGTAGTCTTGGAAAGTACGAGGAAGAGCTAGAAGTGAAAGGAATTCGTGTGAGGAACGTGTCGATGGTTGGCACACAAAACGGGTTGAGAATCAAGACATGGCCAGATCTGTTTCCTGGGCATGCATCAGATATCATCTTCAGCGACATCACCATGCAAAACGTTAGAAACCCTATCGTCATTGACCAAGAATATCAATGCTCTTCAAACTGCGAGGTTAATTTATCTGTTTATATTATTCTCTCTTTTTAATCCACCAAAATGTGTGTTTTGTTTATGAAGATCGATTTATTTGCATGCAGGCTTCACTCGTACAGATAAAAAATGTTATTTTTTCAAATATAAAGGGAACCACTGCTACGCCAATTGCAGTGGATTTAAGGTGCAGCAACAAGTTCCCTTGTGAAACTATTCAACTTGAGAACATAGACCTGTCGCTGTCGCTTAAATCGAAACCTAGCGGTTCTAGATGTGCCAACATTAAACCAATTTACAAGGGTATGCAAAACCCACAAGGTTGTCTATAACTGCATGCATTTTGCAGCTCTCACAATAAAGAGGGAAGAAAAAGTAATGTTTTTTACAGTTATTAGACCAAATTGGAGAACATTTGCCACATGTGAAGCAGTGGGGAAAAGGGAAAAGCTTTTCAAGGATGATTTTGAATGGCAGTTAAGTTTTCTCTGTATATAGAAAAGCCAGAAATTGTATATTAAGTGTCAGAAGGTGAACGCTTCATGATATCATGTTTACTGCTTTTAACAATTGTAATTATGAAGTAATTTTGTACTTCAACTAGCTCGTGCTGTAAAATATGAAGCTATAGAAAATAATTTCATCAAACTTCATTGGAACCTATTCCTTTCTTTCAAACAAGTTGTTATATCATAGAGTTAATTAAGATTTTATGCCTACTGTTCTGTGTTTTCTTTCTTGGTGTTAAACCTTTTCTGGGGCCAATGTGTGTGAAGACAATTAAATAAAATTTATTGTTTATGCCTTTGGATTTATTTGTTACAAGTTCACCTTCAAGAATCTTAAATTAGAATTCAATAATGTTAGTTACTTGATGTCTTAAATCTTAATTAATGTATGGTTGAACTTCGTAAATCTTATAAATATTTTGTACATTGTATATTTGGTCAACAAATCCTTTTAATTATAAATGCCAAGAAAAACAAACAACAACTTCAAGATAAGACGCTGAAGAACTTGAAACTCTCAGTAATCAAACAATCAATCACTTAATTTAACCATAATATATATATAATGATGATGATATTCAAGCACAAATTTACAAATTAATTGTATCACTGTCTTACCCTTCTACGCATTCACTCTCTCAAATAAATATTTGTTGTTGTCATTATTCAAAAATTATTTTCATTATACTTTATTTTTTATTACAATGAAAATATATATTTTGTATCATTGTTTCAATTTTTCTCAATTTACATTCAATTTACATAAATAATTATTTGAGTGGGAAAAAATAAATTTAAAGCCAAAATTATACTCTAACTTCTCATTGTAAAGTTATGTTTATAAATAGAACTTATTCACACTCGTTATTTTTCTTTAAATATTTATCTATTTTTGTAAATTTTAAATAGAATTACACTACTTTTATAAATTTGTCATCATCCACAAGTTTGTGACCGTTGATTTCGTGGTATTCATGCACCTGATGCAACTAGCCCAAACATGGATGGAATTACTATTATTCAATGTTTTCCATTAGAATTTCATCCGAGTAATTCACATGATAATCGTTTACGATAACAAAAGCGTGTAATTGATGTAAAACATTATTTTTTATCAAATAACATGTCTAAAAATAAGAAAGAATAACACCTAAATATGATAAATTAACTTCTAAATAATAGTGTCAGTCAAAATACAATATTATTAAAATCAATTAAATTGAATCTAAAACAACTCAAAAAAATTTAAAATGTAAAATGCATAAAATCATTTTTTTTTAATTTAGTTTTTGTATCATATAAAATGTGTGTTGCTTAAGTGGATGATAACTATAAGATTAAATTCAGCTTAAGCAACTTTAACTTAATGCTATCTATTTTAATAAACAAAAGTATTTAAGCTAGTGAATACAATTTATTTAATATTAGACATTAATAAAGTTATTTTATATGACTTTAATTTTATATTAATTAATTTTAATTGCTTTTAATAAATAAAAATGTTTGTACTATTATCAACACACTAACTAAATAAATATTAAAAATAATTAAACATAGATATTAAAAATAAATAAAGGGGTTAGATATATTTTTTTCAAAAATTAATAGTAAAAATTGTTGAAAAAATATTAATAGTTTTATTTTTAGTATTTATATTTATTTAAAATAGTGTTGATAGATATTAATTTTATTATTTATTTAAATTTACATTGATAAGCAAATAATAATATAATATATTTTTATATTAATTTAAGTTAGCATACATTTTGCTCGTATAAATGTGTGTATCTCCGTAGAACAAATAAAAACTATAGATTATTTTTTTAAAAAAAAAACTCACATTTAAAGACGGAAAATTAAAAAAAAAATTCTTTCTATTTTTATGGCTAAAATTCTCTATACTCATCTTTTTCATGTTCAGCTCTTTCATCAATTTTCACTACTTTCATCCACTGGAACTTTTTTTCTGAATTTATGTTTTATTTTTGTTGAAAAAGAAGATATTGTACGACAGTGTTTTAAGAACTTCAATTTATTTAAATTAAATTAATATAAAAAATAAATTGCATTTAAAATTAGCTTAGTCAAAGTTAAATTAAATATATTTTGAAATAAAAAATCAAGTATCGTCCACTTAAGTTATATTCAATTATTTTAGTTAAAAATTAATAATGAAGTAGTATTACGTAATCAACATTTTTTATTTAGAATCGGTGTTCAAAGATCGATATCAAAAATTAGTGTTACTATTTTAAAATTTGGTATATGTGCGTTGCAAATTTAACATTATTAAATAATGGAAAATATTAACCGGTATCCTAAAAACATGGGTTAAAGAATAATAAATTTGGATTGATTTTGTCATTTTTATATTAAAAGGTAAAATAATTAATTATATTAATTAAAATGATATAAACATATGTAACTGATTTTATAAAAATAAAAATATCTTTTAAAATTTTTAGACCATAAAAATGAGTATTTTGAAAACTTAATTAAATCTTAAATTAATAATTTTATTTTTGTAAACTTTTTAGATGTTTAATATTATTTTTTGTTTTTTTTTTTAATTTAACCTTTTATGTTTATTTATATTTTAATTTTAAATAATATTAAAATATAACTATTGTATTATTTAATTATTTTTTAATTTTATTGATAAACATTAAATAAAATATTATAACAATTATATACATCGATGTTAATTATATTATATTAATTGTGATAAGATTAAAATTCATTTAATATTATATAGTATCTAGCATAAATAAGGAGACAGGAGCGTGACGAAGCAAATCTAAGACGTCGACGGCGCGTGGGGATGCTGCAGTAGGTGTGACTTTCTGCATGATGCTCTATGCAATTTTGGTGAAATAAAAAGTGACGATGTATGATGGAGATTATGGTCTTGGTGCGAGAAGGATGAAGGTGAAGGAGAAAGATGGTGGAGATGGTTCTGTGTGCTCCATATATAGTGAGGATGGTGGTGAAGAAGTGTGTTCATTTCTTAATACAGGAGTGAGTGTTAGGTGGTGGCAAACTAGGGTTTATGAAAATTCACCGTTGTAGTTAGTATCCTGGTTACATCCACATTTATCCACATAATATTATTCAGTTGACCGGTGAAAAGGACTCCTGCTGATGTGGTCGTTGGAAGAGTGAAACTGTTGCTGGAAGAAAATATTTTGGAAAAACAGAGAGTTTAAGGTTGCAAAAACAGAGAGAAAATATCCCAAATGAACTATTTTTTCTGATGTTTTCTTTATTATTTTTTCTGAGTATTGGAAAGTGGTTGCTAGAGAAAATATAGGCTGCTTTGGAGGGGTAATTAATCAGAGCCAGAATTTAGGAGACAAAATTAATGAACGCAGAGAATCACGAATTTTATCTTAACAACTTAACCACAAAAGCTAACATTCTCCGCTCACATAGATGTTAAAAAATACAAACCAGTAATAACCATTTGCTTCAACCAAAATCTTCGTATATGAAGAAACTCAGCGAAACAAAAAGGGATCATTTTTATCATTTTTTTCACAAAATTTTTCTCCTAGCTAGCCTCCCTCCCCGGAGGCATTTACCTTAAACAGAAAAAAAAAATCAAAAAAAAAGAAAATTGAAAAACCCAGAATTATATGTAGAGAGAACTTAGGCACAACAATGGCGATGACAGAGAGAGTAGGTGTTCTAATTATGTACTTTGCACTGGTTTATCATGTGGGTGCTGCGCAAAAAGTAATGCCAGTTGCAGGTCCTGATATCTTCAAGAATAAAAACACAGCTCTGGATAAACTTCTTCCAGGGGAAAAGATAAACAATGTCATAAGCTTCGGGGCCAAACCTGATGGCAAGTTTGACTGCACTCAGGTACATATGTCTTTTGTTCAATCATGGTTACATTTTGATTACATCACATGATGTTGATCACATGTGCAGGCTTTCATGGATGCATGGCAAGCAACTTGCCACTCCAAAGTGCAAGCGAGGTTTCTGGTTCCAGAAGGAACATTTTTGGTTTCTTCCATGTTTTTCGCAGGTCCATGTTCCACTCCAGAGCCCGTAACAATCCAGGTTGTAGGCACTATTGTGGCTACAACAGATCTCAGTGAATACGAGAATAACGAATGGCTTCTGTTTGAGGACATGGACGGTATAAAACTCATTGGTGGTGGTACCTTTGACGGTGTCGGAAAGAAATCATGGAAAACGGCTTCCAACTGTAAAGAAAAACCCCACGTAGCATGTGTCAGAAACCCTTCTGTAAGACAATATCTCCTAAACATGAACCCTAAATCAAACTCTTTTCTTCAAATTCTTATATATTTTTGTTGAAATTCACTTTCTGGAAATGTATGTGCAGAGTATATATTTCCACAGAATTAAGAATGGAATTATACAGAACATTAAATCCACAAACCCCAAAGGGTTTCACATATTTGTGACTAATTGTGCTAACATCAGACTCCGACGACTTAAACTCACTGCACCAGATGAAAGCCCCAACACCGATGGAATTCATATCAGCCACTCCATCGGTGTTAAAGTAGCCAGAAATACCATTGAAACTGGAGATGATTGTATTTCCATGATACACGGATCCCACCAAGTTTCCATCAACGATGTCAATTGTGGTCCTGGACATGGTATAAGGTAAGTTGTAACATTTCATGTAGATGGTGGTTTTAAGATTTAAATTTGCAGTTAAAGTTTTGTTTTTGTTTCTTGGTCTTGAATGTGCATGACAACAGTATAGGTAGTCTGGGAAAGTACGAGGAAGAGTTAGAAGTGAAAGAAATTCGTGTGAAGAACGTGTCGATGGTTGGTACACAGAATGGGTTGAGAATCAAGACATGGCCCGATCTGTATCCTGGTCATGCATCAGATATCAGCTTCAGCGACATCACCATGCAAAACGTTAAGAACCCTATCGTCATTGACCAAGAATATCAATGCTCTTCACAATGCAAGGTTAATTTATCTGTTTCTTTTTAATCCAGAAAAAAAAAAAGTGTTTTATTTATGAAGATCGATTTATTTGCATGCAGGCTTCGCTTGTAAAGATCAAAGATGTTGTTTTTTCAAATATAAAGGGAACCACTACAACGCCAATTGCAGTGGATTTAAGGTGCAGCAACAAGTTCCCTTGTGAAAGTATTAAACTTGAGAACATAGACTTGTCGCTTAAAACCAAACCTAGTGGATCTAGATGTGCCAACATTAAACCAATTTACAAGGGCTTGCAAAACCCACCAGGTTGTCTATAAAGCATGCATTTTTCAGCTCTCACAATAAAAAAGTAATGTTTTTGACAGTTATTAGACCAAAATGGAGAACATGTGGCACATGTAAAGGACAGGGGAAAATGTTTTGAAGGATGGTTTTGAATACCAGTTAAGTTTTAGTTTTCTCTGTATATAGAAAAGCCAGAAATTGTATATAAAGTACGATAATTAAGTACTTACGAACTCTCTTACATGTAAAAGAAATTAAAGAAACTTGATTCACTTATATATAGATGTTGTTTTATTCATGCAATCAGCGGTACAATTTATAATCTCACATATTCTTTATCTGCAAATCAGAAAAGGAATTGTTAAAGACAGTTAGTATATTCACTATTCATAACAATTAGGAATATTATGTTTTCACAAAAAAAAAAAAAATTGGCAAAGTTGACAAAGTTTCAATAAATAGAATTAAAATAAATTTTTTTTTTTAACCAAAATAAAATAATAAAGTTGTATTTTTTTTACCTAAATTGGTAGTTTATCAACTTAAAAAAAACTTTGTTAAAGTATATTTTTCTAATAATTAATACTCGTAACTAAATAAAAGATAATGATATTTTAACTCATTTTCTTTGACTCGCTTTTAATTCACCGTTTCAATCACTTTTATATCATCAAATTACACCTCTATAAAAATCAAAATAGAAAATTGAAGGGTGATTAGAATGGTGGTTAAAAGTGGGTCAACAAAAGTGGATAAAAATATCATTATTCCTAAATAAATTGACATATAAAATCACCTTTATGCAAACCGTAAAGTCCACTTTTGTTTTAAAATCTTTTGGACCTGGTTTAGTTAAAGGGTCCAAGGCCAGCCCACATGTTTTTATGGTGGTGTTGTAGTGTATATAATTAGAGAAGGATTCAAACAAGGTTGCATCCTGAAACTCTAAAGAATCGGTCAAATTACATATAGCAAAACTGATTAGTGGTGAGAGTAGTAAGAGGTCTTAGTCTTTGGCAGGATAATGACCCTAGATGATCATGGACTAACCTTGTGTGTGGTAGGGTGATACCCATTAACAATGACTCTGCAGAGTAGTAGAGGTCACCACAAGCGCAAGCATCTAGTGAATTTGATATCATTATATGTATTTGGATACTTGAGTTAAAGGGGTCTTTTGTTACTATCACATGCTTTGGGTGCTTACTGATTTGCTTGTTTATAGTTTGTTTAATAAATGGCTTGCTTAATAATATGTTAAAAATAAAAATTTTCTTCTAGCTTACCATTTTTCTTTGTCTTGTGTTTTGTTTGGTTTTTCTTTTTACGATAATCACCAAATTTTGGTGTGAGTAGATGTAAAAGTTTCTAGTGATCATGTAAATGATGGAGATGGAACTATTTAGTCTGGATTTTATTTTATTTTTGTAGCTCTTCAAGAGCATCTTTTGAAGACTGTTTTATTTTAATTTCCCTGCTATGTGAGCATTTCTTTTGGACAACTCTTCCTCTTCTTGAATTCTATTCATGATATTATATTATGTCTTTGGATTTTCCTTCTAGATTACTAAGAATAATTATAATGGTTGATTTTTATATACTTTTGATTAATATTTTATTTTATATTATAATTACACGACATTTTATTTATTAAAATTATTCATACAATCTAACATAACAGATAAGATCGTCAAAATATAGTCAAATATACATGTCACCAACATTAATAATTATCGTAAACAAATTTACATGGTACATATAAAAATTATTAAAAAGTTAGAAATAACAAAAAGTTAGAAATAACAAAAAGTTATTTAACTTTATTGAAAATCATCACTCAACTTTTTACTAAATGCGTGCATTTAACGGGTATAACAACAGTGTAAGAAACGAAAATTTAACATTTTAAAATTCAAAAAGCAAACAAATGTTTTCATAAAACTAAAATTTGATATTTTTTACACAGCCTAAAAAATAAAATAAATTCAAATTTATTTCATAAAATGTGTGTTTTATTTGGGAGAAAACCAGCTGAGCTGAAAGATTTCAGTAAGCAGTTTTGACTACTTGGGCCCACCTGCTTCTGAATAGGGTCCACCATTTTCAATCATTCTGATCGCGCTACAGACATCACATACCATACCAATCAACAAAAATTCATCCTAGATAAAGTCAAATACAAATACAATAAAAAAAAACTAAATGATTCAAATTTCATATATGCATTATTTTTAATTGTTTTAGACTTTAATTTTTAATTCCTGCTTGCAAGGCTATTATTACTAAAAATAATTTTGTAATCAGATTCCGTAAAAAGTAGTTTATAAAGAATAAACAAAAATTTTAAGATTTTTAATATATATGTTATTGATAAAGACTAATTTCATTTCCCCCATACTTGACTACAAATTAATCGTTATATTTAAATATTAAAAATCTTATATGATGGTTTTTCGTTGTGACTAATGAGTGAGGTTGGAATGAGGACATGATATATACAATCCCAAAGCTGTCTCAGTACAGTCTGAGAGATCCTACTAAGTAGGACCACTATTTCTATTTCATTTTCATTTTCCTTTTCCTTTTCATTTTCATTTTCTAACCTTAATAAGAAAAAGGTGATATATGCTAAGTACATGGCGGTTGAAAAAAAAAAAAAAATATATATATATATATATATATATATATATATATTTTTTTTTTTTTTTTTTTTTTATTTTTTTTTTTTTTTTTTTTTTTTTTTTTTTTTTAT
>Ga0099822_1009151_pt1 | contig 12540 bp, 6 predicted proteins | sample CowpeawhiteBW_FD_76839 | JGI IMG/M metagenome (GOLD analysis project Ga0099822, IMG submission 76839) | Root nodule microbial communities of legume samples collected from California USA - Cow pea white BW | ecosystem: Host-associated > Plants > Roots > Nodule | place: USA: California | collected... | reverse complement strand
TATATATATATATATATATATATATATATATATATATATATATATATATATATATATATATATATATCATTAGAAGATTTGGAAATTAGACTTGTTAAATAATGTTTTAGTTTTGAGTTTAATAATAAATTAAAATTATATGCTAAATTTAGGTATGATAATGTGGGCTGGATCATGTGGGTCAGTCCACAAGCCCATTAAATAAAGTGCAAGGTAGACTGAGTATTTTAGTTCATTGGCCCACTTAGGTCCGTCTCGCATAACCCGCAATCCGCGTAGACAAATGACGTCCCCATTGACTTAAATTCCTAAAATTCAACCGCACCAACACAACACGTCGTGTGTGTTTCTTCTATGAAACTTGCTCATTCACATTCCTTCTCTAGTTCACCCCAAAGTAGCTCCCTTGTTTGCGTTTAGTACAACAAAGTCATTTATATTTTCAATAGGCTTGTACTTAAAAATTATTAATATAACTTGTTTTAAGAAATGGACCAATAGAATATATTATTTATACTAATTTAAATAAATAAAAATAAAGTTTATAAAATTGTTATGTGGATCGTGGGCAAGCTTACAAACTAACTGACCAAACGTTATGCAAGTGCATGCCAAAGAGACTAATTCATATTTCTTATGTAGGACAGGCTAACACAACCCATTTTTTGTGGACCAAATGCAGGGCACGACCAAAACGGAATGGATCGGTATGCACTGTTATCTCTAACTAAATCCATTTTATATCATGGATTTTTTTAAAATGTATTTGTACAGTAAACCATTTCATACTTTCATTCATTTTCATATCTAAAATAAGTTATTAACTTTTATGATAATTAATTAAAAGCTATTTTAAATTGATTTCTGATTAATTAACAATGTATAAACATTTTATGTTTAATAGTCCTGTTGAACAATTTTACATTGTCCTAATTACACGATAGTTATTAAAAATCAATATAGTTATCGCATACAGGTGATAGTATAAAACCATTCTACATTCTAGTATGGCTTTCTTTGTTAAAGTCTACTTTAACAATGGATGTGTCAATTCTGGTCAACACCCAAATTCAATTTAAATATGATGATAATATTATATTTTATCGAAGTGTATACTTGAAAAATATATAATTTATTAGTAATTATTTTAAAATAGGATGCCTTTTAAACTAATAATACATGAAAATTAAACTCATAGAAAATACTGAAAATGTTAAAAATTTAAACTTCCTTGTTTCACATAAATAAAAAATAAATAATTTAAAATATATGAGTAGAAATTTGAAATATATAATTCACCTGATAGCAAGTGGGACAAATATGAAAAGTAATATCGAATCTTTCCTATTTCTCCCATAAAAAAAAACCTAAAATAAAAGAATTCCAAATATTGTGGTCCATCTACCATATTATTAATCTTCAGAAAAATAGAAGCTTTTGGTTGCTGTACAGAATCCAAGTCTTTGTAGTAATAATTTTACAGCACTTGAGTACACAAAGGAGTATTGTACAATGGTATTGTAATTTGGTTTGTTTTTCCTTTTGACCCTTTTGGGGAGAAGAGTGAGGAAGCAAGAAAGAGAAGATGGAAGGTTGAAAATTTGGCCGACCTTGGAGTGGACCCCACAGATGGGTGAGAAACTCAACCAATGAATGGCAATGCAGTAGAATACAAAACAATACAACAAGCTGGTTCGATGTTGGGTTTGTAGGAAGGAAGGAACTATGTAATGTAATGTAATCACGTTATTATTGTGAAGTGAAGTGAATCCTCGAAACAAAAACAGCTGTAATAAATCATAGAAAGAAACAAACAAAGAAACAGTGTCAGCAATAAAACAAGGCACAGAGAAACTGCAAAAGTCAATAAGGGCAACCTATGCCTTTTGGCCCCCATTCTCATTCCGTTGTTGCTAACAAAACTGCGCAAAGACTTTCTCAACAAAACCAATACTAGACGGTTATCTAAGTCTACTCCTCTTCCAACCATCCCCTATTCTTATAATATCAATCAATAAAATTTCACTTCTTCTTCTCCTTCTTCCCTTTAATTTCTCTCTCTCTCTCTCTCTCTCTCGCTCGCTCCTTCCTTTAACAATTAACTAGAGACGACCCAATTGCCTTCCAGATCTTTTTCCAGGGAAAAGTTTTGATTTTTGGATCGGTAAGGGAGTTTTTGGATTACCAATTCATTATCTGGGTGTTGGGAATTTTCCTTTTTTTTTATCCTTTTCTTTTTGTTTTTCTTTTCTGGGATGATTGAATTGTTTGCTTTATTGGTCGACCTTCTTTTGGAATTTTTTTAGTTTTGGACTTTCACTCACGTTGAGGTTTTTTTTTTTTTTTGCAGTTTTTGTGATAAGAGTTAGATGTTGACTGATAGACGGAAAGGTTGAGGTGGGGCTGGATTATATGGACAGTCTTTGTTGCTTCAGCTCTGTCAGCCAGGTGAGAAATTCTGTCCCTTTGTACTATTTTTTCTTTTTCCTTTGGACATAATCAATCTCCATACGAGGATGTGAGGATGTCATGTGGTGAATGACTGATTGAGAGTTCAGAGTTAAGCTCTGGTGCTGTGCTAATGAATGGACTTGGGACTTTTCCAAATTTTATTTTCTTAATCTTGATGAAAAAGGTTCTGTGAATTGATTATTTCTGTTTAAACAGTTGTCAATAACCAGCTTTCTGAAAGCATAAGCTTTTGATAGAGACGTAACTATGTTTTTTTCATATCTCTAACAAGCTCGTCCGTGCAAGAATGTTTTTGACTTGAAGACTACAGAATGAATGAGCATGCTTTATCTCATACTGACATTTAATCATAAAGAACAGTGGGGCCATGGAGAATTTTCCTATAATAGGATTGCACTACAAGAATTTTCTTACCTTGTTTTAGGATGTAATTAATAAGTATATCTAGGAGCTGGTCACTCAATGCTTGCCTTCTGAAATGTTGTCCAAGTGAGAGTTAACAAAGAAAATTAAAACTGTGGAAAGAACCTTTGGAATCACATGGTTTCCGATTAAGTTAAAGGAAGAGTATATGGAATGCAGATTCGGAAGGACATGTGCTAGCGTTGGCTTGGATGTGAAAATTGGCAATCATACTAGGGTAAAAGGCTGTGGTTTTAGTATCTTCTATTTATTGCAAAGTGACTGAGAAAAAGATGTAAATCATGGACTTTGGATTGAATGGATGGAATTGATAAATGAGACTGGTATTTGTGAACAATGGAGCTCATCGGGCTTAAAGGGAGATTGACTAAATAACTACAAGACCAACTGTGTTATATGGTACGTCTTAGAAATTTGGTTTGGGTCTAATTCAACACTAAGAAACTTACTTGTGAGGTGAGAGTTTTTTCTTTAATTAATTGATGTAGGTTCTCCATCTCACTTCCCTCTACGATAATGGGATATTTCAAGTTTGAAGTTTGTAGAATTGAACATCTGCGGGTTGTTTAATAATATGTCATAATAGCAAGTGAGTTGACCAGATGAACTCTGATCTTAGAATTTGAATTTTAGTCTAACTCAATCAACAAAACCAGTTTGCTATGTACGAAGTATCTTCCATTTATATACTTTAATTTGGTTATATCAGTAGTCAATGTGATACTTTCAACAGTATTGTATGCTGGGTGGTGAAGTGCCATCCAGCTAGAGCACAAGTTTTTGCGGAAATAGAATATTTTGGTAGATGAATGTACTTACTAGATAAAATAGGTAATAATGGATATTTATATAGGAATACCACCTATCGAGGAACATTTGACATAATCTTGCTTGACATTGTTTGTCCATACGTGGAAGAGAAAAATTAAATTCCCTGTTGAAAGAATTGATTAGATGGAGGATAGATCAATAACAGGGTAGTGGTTGATCAAGGAAAACTCCCAAGAGAAAATATTGAAAAAGCCTATAATGTAAACGCTCTTTCTCATAATTTGGTTTTAAACAGTAGACATTCGTATTGTTTGATTCATGTACCTGCAATCATATGGTTTTGTTGTATATACCGTAAAGGTTGCACAAAAACTCATGAACCCTTGGTCATAGAAGCACTAATTCCATATGAGATCATCTTCTGTTATGTTTCTCTCAAGATTAAACCAATGGATTGTTGATCCTTCCTTACTTAGGCTATATAATCTTCACTTCTTGGCACTTCAAATTATGTTTCTGCCTTGGTGATCCATTCTTCACCTCTGATGATCTTCACTTTCTTAACTGGCATTGAATACAAACCTTGGAAATTCAATCTGACCCCTGGTTGGAAGAACTCCTTTCCTTATGATTGGAAATTTCTAAGCATTCTCACAGAGGTACTGCAAAATGATTTTTGAATAATGTTCAGAAGAGAAGTGGATGGTTGGCATGATGCATGGGCCAAAGAAGGCAAAAGCAGATAAACCCATGTAAGGAGTTAATTCGATGAAAAAGAGAGGTAAGCTAAACAATCGTAAAAATACAACACTAATGCAGGAATAAGACCCAAACAAGTCTAAGATGGGCGGGAGCAACCATTAGGATACAAATGATATCAGACAATGGAAGTTTCTGATATTTCAAACTTGGTAGCAGATACAGCGATGGAATCAGATCATCAGATCAGAGATGGTGCCATGTCAACTAACTAACTCTCTTAAAAGCTTAAGCTATTAAGTGAAAGCCTAAAAATGACTTTATGTTTGCTTACAATGGCTACCTGTTAATTTGAAAATAAGTTGGCATATACTGACAGAAGGCTACTCAAGAGTGTGAAGACAAACAGCAATAGGTAAACTTGAGCAGCTTGTGTTGACTATCTGTTTGAAGGAAGAAATAGTCCTTTATGGGTTTTTCTTTTGGAAAAAATAATTTTAGTAGATTTGAAGGACATGCCATGAGGCTCAAAGAGGGTTGGTCCCTGGCTTCTTCCTTCACTGCCTGAAAATATTGGTGCCAGAGTGGGCAGAAGTGTTACTTGCATCATGAGAGAGAATATGGTTGACTTTGGGATGAATAATTCACAAATCATGATCAATCTTTTTCTGGATCAGAAATGTTGATGCTGAAACAGGTTGGAAAGAGAAGTTTCTCAGTGTATAGGTAGCTCTGTAAAGATTGAATTGGCATTTGTGTTGTCAAACGTCTTTAATTTCAAATGGCTATTTTGGCTATGATTAACAGCAGAAATGGTCTATTGTGCTCATCATCAGTGTGTTTTGGTCTACTTTTCTAATGCCTTTCTTATTTACTTGTGGTGGCTTATATATTTTTAGTTCCGCTGATAGTTAATATTTTGGTACCATGCCAATGATGGATTTCTTGCAGCATCAGGGCATTGATTAAATACAAAACACCATAACTAGATGGAAATATGAGATCATTGTTAGTATGTTTCTTCATTTTGTTTCTGACATTGTTAATATTCCCGTTTGGTAATCACAGATTCAAAGTTTTTCTTTCATTTCCGTTAATATACATTATTGAAATATGTTAAACAAAATCTATAAACTCTTCTGTTGTTGCATTTCAATTTCTCTATCTTAAGGTGGTTGGAGGACGATCTTCTTCTAACTCTGGCAAGGGCAAGAGCAGTCAGTCCTCAGTCAAATATGGCTATAGCCTAGTCAAAGGGAAAGCAAACCATCCCATGGAGGACTACCATGTGGCAAAATTTGTCCAGTTCAATGGGCGAGAGCTTGGCCTTTTTGCTATATATGACGGACACCTGGGAGACAGTGTACCGGCCTATTTACAGAAGCATCTGTTTCCTAATATCTTGAAGGAAGTGAGTTGTTGAATCAAACTAAAGAGCTGTTATGCATTTATTACATTAATTTCATCTGATTTATCTGGAAAAGGGTTTTTCTTCATTTCTATTTTATATTGCTTATTGTATACTGATTTTCTTTTTCTCAAGTTCCTATACTTTTTGTCAATCACTGTAATGCTATCAACCATATGAAATGATAAGTCATTTTAGTTTTAAAGTGTTGAAGAGGTTGGTAAGATCTCTGTCCTAGCAAGATAAATTTGAAAGGTCAAGTACTGGTAAATTTGGCTTATTATACTTTTTCTTACTATCTTAAATATATTTATGATTGTGAATTTGTGATTCTTTATCCAGGAGGACTTCTGGAATGATCCATTCATGTCCATTTCTAATGCCTATGTAACAACAGATCAGGAAATTCTTTCTCATAGTCCAGATTTGGGACGAGGAGGATCAACTGCAGTGACTGCAATTCTCATAAATAATCAAAAACTATGGGTAGCCAATGTAGGGGATTCACGAGCTGTTGTGTCAAGGGGAGGGGAGGCTGCACAGATGACAACTGATCATGAGCCCAATACTGAGAGGGGCAGCATTGAGACAAGAGGTGGCTTTGTCTCAAACATGCCAGGTTCATCAATTAACCCTCTCCAAGTTCTATGAGCTTTTGCCTTTGGTGTTCAATGCTGATTTTTTTCCTATAAAATGAGATTTTAAAAGTCTCAATCTAATTTTCATTTTCAAATTACAACATTTAACTGACAGAGATGGAGACTATATCTGTATGTGTGTGTGTGCGTGTGCAAGAGAGAGGTTTGACTGTTCTATATGCATGATTTTACTCATTAGAAAAGTAAATGATGGGTTGAAGGAAATTATGAAAGTTTAAAACAAGTGAAGGATAGGTTAAACTAAATCAAAGTAAGCTGCAGTCATTGTAAGTAACCTGAATTTAAATGTAAGATATTATCCATATTGCTTTATGTATGGCTACCATTCCAATTTTTAGGATGACTGGATCTTATGAGATATCTGTAAAGTAGAATGATTATCAGATGGTTGTGGCTAATACTTGTTAAGTTGCTAACTTCACTACACTTGAGAATAAATTCAAGATAGATTTCTGTAATTTATTCAGCAGTGATATTTATTTTGAGAGATAATTTTCTCGACTTAATGACAATTTATTTATATGTATATGTTTAGTCCTTCTTGGAAAAGTGAGTTAGATGCCATGTGCAGAGCTGCTTGCTTATCACAACACAACTTCATTTATTGAATGTTCCTGAATTTTGATTTTTGTAGTTATTGTTTTATCCAAATAATATCACAAGCAGCTATGGCCAAGCTCTATACTCACCTTAAACCCTTGATCAAATAATGTGATACGGTCCAATCAGGGTTTTGTCTTGTTGGAAAGTTACCTTAACAGTGGACACTCATAACCTGCCTTAGTTACGACCATTTTGGGAGTTGTCCAAATTCTAGGCTTAAAAAGTTGGAGATTTAGTCTTGTATCAACTAGAATTATGACTTGATAAAACTTATATTTAATAGGCAATCTTTACTTTACAAACTGAATTTATGAGATTAAGTTATAAATTAAGATTAGTTTGTAATATATATATATATATATATATATATATATATTTATAATTAAGTTTTAGTTAATTTCATATTAATCTATTTTCTATGAAATAATACGTAAAATGTTCAGAATTTCAAATAGAATCTAGCTAACAAGTTGTTGAGTCATTCACAAGCTTGAATTTTGAAAGAAAAGGTTCATAGAAACTCAAACGGAGTTTTGAGTCCGCTGAATCAAGATTGATTTATTTCCAACCCCGGTGTGTGGATTGTAATGCATACGTAGAAGAAAGAATGCAGCCTAATGTCTCTATTTATGTATTTTTTGTTGGGAGAACAATTTAAATTTTTGAACAAATACAAGTAGGTGGTGTTAAGAAGTGGACTTTAAGCCTAACTCAACCTTACAAAATTGACTTGTTAGGTGAAGTTTGTTAGAAGTGGACTTTAAGCCTAACTCAACCCCACAAAATCGGCTTGTAAAGTGAGGATTGCACCCACATATATATTGTGAATTGGCCTTATCTCTAGTCGGTGTGGGACTTCCAACACACCCTCTCACGCTGAGGTATATTCATCTCGTGCGTGGGACAAGAAATTAGTGGGTGGTCTGCGGCCTGATATCGGGTGGAACAGATTGTCCAAGAAAGCTCGGTAGGATAGGCTCTAACTTGGTTCTGATACCATGTTAGAAGTGGGCTTTAAACCTAACTCAACCCCACAAAATCGGCTTGTAAGGTGAGGATTGCACCCACTCATATAATGTAATTTGGTCTTATCTCTAGTCGATGTAGAATTTCTAACACACTATCTTCACGTCGAAGCATATACATCTCAAGTGTGGGATTAGATATCTATGAGTGGTTTGATAGCAGGATAATAGCAAGTAACAAAGTTTGCTATGATAGATTCTAACATGTCTTTGATACCATGTTAAGAAGTGAATTTTGAACCTATTTCAACCCTACAAAATTGGCTTATAAGGTGAGGTTTGTACCTACTTATATACTATAATTTAATCTTATCTTTAGTCGGTGTGGGATCTCCAATGCAGGTTAATACCAATATAAGTTCACTCTTGATGGATTCCACCATCATTATGAGTGGTTAGGAGGAGAGGTGGGATAATTTAAGTTTACTAAATCACATTTTTAAATGAAGTCATTTACCACCAATGTAAATGGGAGATACTGGAAAGAGAGAACAATATTAAGAGGAAGATTGTGTGAAGTGAGGAAAATTTAATAGAAGAGATGTGAGAGTCACATGTGAGTGAGATAGTCTTTATCATTCCTTCTATTGAAATTTTTGAGTGGGATACTCAGGTTTATGCTATTTGGGAATGAGTTCCTCAAGTTTTTTCATAAAACTTATAATTGTAGAATAGAGATGTGCAGCATAAGTGTGGTGGCCCATAAGCCACCGGTCATCGAAATCATGCTTTAATACCATCTTAGAAAACGGATTTTAAATCTAAACTTGCTTTACAAAATCAGTTTGTAAGGTGACACTTATACCCACTTATATACTATAATTTAAACATATCTTTAGTTGATTTAGGATCTCCAACAACTTATAATTGATAGGGTTTCTGAAATTTGTTAAAAAAACTTGTTATGAGAACAATTTTCTCAAGTTTGTTTGAAAGAGTGAAACCATATGAAAACTAGTACTCTCTATTAACCATAGTTTCCTACACTTTAGGATAAGTATTACACACTGAGGAGAAACCATATGAGGAGGAATGATTTAACATCACTGTAAAGTGCAAATTACATGAATAATATTTTATTGGATAACTTTATCACCATCATCACAGTTACTGCAAATTAAAAGTTTATCAAATAAATTAGATCTGTAACACTAATTTGAAAAGAAAAAAAAACAATGTTATACTTTTGAAATGAATTAAGAATCATTTAATTACATTCAAAAGTTAAGATAACAAGTAGTAATAAAGTTTGCATTCTATATGATATCGTTTAGTATAACTTTGTCAAATTTTACCCCAAATTCAATTGATCAACGGAACCATATATATGATTGAAAATACTAGGATTCCTTTTTGTTGAATGCTTTCTACTTTCTAATTTTCTTCTTTTTTGTGGTTATATCAGGTGATGTTGCAAGAGTGAATGGGCAGCTAGCAGTTTCTCGAGCCTTCGGAGACAAAAACCTCAAAACACACTTGCGATCTGATCCTGACATTCAGTACGCTGATATCACCCCAGATGTTGAACTTTTGATACTTGCTAGTGATGGTCTATGGAAGGTTGATGTTATTCTCATTTTCTCTATTTTTCCACTAAGGCAAAACTGCATTTTCCATTCCTTAACTCACCTTGAATTTTTTATTTCTTTTGCCTCTGTTCTCCAACAATTTAATTCATTTTTATTTCAACTTTTCCCAGATCCAAAAGTTTGTCCCAATTTCTGACTAACAACATTATTGCAATTGCTAATAGTGGCATCCTATATGTAGACAAGTGCACCATTGGCACTGCATCTAGGATTTTATTTCATTACCGCTATCAATATTCAGTCTAGATTCTTTGCCGAGTTTTTTGTGTTATTTATTTGCTGAGTCTTCAAAATACATTGAAAGACTAATAACATACACTTCCATAAAGCACTATTATTGAGTCAAATATATGAAGAATCACTAAAAAGTGTTTGCTGCTAATACTTGCAACTGCTTTTTTTATGCCATACATGAAAGTTCCATTAGCATTTTCAGCAGGTTCAGTGGTTGGGAACTTGGGATGAGTGTTGTAAAGTTTAAGTTACTTATATTTTTAACAAACATTAAAATAAAATTCTCTTGTAGGTAATTTATGCGTAAAGCTTTTACATTATACATTTTGTTTTCTAGGAATTGCTAACATAGAAGTATAAGACAATAGAAAAATGATGCATCAGGGAATTGGGGAAAGGAAAAAAGACATTGTTTTGGCAAATAATTATTCCATGTACTTAAAATTTGCACTTATTCCAGGTAATGGGAAATCAAGAAGCTGTTGATATTGCAAGAAGAATAAAGGATCCACAAAAAGCAGCGAAACAACTAGCCACTGAGGCATTGAACAGAGACAGTAAGGATGATATTTCCTGCATTGTAGTTCGTTTCAAGGGTTGAAAAATGGAACATACACACTCTCTAAAATCAGGGTATATATTTTTATATATATATTATTCTACAAATCAACATGCAATTCCATACCCATGAAAATCCATTATTAATTTGGAATAGGTTTTGCCCCTTCCCTTCATATGTAAAAATATAAAATTTACATTCTCGAATTTAGGTCGTGGCGTTTAGTATTTCTTGATTTCTTCGTTGTGTAGATTCACACCATGATTTTCTTTTAATATGCATTATTATTATTATTATTATTGTGTCGTGGAGCAGTGTGAAGAAGATGATAGCAGCAGTTTATAATTTCAACTGGGATTTATACATTTATTTTATGAACCGATTGTATGATATGGTTGAAATGACCTAGCTTGATTGAGTATTTACATTATTATTTAAAATTGTTGTTGCGAATTTAAGTAACAATGACTATTTCCTGTTGTATACTAACTTTTATTTTATAATTTTTATAATAATTATTGCCTTTTACGAAAGTGACTTCTGAATTATCTATTATAGAAATTTTTCAAATAAATATTTTAAAGTTTTTGAAACGTGATTTTTAGAATAAGATTTTCAGAAAAGAATTTCTGAAATAAGTTTTTCGAAACAGAATGTTAGGAATAAATTTTTCAAAACGGAAACATATGTGATATATATTAAAGTTTTTAAAATACATAAAATGCATTTTGGAACGAGTTTTCAAAATGAATTTTTTTCTGCAATGCATTCTCTCTTTTTTCCTCTTATTCAGGGTTGATGTAACAGTGACAACCATGATAGCAATGACACAATGGTGATACGATCCAAGGGAAATATTTTAATCTTTTTATGTTATTACGGTGTGGAGTTAGTTACAATAGAGGTGTAGAAAGAAAAAACCCTTTAGAGAGAGGATTTGAAGGTGAATGAGAGGATGAATTTGAGAAGACAGAGAGGTGATTGCAGTGTTATTTGTTTCAAGGGATAGATGAAGGAATTTGAAGAGAAAAATTGTAAATGATTTCAACACTGCAAGATGCAAAATTTCTCACCTCAAGAGCACTGTCCTCTAGGACTTTTCCTTTACGAACTTTAGCTTTCAACTCAAATATCAGTCTTTTGTGTGCCAAATAAATGCATCCAACCTTCACATTGATGGCGTTTTAATAAACGAGCTACCCATCTCTCCACAATGGTCAAAAACACAGATGAAGGCGTAAGCGAAGCAGATGAATCTCCACTGTTCATGTTGAATCTCCACAGTTTATGTAGGGAATCTCACAATTCATGCACGCAAAGAGTCCTCAGGTACGTGTGTTGTGCAATTCATAACCTCATTTCAAATTAAAGGCATGTTATTTTGGTCTTTGAGGTGTCCATGAATAGGACATCCTCCCACATCTCTTGTTCATGCACAAATGCTTCCTACCTTCACCTTCACAATTCCTCGCCTCTAAATCCTTGCAAATCCAAATCCACTGAAACAAGTGTAATCGAAACTCATAAATCCATTCCTCACACACCCGAAACAAATACACACTTAATTTTGGTATCATCGTAGGAGACTTTGGAATGAGTGGTTTATAAAGTCTTAATTCTTTAGTCCAGAAATACACTACAAGCCAATTAACATAAAGGTTAAAAAAAATAGATCTTGTTCTAGTAAGGCATTGAGATTGATATCATAAATATAATATCCCAATTTCAGCAGTTTAAAATTAGGTATAATTAGTCGTATAGTACCCAGTTTGGTGTTGGAGTTTCTAATTGGTACCCGGTTTAAAAAAAGTGTCAATTGCGTACTCAAATTAGTTTAAGTGCACCAATTGAGTCCATACCGTTAAATGTTCCCAAACGGCGTTTAGGAAGTGGTGAGGTGGCAGTGCAGAAAGGATATGTGTCAAATAATAACAGATGACTGGTTGAAATTATAATTGTACATTATTCCACATGGTATTTATATTTAAAGAAGATTGGCCCTCATTTTTCATTATCTTCTTCCTCTCCTATGTTCTGCCCTAATCCAGTTTCTTCTTCATCAATATCCGGACAGTTTGTTGTGCCCTAATTCAGTTTG
>Ga0099822_1009148_pt1 | contig 12543 bp, 2 predicted proteins | sample CowpeawhiteBW_FD_76839 | JGI IMG/M metagenome (GOLD analysis project Ga0099822, IMG submission 76839) | Root nodule microbial communities of legume samples collected from California USA - Cow pea white BW | ecosystem: Host-associated > Plants > Roots > Nodule | place: USA: California | collected... | reverse complement strand
TAAAAATATATAATATATATATATATATATATATATATATATATATATATATATATATATATATATATATATATATATATATATATATATAAAATATGTGTACAATATTTTTGCTAGTCAAATCAAAATTATCTAACATTAATTATGAAACATATATATCTTTCTTTTCAATTATAAAAAGTTAAATATGATTTTAGTTCTTTATTTTTTTATGTAAAATTGGATTTCACCTATGTCCCAAATTTTGGATCATTTTCATCCCCATACTTTATTAGTAAATTGATATAGTCCTCATGACTAAATAATATTAAAGATTTACTGATATGACAATCATTATTGTCACATGTGTGTCAAAGTGGTAACATGAATATACAAGTGTCAACACGTGAATATATCGAACGTTGTTGTCACATCAACAAATGTTTAACGTGGTTTAGTAACAAAAACTATATCTATTTATTTTTAAAATTTGGATATCAAACTATATTAAAGTTTGAGATATAAACAAAATCTATTTTCATGTTATAGTTTAGAAATTAAAAACACATTTAACCCTAAATACTTCATCCATAACCAACCATTAAAGTCAATAGTATAAAAGTTAAACCTACCATTAAGATCAATATGATATGATAAGAATATAAAAGTAGTTAAAATATTTATAGAAAAAATATCTGCTTAGTTTCTTAAGTTGTTTCTTTATATATCACATTAATTGAGATCGAGATTATTTATATGTTATCATTCCAATATCATATATCCTTCCCAGTTGCAACATGTCAATATCGAAGCATTCCAATCAAATTGTATGGGCTCGATAATTTTTAGAAAGCGTTTAATTGTTAGGTTCATCGAAAACCCTTTAACATATCTAGGAGAAAAAAAATACCTCAACCAAAAGAAATAGTGTTAAATAAACTTAAAATACTTGATCTATTACTTAACCAAACAAATTATCGTAAATTAGTTACAACTCGCCACAATCTCTAATATTATACTGAATGACCCATCGTCGGACCATCGGTCAGGCGAACCAAGGACAAGCGGTCGCAGACCGTCCGCTACAGGCAGACCTTTCCTTGGGACATTGAGGTGACAATCTCTCCGGAGTGCTTTAAGGGAGCTCACGACCAAACACCATCTGCGTTCATTTCTATTTGAACTTTGTCTCCACCTCTTTGGAGACATCTTCATCTGAAAAGACATCCGACAGGACGCACGGCTCGCCGGTCGGGCGGTCACACCAAAACTAGACCAGTAAGTTAAAAGTGAATTAAAGTAAAGCAAGTCAGTAATCAAGTTAAAAAGCAATTGGGCCATGATTAAGAAACCTTAATCACAGACCCATACCAAAAACTAGAAATAGAGGCCTAAGGTAAGTTGGTAAGGATCTTTAACTCGCATTTATTACAGCATTTATTGCTATCTCCCGATCGAACTTGAACTGACTCAAGTATCGAAACCTTTTAGACTAGTACCCTGATCGCCCGATCTACCGAGCGGGAGAACAAAAGACATTGAACATGATAAAGAATTGAACAAGCTAGTGGAGAAGAACGTGAAACAAAAAGATTTAAGGATTATTCGAGTGTTGAAAATATGTACTTGACCCCTATACCCGAAACAAATATTAAGATAATTAGTCAAAGAGACTCGATTACTAAATACATAAATGAATTACTACTAATAAAAAGAATAGATATTTCATCATCCATGACAAATAGTTAAAGTCGAAAGTAAAAAAAAACAAATCATAATGTAAACCAAACATTAAGATAAATATTATGGGAGTATAGAAGTAATATTTCACAATTTAAATTTGATTAGTCACGCTTGTAATATGAAGCAAACCATATTAAAAAAGATAAGTCGATAGCCACCACCAATAAAATTCATGCATACTTTCCTTCATCATTACACATTACACAATCATATGACGCATTTTGATCCCATGAAACAATTTCACAATGATAAGTTTTTTTTTTTTTTTATCTGTAAGAATTGAAGATAGATTCATGCAGTTCCACCGTGGTAGGATAAATTGGAACAAATACCAATATATCCATTGACGTACACTCTTGTGAATATGAAAAACTAAAACACTACAATGACATTGAACCTACCATACACGTCAAACAATTTTATTCATCTTCTTATAATGAACTATTAGGGAAGTTTAGACTATAGCTGCCTATATGAGATACATGTAGGGGGAGAAAAATAATATTTGAAGAAAATCTATAAGTGATGCTTCATGTTTATTTGTAACTAGATTTATGAGTGTTAGTTTAAGTCTCAAATTTATTAGAAATGAAATATTTGAATACCAAAGATAATTCATAAATTTATTTTTTTTATTTAAGTTGTCCGTAAAATCATACACACTTTATTATTTTTCAATAAAAATTTTGATATAAAGATTCGTCTAAGTCGATGATAAATCTTCGACTTTTACATCACATATAAATTTTTTGAGAAATAATTTATCAGAAAAAAAATATTAAGATATGAATCAAATCAATATAAAAGATGAATACCATCTTCGACCTAAAACTTCAACATAATAGATCTGAGTTTTCTTATAGACACGATACTTAACTTTTCATCTTATCTTAATTACTTAAACTGAATTGAATTTAGTAATAGGAGTGAAGAATACATTTACGAGGAGGATAATATTGGGTGAGATCTGACACGAACACATGCATTCACTTTCCCACCACCATGCTAAAGAGAGTTAAAAGGATGTCATCAATTCAACTCCTCAGAGTCAGGACAACAGTGACGAATTCCAAACTTCCATTTCCAGTAAAAGTGGGGGGAAAGTGTTTCTACTCGTGTTGGATCTTACAATGGCCACTCGAAAGCTCCCAACATTTTTTCTTCAGCTTTTCGATACTTACATGCTTTGCGTTGGGATTCTAAATTCACCTGTTCCTTTAAAATATTTTACCCAAAATAACAGTAAGTAAAATTATTTTATTCAAAATTAAAAATATGTAACATATAATATCACCACTATTAATATATAAGGACAATAGTTAAGACTACTATTATTTTGACACTCAATAAATTCTTTTACATATTTTATATCTATTATTTTATCTTCCAATTTCGTTCCTTTTTATAAATATAAAAGTTAACTTATTTTAATGATTAAAACATTCCTAAAAATAGATTATTAATCTGCATAAAATAATATTTTTTAATATTTAAATGCCTAAATGGAGAAAGGAAGCCTATCATCCACCTTTGCTTTATATATATCCATCCATCTTCAGAGGAAAGTTGCCATTCAACATATTAGGAATCAAACTTACATATATCTGTTTGAAGCATATTTATTTATAGATAAGCTAAGTGTTGTAAGTTGTGGAGTAGCTGGCCAAATGTCTAGGATTATCAAGCAATAATGACTTAGATATATATATATATATATATATATATATATAACATTTGTTAAACAGATAGTAATTAGTTTATGGTATAAATAAAATTAATTAGTGCTTGGTGTTAAGGTTTGACATTCGAACATTATGAATATATATCATCATAATTATAAACACGTATCTCTTTAACTATTTTTAATTTATTTTCTATTACACAATTTTATTTTTTTAATGAATAAAAATAAATATTTATTTAATACAATTGGTACTTACAACTTTTTCACTTGAAATTAATTGCATAAATTTCCCCTTAAAACATACATAATATCACAGAATATTTTAATTCTTCTTACAAAATTAATTTTTTAAACTTATCATTTTAGTATAATAAAAGTACAGATAGATAGGAACATAATTTTGAACTAAAATACTTCGTACTAATTAAATTGTCACACAAAAAATGTTATCTTTGAAACGTTAGTTGATAAGCGAGACGACCTCTTTTTACTCAATAATAACAAGAAAAGATCTTATTGAAAGATAACTATTTATTTTACATAATTAAAAACTATAACAAGTGACTACCATTTAATGTATAAATTACATTATAAATAAAAGTTATAATAAATATCTTTAAATACATAATCATCTTTTAGATTTACAATGAATAATTCAAATTAGGGATGGTAATTCGGGCAGGCCAACCTGCTTGGCCTGCACAAGAAAAACGTGGGGTGGGCTAGAATGTTGAACCTACTGGCCCACAATGGTCCGCTCTGCATAGGTTTACAGCCCGCGCGGGTTAAAGACGAGGCAGGGCAGACTGAGCCATTCACAAAATTATATTTTTTTAGTTCTCACATCATTCATCATGTTGTTTCTTTAAGTTCCTTTTATTTTTATTTTTACATTATTATTATGTTTATGTATAATCATTGTATATAAGATAATGATTTTAGTTCTTGAATATGGAATATCTTTTTATGTATTTTTAGATACATGTCTTGTAAGGTGACATGTTGCTATTGTACTTTAGCTATAATCTTCGTTGTTATTTTTCTTATCTTTGATTAGGTAAACTAATTGGAATTATTTTGATAAAAAATGAATATCAATTATTATGAAAAAATATAAAAAGTTTTTATTTTCCTCAACACAAAAAAAAAACGCTCATCATAAATGCGGGCCAGTCCACGGGGCGAGGCGGGCCAGAAAAGTGAACCCGATATTAAATTGCAGGGCGGGCCAACCCGACCCGCACTTTGTGGGCCAAAATGCAGGATGGGTCAAAACAGGTCGGGCTGGCCCGCTTTACCATCCCTAATTAAAATTTATATATAATTTTTTTAAAATGTTACAATCGTGTTTATCAAATGTATCCATAAAAATAAATGGGCAGCCCTTAAAATTAGTAAGACTTTGTTTTTTCACAAATTTGTTTAGAAGGATATATTTGAGGGAGAATTAGTGGTATTGTTTGTTTTAAGGACAGAGAAGTGAAAGTGAAGATATTTGAAAAAATAAATTGTTAAAGTTTGTGATATGATCCTATCAAAGAAAAATTATAATCGTTTCTAAATTTGAATCCGTAAGAGGCACAACAAAATATTAAATCAAATATGAAAGCGGAATAAACCAAGGATGAGAGACGCCACAATCTAGTAGATTGATAAGTCAAGTGAAAATTCGCGACAAAGATGTTAATCTTTAATAATAATCAGCATTTTAATCCAAGAACCAAGAATCATCTCTCAAAGAATGCAAATGCATATAATATGACTCAAAACCTCTATATATAGCCACATAAGTTTAAGAAAACCTAGAAACCCTAAAAGAAAGCCAAAAACTCAAAAACATAGAAACATAAAGCAATTTCTTTGAGAAAGTCCAAAGATATTGGTACCAAAATAACTTGAAAATTAAAAACATAAACTAATTGTTCGCCTGGCGGACTTATTCTATGTGTTTTAAGTCATGATCATCATGTCTTCATGTCCTTTGAATTGCAAAGGCTCATCCAAAGTTCTTCTTGTATTGAACCAGTAGATAGTCCTATATTATACCCTCCTTCTCAAATTCATACCACTTGAAGATTCCTTCTCCTTTGTACTGGATCAAGAGATAGACCTTTATCATACACTCATTCTTGAAGAGAATTTGTCCTCCAATTCGTACCACTTAAAGTTCAAGAGATAGTCCTCTATCATACCATCCTTCTTGAAAAAGAATTTGTCCTCAAATTTGTACCATTTGAAGATTCCTTATCATTCTCCCCTATTTTGAGAGAATTTGACTCGAATTCTAGAACATCTTACGCACAAATACAAACATAAATCAAAGACATAAATCTAAAATAATCAAAAAATATAAATTCTACTAAAATGATATTTGGATCCTAGAAGATGTTAATCTCTTATTATAAAAGGTTTGGAGGTATGCCTCCAGGCTCAAATACCGACCTGTGAAACTCATCAAACAATTTTATATTAAATATGAAATGCTTAAAGAAAATCAAAAGCCAAAGTAAACAATCAAATTATAACTATGACTTTGATTATCTGTAAGTTGCTTAGAAATGGTCAAACAAGCTAACTCGTGCATATAATTCTAAGCTTGTTTCATACTAAAAGAATGACTTTGAATATCCAAATGAATTAACATAAAAGTAGGGGTGACAATACGGGACGATCCAGGCAGGCTCACCCGTAGTGAAACGTGTGGGGTGGGCTTAGATCCTAAGCCCACTGGCTTGCAATCAATCTCCACATTTGAAACCTTTTTTTTTCAACATAAAGTAACCTCACTTAGCTTATTTCCTTTGTTCTCATTCATCTTTCTCGTAGTCGTAGAGCCTTTTTCTTTCTTCTTTCACTTGCATCCCCCACCACCAAAGAGAGTTTCTCTTCTCGATGAGTCTCTTCTTTCTTTCTCTTTCTATCTCTCGATCTAGGTTTCTCTCTTTTTATCATTTTATTGGCGATTTGTTCAACTGGGTGTTTACTAAATTGCTTTTGGGTGATTTGACTTCATTACCTGAAAAATCATTTAGGGCTTTAAGATTCTATTTGATTTGTTATTTTTAGTGGAAGTGGTGCAAAAGATTTTTTTTAGGTGAGTTTGGTGTTGATGTGCAATTTATTGTACTTGGTTTTTTGTTTCTACCATAGATAGTGGATATTTTTTGTTCACTATTGATCAAGCAAGAATCTTAAGGAAATTTTTTTATGTTCTTTTTTTATGTTTGTGATGAGGAAAGTGCTTTACTTTCTCAGCTGTGTACATAAATGAGATTTCATTGTTTAGAATCTGACTCTTCTTTTTCATCTAGCACTCAGCCTTTTCACATCCACCAAAAATAAATTGACATTACAAGTTTTTTCCCCTTTTGCAAACTTCCCACAACTGTTGTTGAAAATGGATGTACTTTTAGAACCTAATACACAATCATCAGTGCATTGCAATCAAGAAAAATCAAGAGTTTAAAGAATAACCAGTAAAGAAAGAAATAAAAAAATAAAGGAACTTTGGCCTCGGTGTGAAGTTTGGAAGGTGTGGAGTTAAAGGAGAATGTAACATAGAAAGAAGGGTCTGCATTTTGCCAAAGTGATGCGAGTCAGCCCGCAAGCTTGTAGGCCATGAAGGATGCAGGGCGGGCCATCATATTGAGCCCACTTTTACCAGCGAGGTGGGCCATCCCGGTTCACATTTTTTGGGCCAAGTGTTGGGCAGGCTTAAATGGGTCGGGTCAACCTACATTGCCACCCTACATACAAGCTAACAGGTTATCAAATACAAGTTCTTTGAGTTTAGAGTTTATGTCTTCCTTTTCTATCATCATGTCTTCCTTCCATTGTTGATGTCATTGTTCATTAATAAACAAATCTTCCCTACGCAACAAAACAAAAAGAGGTCAGTTAGTATTTTCTTTTAATGACAAATCAGGATGTTATCTTCTTTCTTTCTCTTTTTCTCTCTTTTCTTTCCCTTCTTTCTTTCTCTTTTCTCTCTTTTTCTTCTTTCTCTTCTCTCTATTTCCTTTCTTTCCTTTCTTTCTTTATTTTCTTTCTCTTCTCTCGCTCTCTTTTCCTTCTTTTATTTCTCTGTATTTTCTCTTTCTTCCATTTCTATAAGTGTTTCTTTCTCTTATGCTCCTTTAAGCTTTTGTTCTTTTCTTCTTTTCAACACATCTAATTTTTGCAATGTCCTTTCTTCTTCCTTGTTCAAATATAGAATGTAGTTTTTTAGGTCTTCATTAGTCATGGGACTTGCATTCTAATTAGGACACTAATGAGTTTCATGTCCATAGCCTTCATATTTCGAACATTTTATAGCACTTGATTTAACCCTTTGGCAAAATATTTTTGCCATGCTTGTGCTTCCTTTTAATACTAGCAATTTTGCCATTCAACTTTACAATTATGGACTCCAAGAGATTGACATTTTCCACCAAGGCCTCACGAACATATAAATTCCAGAAGGATGCCTCTGTGGGAACATGTTGCATTGTTCAATATTGATAAATCCTACAAGAGGTTAGAAATACAAAATAACAAAATATATTTAGATCCTCACCGCTCGTCTAAGTGTTTCACTCAAAAGGCCACGCGTGCATCACACTTATAGTTTTTCTTTTCTTAAATGAACTCTCTTGTGTTTTACCACTCAAATTCCCTTTAGTACTTAGCAAAGAAATGAAATAGTGTAAGCAAAAAGTGAACAAACAATGCGAAAAATGTTACTAGATCTAAACTTGAGTCAAGAGGTCAAAGAAAATACAAAACTTTAAGGAATTTTAAAAGATGCAAAACAATAAAATTAGAAAATAATAAGACTACCAAAAGGAGTTAAAGGAGACAACACGGAAACTCAACGAAGAAGATTGATTGCAATTCAATAGATCAATAAACCACAAAAAATAAATTGTAGCAAAAATTTGTATTGAACTCTTTTCTTCTTTTTTTCGCTCTTTGATCCTTACTTTTCTTTTATTTTTATTTCATTATATATTTGTTTCTTTTACTTGGATACACTATTCCTTTTTTTTCTTTTCAATTTTGCAGCACAACACACAAACAAATAAAACTAAACATGTTGCCTTCAAGCCCCAAAACTTATGTAAATATATGTAATTGCACTTGGAAACGGTTAATTGAGACTATAACTAACAGAAAAACACAAAAACAAATAATTTTCATGAATTAAAATGTAGAAATACACAATTTAAACGAAGAACATGAAAAACACAATAAATCAAAAACTCAACGAAATTAGATAAAACCTTAGGGGTTTTACTCCTTACAAAAGTCTAATAATAATGAACCAAACAAAATTTCAAAACAAGGCACATAACACAGACATTAAAAAAATTAGGCTTTTTTTTTCATATGACAAAAAGATAAGATAAAAAAGGGAATTCAAACTAGAACCTTGTTCTAATACTACATGGTATGATCCTATCTAGAAAAGAGTATGATCATTTCTGAATTTAATCCTCAATAGGCACAACAAAATATTCTAGAAGAATGTGGAATAAGATAGGGATAGGGGACGCCACAATCTGGGAAATTGGTAAGTCAAGTAAAGATCACTACAAAAATGTTAATCTTTGATAAGAATTAGAATTTTAATCCAATAACTAAGAGAATTCTCTCTCAAAGAATGTAAATGTAAATAATATGACTCAAAAATTTATACATCAACTTTTGGTACATCTATATATAGGCACATAAGTTTAAGAAAACCTAGAAACCGTAAAAGAAAGCCCAAAGCCCAAAAACATAGAAACATAAACTAATTTCTAGGAGAAAGCCCAAAGGTATTAGGTCCAAAATAACATGAAAATTAAAAACAGAAACGAACTGTTTGCCCAACAAACTTACAAAAATAAAACAAATTACAGCCACTTTAAATGCTTAAAATTTATTCTATAATTGTGTTTCAAGCCATGATCTTAATGTCTTCATGTCTTTTGAATTGCAAAGGCTCCTTCTCAAGTCCTTCTTGTATTGAATCAGGAGATAGTCATCTATCATATCCTCCTTCTTAAAGAGAATTTGTCCTCAAATTTATACCACTTGAAGATTCCTTCTCCTTTGTATTGGATCGGGAGATAAACCTTTATCATGCCCTCTTTCTTGAGGAGAATTTGTCCTCAAATTCCTATTACTTAAAGTTTAGGAGATAGTATTCTGTCATACCCTCCTTCTTAAAGAGAATTTGTCCTCAAATTTGTACTACTTCAAGATTCCTTATTAGTTTGTGAATGAGGTGATGAATGTGATAGATAAAAAAAATATTTTAATGGATTAAAATATAAGATTAAAATGTTTTCCTTATGATTAAAATAAATATAAAATAAAATTTATTTAGTTAAAATTAATTTAAAATAAAGTGAATGTTTAGTATTTTAATAAAAAATATAATAGGTGTAATTAATTTGAAAATAAAATGTCATTGGTTGAGAATAATTTAAGTTAAATATTAAAATTAAAATAATTTTAATTAATTTGCATGCATGCATCCTACCCTTTTATACTAATCTCTAACATTTCTTCTCTTGCAAATTGTTGCAAATTATTGGAATCAAGCACAAATGCCTCCCGCTTATCCATGCTCGTAAACAGTAAATTTGTAGAAGCAAATACAACCTAAATAAATAAAAAGAGAACAAGTATTTGACGAGGACAGGGAAAATTTACATACTACTAACTTATGCTATAAGTTAAATCAGTTGTTATTATCCTTTTTTTTTATATTTAAATCTCTTTTTTCTAGCATTTCTATTAGCTAAAATTAGAGATGTTCATTTGATGTTGAGCATGTCTATTAGCTGAAATTAAAGATGTTAATTTATCAATGGTTTTTGGGTTAGTTTAATCTATTTTTAAATAAGTTCTTCTTTTATTGGCCTATTAAATGAATGGGTCAAAAAAGCCTCAACTTCCAAAATGTCATCTTAAAGTGGTTATGATCGTGGTCAAAGTGAGTTTGATTTCAATATATCACTTTAGTTAGCTTCTAAATATTTTTTATAATAGCACGAGTCTTTAAAATATATTAAATTTTAAGTTGATCCTCGACTATTTTGACATTATTTATGTATTGATTCTTATTTAATCTTTACTATTTGCAACTCAACGGGAAAGTTAGGGTCGAACCTAACTAACTTATCCAACTAGGCCAAACAAACCCAACCTAGGTTTGGCCAGATTTAACATTGTCTGACATGGGTCCGAATTTTTTCAAGCTTGTTTCCACTTGAATTAGTATGGTATGGTCTAAACATGGCTTGCCATATACTCGACATGGGTCCAAATCAACTCAACCTAATGTTAACCTGGCTCAACTTGACTTGATGTGGCCGACTAGACTCAGCCAAAGGGTCAATTTGACTTGACTCAACAAAAGGTGAGTCCAACTCAACTTGACTTAAATGGGCCGAATCTACTCAGTATTATGCGAGCCACTAGGCTTGACCCAACAACGACCTGAGTGATTCAATCTGATGTGGCCAAACTCTAATCGGCCTAACATGAACATAACTCCATTTAATTTGACAATGTCCTGAAAAACCTAGGCCCAATGAGAGGCTCAATCAATTTGATTAGAGGTGGGCTAAAGCCTGACTCAACTTAGCATGAGGTGGACCTAACTCAACTTGACTTAGTTAAATGTGGGCTTGACATGACATGATCAGAGGTAGGGTTGACATGACTCGACCAAAAATGAGCCTGACTTTACTTTGCATGAGGTGGATCTAACTCAATCTAGCTCGAGGTAGATCTAACTCGATCCAATTCGAGATGAATATGACTCGATCCAGCTCGAGGTTGAACTTAACTTGACTTGATCGAGTTAGGCCCAACCCAACTTGGTTAAAGGTGAGCTTAACTTGACTTGGCCAAGGTGAACCTAACTTGATTATACCTGGGGTGGGTCGGACTCTACTAAGCCAAAAGGTGGGGTTGAACCGATTTAGCCCGAGGTGGGGTCAAATCGATTCAGTCCAAGGTGAAGCCAAACCATTTATACTCCAGGTTGGTCTGACCTAACTTGGCTCGAGGTAGGCCTGACTCAACTCATCTCGATGTAGGCTCGAGGTGGTCCCAAGTCGACTTAACTAAAGGTGGGCCTGACTCTATACAACTCAATATGGCTTTGGCACGACTCAGCCAGACATATGTCTAACTTGATTTGAGTCAACTCGACCCAACGTGAACCCGACTTGCCTCAGCTCAAGGTGGGCCTGACTCGACTTGGTTGGAGGTGTGCCCAACTCAATTGTGCTAGAAGTGGACCCAAATTGACTTGGGTGGAGATATACCTGACTAAACAAAGCCTAAGGTGAACGCATAGCTTGACATGGGCTTAATGTGGCTTAGCTTGACTCAATCCAACTCTATTTTGCTTAATGTGGACCCAACTCTATTAAGTTTGACATTGGTCCTACTTGACTTGACTTGATTGGGCTTGAGTTAACCCTACTCAACTCAATCTTTTGTGTCCAACTTTGTCTGCCAAACATAGGTTAGTCTCAACGTTGTCCAATGTAGACTCAATTCAACTCATCATAATATAGACTCAATTCAACTCATCATAATGTAGACTCTATCAACTTGGCCTGACCTAAACGTATCTTAATCGAGATCTAATCCAAAAGATTTACTTGAGTTGAACTCAACCCAACCTACTATATCATGACTTGATATTAACTCGTACAAACTGATCCATAGGTTTATTGTGGCCCATAAAACTTTTATTCCTATTTGCACCCTTTAAACTTTTCATTATGTTAATCTTTTGATCTTGTGGACTCTTTTTACTTCAACCTATATAGGCTAGGGTCAAACCTTGTAGACAGGAATAAGTCCAAGTGAAATGATTGTAAAGATGGCAAAACGGGACAGTCTTGTCTATTTTGGCCTGACCCGCCCGTGGCCCATTAAAAATAGGTTAGACTGGGTTGGCCCGTCAATAAAAACGGGTCAATAAAGGTAATTTGTGCCTAGAGATGTTAAAATGGGTTTCAACCCGTAAGCCAACCCGGCTCACCACGGGTTCGAGCCGGGTTGGGTTGAGAAAAATTCAGGTTTTTCGAAAGTGGATTGAACTCAACCCGGCTCACTTAACCCACGCGTTAAACGGGTTCGAGCCG
>Ga0099822_1009147_pt1 | contig 12544 bp, 8 predicted proteins | sample CowpeawhiteBW_FD_76839 | JGI IMG/M metagenome (GOLD analysis project Ga0099822, IMG submission 76839) | Root nodule microbial communities of legume samples collected from California USA - Cow pea white BW | ecosystem: Host-associated > Plants > Roots > Nodule | place: USA: California | collected... | reverse complement strand
TTCCTTCTTTCTCTCTGTGTGCATCTGTGTTGTAATTTGGTATTCTTGGGGTTATGAACCTTGCAGCAAGCATCTTCTGGACCAGGAAGATGTGGATATGGTGAATACACTTGACAAGGAAAAAGGTATCACACTGGAGGATTTTAAGCTCATTAAGATGCATATGGCCAGTTGTATGATCTCTTTTTCTATGTCTTTCTTCAATTTTTATCATACTTTTTATATATATTCCCCTCATGCCACAACACTGTTTTTGTTTTCTCTAACCTTTTGTTTCTGGCTATTGCTTATGATTATCGTTCTTATACTTGTTGATGTGGTGTCCGATTCTGAATTTCTAGTTGCTGTTGTCATCCTTAGTTTTGAGTGCTAGAATTGGTTTCGGAGGGAATTTCTTTTGATGCTTTTATGTTTTTTTTTTTCTGCATGTTGTTGTATATACAATGTTCTGAAAGATGTTTATAAAGAATAAATCATTAGGGCTATCGTTATTGATATCCTTCGTCATCTATAGAAGTGTTTGATTTTTGTTCTTTATCTGTGCTGAATTTCTTCTTTTTCCTTTCTTGCTTGAGCAGATATTTTGAAATTGGCACAACAAGTAAAAGTGAGACAGAGGTTTGAACTGTATTTCTTGAATATGCACAAGTCATCTCTTTTATATTTACAATTTATAGTGAAAAGTATATTGTATTACCAGAGAAAGATTCCTATATTGGTTTGATCTTTCTGGTTTAAACGCCTGTGCTTGGTCTGCAATGCATGAAGGGGACAGAACAAGGAATTGCCACACTTCTTGAGGCCAAAAGCCCCATGGACGTACAGAATATGAAGTATATGTATCATGTTGATTCTTTTCGTAGCCTTGTTTAGTTTGTCTGTATTTTGATTCTCTAGTAAGCAAGACACGACCTTCAAGATTGTATGACATGGGGTGTACAATAGCCTTGTTTTGTTTGCCTTCATTTTGATTCTCCAATAATCAAGACACGACCTTCAAGATTTGTGAGTTGGGATGTGCAATAGTTTTGAATGTAAAAGTTTTAACATAAGTTTTAAAAATAAACTGAAAATTAGGATGAGTCAGCCATTATGTCATTACTAAAACTCCTCTTTCTGATCAAGGTGATACATCTATATATGACGGGCTTTTTTGTCATGTAGGTTTATGCATAAACTTTATACACCCGCTTTCTAGAAATTCTTCAGAACCATGGCTAAGGAAATAGAAATGAATAGCCACTCTCAAATGCTATGCTGCATAGCTATAGTCAATTTACTATGTCCTTGCGTGTCAATTCACTATGTCCTTGATAAGAAAATTTTCAATATTTTTTTTTCAAAACTATAACATCTTTTGCCATTTATTTTGTGTTAACTCAATGATCATTTCTAATATGTTGGTCGATCTTTCAGGGTTGTGGCCACAGCAGTTACATACATGAGGCGTGTTTACACCAAGTATGTGTTGTGAACTTGTAAACTTCTAGTGTTAGTGTACGGAAAAGTTTGTCCTGAAATGGTTGGAACTTCCTCTCTTTCTTTTAGATTGGGGATAGCTTGTACGTTATGTAGTATTTGTGATGCTTGGAGTCAGTAATGCAAAGTTTGCTGCAGTATATTTCGTAATTTTTTTTCCTTTCGAAGTCAGGATTTATCATAGATGCAGAGTTTTTCTTTTTGGTTAGTGATATGCCTTTATGTTAGGGAAACCCATAACCCTCTCATTCTGGGATATCCGTTGTCTTCAATTGCCACATCAGTTGCTGTAAAGTTTATGGTGAAGATTCCAAGATAGGCCACTAACTTTTGGATTTAACCATGAGCATAACTTTTTTTTTTTTTCAAATGTACAGCTCCTGTGTATGTCATTTTTCAAATTGGACAAGTAACAAGTTGACCCTTATTATAGAAATAGAAAATTCATCTCTAATATCCAATTCATTTTTATAAAACAAGGGAAATGAACAGAAGAGAAAAATAGAATAGTACGTGATCCCATCTTGTGCACCTTTTTTTGTTTAATTTGATCAAATTGTCTTGTTTCTTGGTTGTTTGCTGCTAACTTGAGTTGCATGTTTTTTACTGAAAACTTTGTTTTTAGCAGTTGTTATTTGTCATTGCTGATTCTGATATTTTTTATTCTCTTAGTAGGTTTCAAATTTATGTGCCTGTATTGCTTAAATGTGCAGGCTGTTTTCTTATTCATAATGCTATCTTCTGATCCTGAAAGTAAATAGTATGTGCTTAATACCCTCACTAAGTGTTAACTGTTGACACTCTTCACTTTTTGTTTATTTTAAGGAAGAGTATGACAGAATATGATCCACGCTTGGTAGCTCCAACATGCTTGTACCTGGCATCAAAAGCAGAAGAAAGCACAGTGCAAGCTCGGCTTCTTGTATTTTACATTAAAAAGCTATGTAAGATGTTAACCTATAATTTTATTTTTCTTCATGTTGACTTCTGAAAGTAAAGTGAGTAATTTTTTTTCGAAGTTCTCTTGATACTAGATTTCCTTTCTATGCTGAAACGACAGATTTTGTATGCAGATGCTGATGAGAAGTATAGATATGAAATCAAGGACATACTTGAAATGGAAATGAAGGTTTTAGAAGCTCTTAATTATTACCTGGTTGTATACCACCCATACCGTTCACTATCTCCGTAAGTGTTTGATAATTATTGCTTTTTCAAATTTTGCGCACCGGAGTGTGGAAATTATGAAAAGCCAATTTTATTGGTTCATACTTTTCTGGCCAGAAAGCTTGCAATTTTAAGGAATAAAAATTGAAGAGAAATTGAAGACAGAATAAAAACTGAATCAGCTAGTTTAGGAAACAAAATTGTTTTTTCTTTCTAGATGACAGAATAACCTAATATAAACTAAATGTGGAAATAATATATATGGAAGAATTTCAGAAACATGTCACTAAAAAAATGATTTACACGCATTTATTTTTCCTTTGGTTCTCAGTCTTCACATTTCCCAACTGACAGCAAGTCAAACAAATACCAAAATGAACATTTTTGCAAATTAAGTCCTGTCAAGATAAAAATTGGTCAAAGAAGAACTGATCCAACATTCGTGTCATTTAGATTATATTCATTTCTGATTTCTCATTGTCATCATATTGATAATTCTCCAGGTTGCTTCAGGATGCTGGTTTGAATGATCTAAACATGACTCAGTTAACTTGGTAAGAGTCCTTCCTGTTGAACAGATGAGATCACTTTCTAAATAGGTTTTCCTTTCTTCTGTTCTTATTTTACATTTCCCATTTTATCCCCTTGTGCCCCCTTTATCGGCCCTGCTTTTACTGTTTGGCCTAACACACTTTTAAATGAAAATAATTGGACCCTTGCACTAGAATTTCCCTTATTATAAGGAAACAATGATGAAATTGGCTAGTTGGAGGACCAGGAACCAAGCATTACCCTATTCACTGACGTGTTACAGAGCTAAACTAAGTGCTTCATGTTGATTTATCTATCATATTATATGAAATGTCATTTGGTTGCGTATAAATCATCACATTTTCTTAAATAAGGCAGAAAAATTCTTGCTAGTATCATCCCTTTTTGCCAAAATTTTCTCAAAGTATGTACACTGTAATTAAATTTAAGTGGAGTGACAAATACATTTCTTTTATATATGTTTAGATATTAGAGAAAGCATTGAGAGGCTTTAGATTATTAAATAATATCAATCTGAATTCTGTATGTTCTAGGTAAAGATTTGTTCTTGAGATACCAATGTCCAGAGATGAAACAGTTGCTGTGGCATGTATATGTTATTCTTTATTTTTGTTAGTTATTTTTCATGGCAGTATGAAGTGCATTGGCTCTATCTAGTATGAATGAATTTTAGTTTCAAATGCAAAATCATATGCAAACAACAGAAACCACTGTACAATATTTTGCCAAAAACAACCTTTCTATTTATGCTACTTGAAATGGAAGATGTCTCGGTATTTCTTGCCTTCTAGCACTAGAGCTATTTTTTTTTTGTCAAGAGCTTCAAAACTTAGATTAATTACTTCTTTTCCATTTAATGCTTATGGTCACTATTATAACTACAATAGAGGACGTATCAGTGTTTCTCACATGTCTAATTATAGAAGACAACAGTTTTTCACTTTTTCACTTGAAGACAATTCAGTATCATAGTCATAAAAAGTTTTATGGGAATTTTTCCAACTTTACTGTTGTAGCTATGTTAGAGTATACTACCATTTGTTTTTGAATGTTGTTAAGTAGATCCTTTAAGAAAGTTGCTTCAGTGCTGTATAACTGAATCTGTTTATCCAGAGACATCATTTATTTTCATATCACTATTAAGCCTGCTTTCTATTGAGCTAGCAGCTATCTTGCTAACGCTGTTGAAATTACAACTTCTATTATTCTTTTATTAATAGTTTTTTTGTTGGATTAAATTTCCAAAGAAAAAAAATAATGAAGTTCATACATGCAGGGGCCTTGTAAATGACACATACAAGATGGACCTAATTCTTGTACATCCTCCGCATTTGATTGCTTTAGCTTGCATATATATTGCTAGTGTACTTAGGGATAAAGACACCACTGCTTGGTTTGAAGAACTTCGTGTTGACATGAACGTGGTGAGTGTTCCTTTGTTTTTTCTAAGCACTTATTTGTTGAATCCATCCTGAAGTGTATTAACCATCTCTTTCTCCTTTTCTATTTTTTGTTTACTTTATTTGCAATATTCTTGTTAAATTTGACAATAATCATAAATTGTGCAACCTAAATTTCGCCTGCTATGACTGCTGTGGAAAGTGGGGCACCCATAGGATCAATTGGACAATCCTAAAATGAGAAAAATAGTTGCAAAAAATTTTCACGGTTTGGCTTTATGGCAAATGTGTTCGCTAATTCAACACAGAATATACAAGTGGTTTAATTCCATTTTATATCCAAAATGGAAAAAGGCAAGGAGTTGCTTAATTCCACAATGTCAAATACAGTCAAAATACCTCGTACATAATAGTGGTATCTCACAATAATTTCTGAAATATCTTACTCAAAGGCTCATTGCTAGAAGCTCTAGTGTAATACATCTCTCATTCTCCGATGACCAACATTAAACGATATCTGATGCTTGGATGGTGTCTTGCAAAGTTACATGAAAAGTCTTTGTGATTACTGCCCCTTGGTGAACCCTTGGCTTGCTTTAAAGCCAAATAGTCTCATATTAACTTCTGAAACCCTTTCATGCATCCAATAATTTGGCTGGTTATTAAACAATACAAAACAAATTGTAATTCTGGCATTTATACTTAAAATCTCATCCACATAAAAGAGCAAGTTATTGTTGTATCGATACTATTAGGAATGTAGTGCTGTACCAGTGTCAGGCAACGGTTCTACATGGATGATCAGATGGTTGAGTTGGTTTCAACGGATGTTCTACAGTGGTTTTATTACATCATGCTCAGGCTTGTTGCACAGCTCTAATAGTGACGATCTCACTAACTTTGAGAATTTAGCAAGTCATATTGTCTGGTTATCTTTGATGTTTCAATTTTGGATTCTCACTACATCATTTTGAGTCAACCATTAAAAGAGTTTTTTTCCAAAGATTTTTTCATCTAAATATTGTCCTCTTTCTTTAATGAATAAAAGGATAATTTATGAATCTTCTTGTGTAAACACCCTACAGCAAAATGGGGGCAGAATGAAAAATTGGGCATCTCATAAATGTAACTTGAGCCTCTCTTCTTCATAAAAATGTACCAAAATAGTATATGGGAGAAACTATCCTTACTACTATGGTCAATCGTCTACCCTCCAAAACACTAAACAATAACAGTCCCATTCAATTATTCTCTAAATTTTTTCCCTACTTTAGGACAACAAATCATCTTGTATCTCATCTTTCACTGTATCCTTTGTCCATGTTCATTCTAATCATAAGGGTAAACTTGATCTTTAGGTTATTAAGTGCGTATTTATTGGTTACTCATCTACCAAAAGAGATACAAAGGTTACCCCCCTCCAACAAAACGATTTCTTGTGTCTCGTGATGTCATATTTGAAAAAAATACACAATATTCTCAACCTCATCTTCACAAGGAAAGCTCATTCATTGAAGATAAGTATAATTCATTCTCCTGTTCACTCTCTTTTTGTGTCAAGCCTAAAGATAATTGGAAAACAAACTGGAAGTGTTATCCATCCACTACAAGTATTCTAAAAAAGGAGAAGGTCTGTTATTCAATCACCACAAATCCATGAATCGAACCTACGCCTGAAATACCTAACATTAATGTAGAATAAAATATGCCCGCCATTGAAGTTTAGGATCTTCCAATTGCAGTAAAGAAAGGTGTTAGAGAATGTACTCAAAAGCCAAGGTACCGATTGTCACACTTTGTGTCTTGTGATAAACTATCTTGTAACCAAAAAAGCTTTATTGGTCATCTAAATATTGTCACTATTCTAAAAGTTGTAAATGAGGCATTGCATAGGAAGGACCGGAAAAGTGCTATGAAGGTTGAAAGGATTGCTCTAGAAATGAATAAAGCTTAGGAGTTGGTGGATCTACCTAAAGGAAAAGATCTTGTTTGATGTAGGTAGGTATTCATGGTTAAATACTAGCAAGATGGGATATTAGAAAGGTATAAGGCAAGGTCAATAGCTCAGGGATATACAAAAACATATGAGATTGACTATCTTGAAACTTTTTCACTTGTTGCTAGAATAAATAGGTTGGAATTTTATTGCCTCTAGCAACTAACTATGGATGAAGTTTGGAGCAATGGGATGTCGCAAAATGCCTTTCTGCATGGCAATTGTGAGGAAGATATTTACATTGAGGTCGCACCTGGGTATAAAGCCATGGAGGGAAAGGTGTGTAAACTAAGGAAGACACTCAATGGATTGAAACAGTCTCCTAGATTGGTACATTTACTACTCTATTGAAGATCATTGGGTACAAGCAAAGCCAAGGTGACATACTATTTATTAAGCATTCAACTTTAGATGGAGTTACCACACTAATTGTCTATGCAGATGATATAGTTGTAATAGGAAATGATCAGGCAAGAATGAAAGCCTTTTAAAAATATTTGATAATAGAAGTTGAAATTAAGGAGTTACACAGATTGAAATATTTCTTAGGCTTTGAAATGACTCATTCCCATCATGATATTATATCGTCCAACAAAAGTATGTGTTGGTAAATTAGGATGCAAACCAGTAGAGACACATGTTGAACAAAATTACAAACTTGGTGAATCAATGGAAGATCTAGATATGTGGATAGACAATTTTATCAAAGATTGGTCGGGAAATTGATCTGCATGTCTCACTAGGTCCGACATTACCTGGGTTGGAGTTATAAGTTAGTTCATGCATAATCCAAAGGAGACTTATCTCATAGTTGTTTATTGCATTCCTTATTAGTTGAAAGGAAGTTCTAGAAAAGGAATTCTATTTACAATGGGGAATGAGGTAATCTAAAAGTCAACATAGATGTTGACTATGTAGATTTTATAGACGATAGAAGATGCACTTGTAGACATTGCACTTCTCTTGGAGGAAATTTAGTCACTTGGAGGAGTAAGAAGCAAAATGTTGTGGCAAGATCAAGTGTTGAGGCAGAGTTTAGAGCCATGACCTTAGGGATTTATGAAATACTATGGTTAAAGATAATTTTAGAAGACCTAAAGATTGATTGGAAGAAGCCTATGAGAATATATTGTGATAACAAGTCATCCAGTGCAACATGATTAAACTAAGCTTGTTAAAGTAGACAAACACTTCGTAAAGGGAGATTGGATAATGGGACAATATCTACACCATTTGAAATCAACTTGCAAATGTGTTCATAAAAGGGCTAATTGGTAGTACTACAATTTAGTCTATTTGTTGGCGAGTTGGGAATGGATGACATCCACTCATCAACTTGAGGAGAAGTGTCAAAATCCCTTGAATTATTGCATTTAAAGTTTTCTTGTATAATTTTAATTATGTAATTAGGAGATTTAATTACTTTCCTTAAGCAGTGGGATAATTAGAAGGATTAATAGGTTGACAATATATTTTATATTAATTGTACATGATCATTGATCTTGAATTGTAGGATAGATTATATTCATCATAAATTAGGATTTTCAGTTATTAAGTATTTGTATTCTATTTAAGAGCAATTGCTCCTTTATGAATAATATCGTAAATTTTTTTATGATAATGTATTGATGTCTGTTGGAGATCCCACAATGACTTAAGGCAAGGTCAAGTTATAGTACTGAACACAAATCGTACCTTACAAGTGAGATTGAGTCAGGCTTAAACCTCTTCCTAATATGGTATTAGAGTCTATCATAGTGAAATTTATTAAGTCTATCGTGCCACCTGCTATCAAGTTACCCACAAATATCTTACATGGACTGAGATAAGGACAAAGCGCATTGCTAGTCTTTTACAATGCCTTCCAACTCTAACATTGGTGCGGGAAGATCTTTCTCTAGAGTTTGTTTCTGCTTTGCTTCCATCTCTTAGATTTACTACTGTTTTGGCTGTTGATCGTTTTTTGATGGGCGTCCATCGCTAGTGTCTGCCTTCCCAGTACACACTGCCTACCCTCCATCCTGAATCTGATGGCAAGTTCATTCCTTTGGCTAAATGGTCCTATAATACCTTCGTACTCTATTCATACTTTGCTCCAACCATGCCTTTCAAAGGCACAAACGGCTATGAAACGTTTACTAACAGAAAATGTTGTGACGGGAGTTACAATTTCAGTGATTGTGTTTAATGTTAAACTATGAACCTACTGCCAACCCTCTCAGTCACAGGTTCCCATGATAAGCTTTCCAAGCTTTTTGGTCCTTGTTCAATGGCGTGGATCTTGCGCGCCATAAGACACCACCTTGGAAATTTGGGATGATATTTGTTCTGCCCATCACCTTGAGGACAAGGTGCTTCCACTGTGTAGGAATTGTTAGCAGTGCTTATCTCACAAATATGCATATTATTGCTAGATTCCATTTTCTGTTTCAAAATCAGTGTAACTTCTTAAGATGCCGGATGTTTGATGGAGCTCCAAAGTGCATTAGCCATTTGTGGTGCCCCAACAGTTTAAAAACACTTTCATGCAAAATATTCTGATCATGCATTAGACTAGAATTCTAATCATTTCAGTGATAAAAGAAAAAGAGCTATTTTAAGTGATTGTTTATGTTCTTTGGCAGGTCAAAAACATATCAATGGAGATACTTGATTTTTATGAAAGCCATAGAATGTTCACTGAGGAAAGAATCAATGCTGCTCTCCAGAAGTTGACCTTGAGACCCTAAAAGCTTTACTTGAGGTGATGAGTCAATGCTGAATATGTGGAATGAAATTATACTGTCTGGTCTTGAATGATTTTGACATGTTTTGCGGTAGAACGCTTTCAAAATGTATCCAATAGTAAGGGCACATAATATGGGGTTAATTCAAAGGGAGTGATGTAAAGGCAATATTTCTTGGTTCAGAGAATCTTTAGTTTTATCTATTTACTGCGTCATAACTTGATTGCACTAAACAACCTATAATTTTATTTTATTTTGCATATATAATATTTTGTTCCATTAAATAGGAATACTTTAATTTTATGCTCTGTTTTGATTGTGCTTCTTGTATTTTTGTTTCGAACCATGGTGTTAGTTTTTTTTGGGTTTAGTGTAACGGTGACTACACACATGATAAAAAAAGAAGTTAAATTATTTTTTTGTCATTCTATTTGTTAGGTTAGGTAGTGTCAATTTGGTTTTCAATTTTTTTTTGGTCTTAGTTTGATCCTTATTATTTTAAAAATAATTTAATTTAGTTCTTATTGTTTGTTTTATTTTTATAAATGGAACATTTTTTGATTTCGAAATTTGAATATTATAGTCATAACTCGAAGTGCTCTTTGGTGTATTTCTAAAAAGAATCCTTTTTCTTTGTTTAAAAGTATTTTTACAAATATTGAATAAAAATGTCAATGTTAGTAAGAATATTATTATAAGATTTATACAAAAAGTAAATTGAGTCTCAATTTAAGAAAGGACAAAATTGTTTCATTTTTACAAAAATTAGACTAATTTGAAACTAAAAACAAATATAAAAACCAAATTGAATCATTTTGACACATGACACAACTGTGAAATGACATGTGTAAAAAATAAACAAAAACTCAAAAAAAGTTAAATAAAAATTAAAAAAAATCACAACTTGACATGTGAGGTTGACTTTAACTCCGTTTGGTCAAAATTGATAACATAGACCAAATTGAATCATTTAAAAAAAAGGACCAGATTGAGATAAATAAATATTGAAGGACCAATTTGACATTATTTGACAAATATAAGGACCAAAAGATCAATTTAACCTAAAAAAATGTAAACTAAATTGCGTCACATCCATTAGAAATGTTACTATATATGAATTGAAAAAATATAATATATTTAGAAGACTAGGGATGACAATGAGTTTGATTTGGATAATTTACTCATTTTTATTTGATATTCTTATTTGATATCGGTTTAAAAAAATATTTGTAAGTTTTTTAAAACGGTCGATACATGTAGATATTTAAAAAAAATATTTTATAAATTTTAAAATAGAATTGAAATAAAATTACAAAAATATAAATTAAATACCAATTAGATTTTAGTTTTAAATAAATTTAATTTAATAAAATATGTATTAAATTTTAATTTTAATTAGTTTAAATATAATAATATAGATCAATTTTAATTTATAATTTTTTGTTGGTAACGGATATTTGTTGGAACAAATAATATGATATTTATATCTGATTTGTTTATAAACGGATATTAAAAAATAATTGAGTTTTCTAAAATTAAGGATACATGTAGATATTTTAAAAATATATTTTATAAACTTTAAAATAAAATTACAAATATAAATTAAATTTTAATTTTATATAAATTTAATGTAATAAAAAATATATCAAAATTTAATAAAATATAGATTAAATTTTAATTTATAATTTTTTGTAAGTAACGATTATTCGTTTGTACGGATAATATGATATCTATATCTGACCCATTTATAAATGGGTATTAAAATATCCATAAATAATATCAACTATTCATCATGAATTTTATATACGAATACTTATAAGTGCGAATATTTTTGTCATCCCGAACAAAGACACGTATGAAATATCCACAAATAATATCAACTATCCATAATGAATTTTATATACGAATCTTATAAGTGCGAATATTTTTGTCATCCCGAACAAAGACGCGTATGAAAGTGAAATTGTATGACAATTAAAAAAGAAATATATTTATAAATTTTATAATAAAGTAATATATTTGAAAGAAATAAATATAGAATAATATCTATTTAATTTTCCACACCAATTATTCAATACATTTCCATTTAGTAGATCATGAATTTTCTTTACTGTCTCTTACTAGTTTAGAAGTTAACTATATTTATAATAGATATTTTAAAATTCTTCTACTTGAGGGTCAAAGTATTTTTCTTAGTTATATTTACCTAGTGTCACCTTTATCATTTATTTTCCTTTCATGAAAAAAAGTGTATTTTTTCTATTCTCAAAATTCTTTTTTATACATTTTGTAAGCCCAACTAATTCATTTTCTTATGAAGTTGATTCCTTAAAATTGTGAGAAAGAAATAAAACATTGAACCAATTCAAAATAAATGGTTTGAAGTTTATTTTTTCTTTAAACTTGGTTGGAACTTATGGTGAAGAAGATTTAAGATTAAATGATGCAAAATAAATTAATTTAAGATTTAAACCTATATTACAATCCCATACCTTTCGTTTTGCATTTCATAAATATTAACTTTTCTACTTTCTTTTTAAATTGTACAAAACTCACTAGTTCAAATTCCACTTTTTAATTTGCTTATAGGCTTCGATTATAGTGGAATCGAAGTCTATAAGGAGGTGGTGACATTTTTGCAATTTTCTCTAACATTTTTGTCTCGGGTCACTTAAAAATCGAAGCAGTAAGTAATTTTAGGCCTTGGTTATAAATGAATCGAAGCCTATTAGGCAGCCCAATAACAAAAAATTTCAAAAATATCACTAGCATTAGATGCTTTGGGATGACATGGACGACACTCATTCATGTCAGTTGTAACATCCCTAAGGAATATTACTTAAAAATAAATAATAAAAGAAAGAAATTATATCAAAAGTCGTCTCAATAATAATCCCAACACGGGAAAATTTAAATTTATTAAAACACGCGCCATAACTCATAACTGAAACAATAAAGTGTTACAAGTTCTCAAAATTCGTGTTCATCAATAAAAGCATAATGAAATACAAGTGAGAAAAACCCTAACTCTAATCCCAAAGCTAGCCCTCACTCCGTCGCCTGTACATCCTCAGCACCACCTGTATCAACATTTGCTCCCGTGTAACGAATCACACGATCATCGCCATACACAAACAGAAAGGGTGAGCTGAGAAAAATAAAATAACAGATATATAATACACAAGATATATCATACACCCGTCTTATTCATTCTACATAGTTCT
>Ga0099822_1009145_pt1 | contig 12545 bp, 7 predicted proteins | sample CowpeawhiteBW_FD_76839 | JGI IMG/M metagenome (GOLD analysis project Ga0099822, IMG submission 76839) | Root nodule microbial communities of legume samples collected from California USA - Cow pea white BW | ecosystem: Host-associated > Plants > Roots > Nodule | place: USA: California | collected... | reverse complement strand
CTTTCGATCTAAAAAAAAAATTTCATGTATTAAGAGATTTGCTGATTCATTTAAATAAATATTAATACATCACACCTTTTTGTTATATATATATATATATATATATATATATATATATATATATATATAAAGTTGTTTTTAACTTAACCAAAGCTATTAGGATAGTGGAAGTTTATAAAATCATAAATTTTGGAATTGTAACAAGATGGTAGTTTTTATCTTTTACAATGTAGATGTAGGTCGGTGTCATCCCGACCCAACCAGGATGCGTACATGGCCGGCATCATCCCGACCCAGGTAGTGGCTGGCCACATCTCGGTCTGGTGGGGAATGCTGAAAGGTAGTCTCTTTGCAACCCAATTAAGCACAACAGTCCAATAAAACACAACGGTCCAACAAAGCACCATAAGGGCATTGGCAAGGCAAGAAGCCCGGGTATATCTCAACCCATTTGGCCGTGTATATCCTGGCCTAAATTGTGATGGATGGAAAAAGGGGACTGATTTGCAGAGGTACAAAGGAACAACGCATAATCTCATTAAATAAGGCAAGAGCTTATCCTTTACAAGGTACACACGAGCAATCTAAGTCAATAAAGAAAGAGCTTATCCTTTACAAGGTACAGACGAGTAATCCCAATCAATAAGGAAAGAGCTTATCCTTGACAATATGCAAACGAGTAATCTCAATCAATAAGGAAAGAACTAACGCGTGCAATCTTAGTGAGAAAGGAAAGAGTTGATAATATGAACGACCCGCAAATAATAATAACAGGTCTACCAAGTGAACATTATAAATTGGGGTCTAGTAACAAAGAGGTTTGCTTTTCTAACTTTGCTACATACTCTCATATCGAATCACTATTTGACTTGAGCGTCAAAGTGCCTGCAGGTACCCCACCCTCAGGGTTCACGCAGTGAGCAGATCCAGGTAGAGTCCGAAGAGAAACAGAAAAAAGATCGACACAAAGAATTTTTAAGATTGTCTAGTTCCATACTAAAACAGTACCGATTAGGTACATACAATAAAAATATTACTTTTAACATAAAATCAATTTTTATGTTAATATTTTATTAATATTTTTAATTTAATTTGAATTATTTTAATTAAAATTCTATTTATTAGGTTTACTGAATTTCATTTTAATCGAAATTCATTCCATGTGAATTTTGAGTGATATTATAACTCATAATACTGATAAAGTAAATTTTTAATTAAAAAAAAGGTGAATTTTAATTATATTTATTTTTAATCGGTTGTATTCTGGCTTATATTAATTTTAATTAAAGTATAGATTTTATTTTAACTAAATACATATATATTCACCTTGGGTAGAGGTGCCGCAGCGAAAAAATAAAAAATAAAAATTAATGCGATTTCACAATTTTGTTCGAAGATCATATTAATTTTAGGTTAAAATATCTTTTTGGTCTCAATTTTCGTCAAATTTTTTTAAATAAGTCTTAATTTTGGTTTTGCGTTCAAATAGGTCCTAATTTTTATCAATTTTGTTCAATTGGGTCCTTTTTTGCTAACACCGTTTAAATCATTAACGGCCATGAACAACGACTGCCACGCGTCACTTTGTGGTTTTTTTGAATTTTTTATTTTTATTTATTTTTAATTTTTTTTTAAGAATTTTTTAAATGTACACGTGTCAACCCAAGAGCGTGCCACGTGTCACTTCGTGGTTTTTTTGATTTTTTATTATATTATTTTTGAATTTTTTTAAAATGTCCACGTGTCAACCCAGTAGTGTGCCACGTGTCAAAGTCAATATTTTATATTCAATTTGATCCCTATATTTGTTATTTTTGTTCAATTAGGTCCTAATTTTTTTAACATTGACCAATTTGGTCCCTATCGAAGATGTGACCAAATTTAATTTTTATATCAAAGTTATAATGATGTGAATTTTAATATATTATATTAAAATATTTAATAAAAAATGTGAATTTTAATATAAACATTAAATTTGGTTTTAATTTGGAGAGGGACCAAATTGGTTAATGTTAACAAAAATTGGGACCTAATTGAACAAAAATAACAAATATAGGGACCAAATTGAACAAAAATAACAAATATATGGATCAAATTGAATTTAGAACATTGACTTTGACACGTGGCACGCTACTGGGTTGACACGGGACATTTAAAAAAAATTTAAGAAAATTTAAAAAACATTTAAAAAAAATTCAAAAAAAAATAAAAAAAAACACGAAGTGACGCGTGACACATTCCTAGGTTGACACGTGTACATTTAAAAAAAATTAAAAAACTTTAAAAAAAATAAAAAAAATAAAATAAAAAAAATAAAAATTCAAAAAAATCACGAAGTAACATGTGGCAGTCACTGTTCATGGCCGTTAATAATTTTAACGGTGTTAGAAAAAAAGGACTCAATTGAACAAAATTGACGAAAATTTGGACCTATTTGAACACAAAACCAAAATTATGACTTATTTGAAAAAACTTTGACAAAAATTGGGAAAAAAAAGTATTTTTTTTAACTTTAATTTTATTATGTTACGATTATGTGTAAAATTTAACATGTAATAATTATTATGTAAAATCGTAGGATTTTATTATTTTATTATTTTATTATTTAAATATCAATCGATTTTATCTGGAATGGTTGTAGCACCATTACTTAATTCAGTTGACGTAATTTTCTTTGCATTTTATTTTGGTTCCACTATAAAAAATGGTGAAAAAATATAAATAGGTTATTTATGTTAAAAAATAGGTATCACATTATATTTTCAATATAAACATTATGAGCACGTCGTGACATGGTAATCTTAACTCAAGTGACGATGATTAAGTAATTTGGATCACTGTTCTAATTCATGTTTCTTGATTAATTCTTGTATTATTCTTAATAATTTATTTTTTTACATTTACATTTTAAATTTATTTGGTTTATCGCCACTCTACATTTTTAATTTCTCAAACATTTTTCTTCAATCCATCTGCATCTTAACCACTCTCATTCACATCATTAAAAGCAAATTTTGATTTCAATATTCCAAGCTTTCTAAATCCCAATTATTAAAATGAATTCTTAATTTACACTCACATAAAAAACTCAATTCATTGATATCGATATATTTTGTAAAATTAGTCCAAATTATAAATAGTTTATACATAAACTTTTATTAATTTGAAATCTTAAATTAAAATATCTTAATTTATATTGAAAAAATAATTTGTTTCTAGTCATATTACAAAAATTCACATTAAATTTATTTAGTTCACGGAGACATACTTCAACAAGTATTGAATCAAATTCTCGAGAAACAATCACACACTATTTTTTTTTTCCGAAATTAAAGTCTTTTAAGATTTGATTTACTATAAGACCTAAATTAAAAACAGTATCACAAACGTAATAAAAAAAAAATGAATATCGGCCAATTGATTTAACCTCATTCTAATACTATCTTTGTTTTAAACATATAAATATATATAATAAAAGTTGAAAAAACTAGACAACAAATTATGTAACATAAAAAGAAATTTCGTCATGCAACTTTCTCCTCTTGTATGTGAAGAAGAGTAGTAAAAGTGTGTTTTACTTAACTTTTATAATTATTTATTCTTAAAAACTAAATTTATAATTAATTAAACAAATAAATCTAAATAATTAAAATCAAATAAAATATAACAAATAAATAAAAAATACATAGATAATAATAATATAAATTACAATAAATTAAATAAATTTTTCTTTTATTTCTCATTATTTTCCATTTAAATTTACTTATTTTCACTTCCACAACCTATTATTCAATTCAAACATAAGCTAAAAAAAGTAAACTAAAACACAAGTTGACTTCAATAATTGTCACCTTCTCTGATTTGTTACTGAGGTGTTTACTATAATTGTCTGTATTAAGTTTTTTTTAAGTCTTTCATTTTTTTATTTTATTCTATTAATTAAGTTGTTGACTTTATTAATTATAGTTTAATTTAATTACTCTTACTTGTATCATGGTGTTAGAAGGTAGGATTGGAGAGAGAGAGTCCTGACTGACACCACAAATAAAGTACAGACAATGAGACGTTGGGACACGTGAATCCAGTGTGATTACCACGTGAATCCAACCTTCTCTCTAAATTAAAATAAATGAGTAATGACAAATATACTACACACTTTTATTTTATATATATTTATTAAAATTATTATTTATTGTTTTATCGCATCATATATTTTATAAATTTATTATTCTCATATATCAATTATTAATTATTGTTTTATATATATATAAATCATATTTTATATATATATATATATATATATATATATGTATATATAATAATCCAAATTCTTTTTTAGGAGTTTTTTTTTTTTATTTCAAGGTCTTTTTAATTTCGAATATGTAAAAATGAGTCCGTTCAAATTTTTTTCGTAAAACAAGAGTAAGTCGTTAGGATAGAGGACGATATTACAATTGAAGTCGTCCTCTACTCTGTCGATTTCTTTTTTATTTTTTTCAAAAAATGAAGTAATCATCTTAGAAACCGGTTTCTAATAATTGTAAAAGTGAAGTCATTCTTATACGTGACAACTTTATTTTTTTTAATTTTAATATTTCCAAAATTCCAAAATACAGGTTTAATCCATAGTAGACCAAGAAAACAAACTGCAGTAAAGATTGTCACTCTCGATGAATATATAGAATGACAATATATTAAAAAAAACATTAAACTTTTGACTATAGAATATTTATGTAAAAATATAATTATTTTCAACTTTTTTTTTCTCTTCTTCACTTCTCTGACTAATCAAATAAATCAATAATGAAATTGTATGGTATTACTCATGAGTCACTAAGTGACACCAACATCCTAATTAACTGAAGCAGTAATGAAATGTAAAGACATCATTGCAGTGTTACGAGTGAAGTTGTTATGTTCTAGGATGACTTCACTTGTAATGTCGTCTTCTACCATGATGACTTGTTCCCACTTTACAAAAGAAATAAAAATTAATGGACCACTTTTATAAATTCAAGGTCGAAAAATTCTAAAGTACAAAAAAGTCTATCTAGAAAGGAAGATTACCACCTTTTCTTCCTAAGTCTTCCTTCCTTAGTAATAAAATGTTAAATTTATAAAAAATAATAATAATAAATAATATTCCAAAACCACTTATGTGGACAAGATGTGACACCACTTGAATTTCACAATGATATTTTGACTATTCAATTTTAACAACTTTCTTTTACAACATAATATGTCATCTTTTAAGTGATTTTGAAATATTAAGAATGAGAAAATGGAGAACCATTTAGAAGATGCCACCTAAGATTATAAGAGAAAGTTGTTAAAGTTTAGTAGTCAAAAAATCATTTTCCAGAAATTATATAACAAGGCTTCTTTTGGGTTATGCAGACTTGAGTTGAAGTTGCTTATTTGGCTTGTGCTTAATCCATTGATTAAGATTTTCCAAATTTTTTATGGTTTTTTTTAGGGATGATTAGGATACGATTATATAAATATGATTTGAGTATGATCTATACATGAAATTGAAATTATTTTCGACTCAAAAAAAATAAATTTATGAATTTTTTTATATGATGTTCAACATCATCATTTTATTTTTAACTAGTGTGGAACATAGACTCTCCCACCTTAGATTCCAACAATTTTCTCGTACTTGCTACCCAACGAATTGGCAATGGTACACTTCATTCCCTTCACCACAAAAATATCTCTCAATCCAATCCATTGCTGCCTAACTCCCATAATGTATGACAGAAGTTTGTGGACAAGATGTGACACCACTTCAATTTCACATTGCTAATAAGAAGAACAACTATACTTATATTATTAATTCATTTCACAATTAATCTTAGCCATATCTTGATTTTCATCACTTCCACTCTTTCTTCGTTTCAATACTACTCTATGATACCTTCTTTATGGTCTAAAAGAAAGAAATTTAGTTAGTATTGTTGCAGTGCTAACAATTATTATTAGCCAAGATAATACTATATTATGCTTGATTCCTATCTAGATTCCATGTAAGTTAAGGCTTTTGATTTTATTCTCTTTTTATATTCATGCACTTTCTGTCTTTCTTTCTTTTCTTTTCCTTTTTTTGGTTTATAGTTAAAGTGTGTGATTTTGTTCCAGTTATGGTAAATGTCCTCTTGAACTGACATGGGAAAATTATCGGCAGAAAAAAGGTTCATCACCTCCCTCGTCTGAAAATTCAATAAAAGCAATTCAATGCAAAAAGTGCAAGGTTGAGTTCACCGTACTCGCACCTGGACAATTTACAACCAAATTCTCGTCAAAGTTCTTGTCTTCGTCTTCCTTCAGAACGAGCACACATGATTCAAAGTGATGAGTTTGCAAAGGCTGCTTCTAGCAGCAAAGGTTCTGAGCATTCCTCAGTCATAAACTCATGTAATTTGACTTCTGATGCATCAAATTTCGTTCCTGATGAGCAATCTCCAGCTGATGAAGCCTTGTTAGAATCTTCTTCCCTATGCTCCCTTGGAGCCTCAAATAACAGAAACATCTGTAGTAGGAAACATGATGACATCGATGACTCGGTTCAGAATAACGAAGAAATAGTAAAGAAAAAGGCTGCTAGGGAAGGCACTGGAGTGAAGAGAAGTAGGAATGCAGAAGTTCATAATTTGTGTGAAAGGGTGAGGGACATACACATTGGTGATGTGATGACAAGAAACAGTTTAAGAAATTATGAGCTTGGAGATTATTACACTCTTCAATAACATCTTACTTTTGTTGATGTTTGCAGAAAAGAAGAGACAAGATCAACAAGAGGATGCGTATATTGAAGGACCTCATACCCAACTGCAACAAGGTTTGGACTTTGGATTCATACAGTTCCCCCCCTCTCCTTTTCTGAAAATTTTGCTTGTTTTAATTCCTTATACGCTGTTGTGTCCTTTTTGTATCTTAGAATGACAAAGCTTCAATGCTTGATGATGCCATTGAATATCTCAAGACCCTCAAGCTTCAGTTACAGGTATACCTTTTAAGTGTTTTACGTGTATCAAATTAGTTTGTTTCCTTGTGTTAAGGTTAGTTTTGTGATGCAGATTATGACAATGGGTGGTGGATTTTGCATGCCTTTTATGATGTTACCTAATGCTGCTCATTGCATGATGAACGCACCCCATTTGCAGCATTTGCAGCAGTCAGGCACAACCTTCCCTTGCAATCTGCCTCAGTTCCCTATCACACCTTTGCCTGCAATCACTGACAACAGAGTTCACATGTTTCGTTTCACGCCCATTTCTCATGCACCACCGTTCATTCCAATGGCTCAAAACCCTTCCCAGTTAACTACTCTATTGGCCTCACTCTCCAACAACTCATATCTTAATGGACAAGCTGAACTTGCAATAAAACAACCACTGAAGCAGGTTTTCCCTCACCACTAGCCATTAATTTGTACCCTAGAGATAAAGATAAACATGACCATGTTCAACACTGCACTCTGACTTACCAGTTGGATAGAGATCAGAAAGTATAACGATATATAAGGATTTCATTACCTTGAAAGTGGTTTCAATCTCTTACAAGATTGATATCAAGTCTTATTTGTGTTGTATTTCCTTAGTAAATCCTTAACATTTATTGCTTTGAAGCACCGATGGAAGTAGCCATTTTGTTCTTAACTTTTTGATCTTGGTCTTACTCAGTTTGATGCTGGTATAAATATAAGGTTTTTAGTGGTGTTGTATCTGGTAATATAGTATAAATTATTAATCCTCAAATAATACACTGTGATTGAGTTTACCGTCGATTTTTCTTTACTTTTTGGATAGTCCTAATCCAAAGTAAATCAAATTTAAGAGATATGAGAAACATGAAAACACCAAAATGATAGATTGACATTTGTAGTCTTAAGAAGACATGCATTCGAAGAGAAAGAAAATCTAATTCAATGTTACAGTTTCTTCCAAAGACAAATAAATAAATCATAAATAATCCAACTTGGAATCGTGTATGCTCTTTTGGGTTGTGTTACACTGGAATCAGTAAATTGGGCTCATAGGCCTGTCAGTTTTGGCAGTTACTTCATGCACCCACTCTTATTCCGATTTTTTTTTTTTCAAAAACTTTAATAGATACAGGAAAAAAATTGATTAGACGCAAGAAGTAACACCCGTCAGTTTTTTCATGATATAGACAACATCTTTTCTCATAATCTGGGACCAAAATTATGCTTACCATAAAAGAATTCAATTATTAATAATTTTTTGTGCATAATTTAAAACGAAATGAATAATTATATATATCGGATAGACTTTATTTGTATTTTTTTTCGTTATAATTTTAACAGTTCATATCAATAGTGATTAATTTTTTATTTAAATCAATTTTATGAAATATTAATCAATACATTGTGCCAGTGTATTTTTAAAATAAACTTTTATTAATAGTTTCTATAAATAATTAACTACTAAAATGTTTTTTTCTCAAGGTAGATTTGACTAAAATATTTTAAGTCGTTTGAACTTTATGTATACGAAAAATACGATCAAAGTTCATTGAGCTTTTCAATAAAAATTAATTTAGTGAAGTGGACGAATATTTCAGGCTAATATACGTAGTGACCTTAAATAAATAATTGTAGCTAGAACTGTACATTAATTTAATATATTATCCATCCAAGTTATTTCGAAAATGTTTTTATCACCTTAGAAAAACTGATTTTATTTATTTATTTAGTATCGCTTGATAAAAGAAGTAGTCTTTAAAATTTACAATATATATATTTTTTGCAGAATTAGGCTTGCAGCCCAACTGTACAGTAAAAAAATGGCTTAGTGTTCTGGAAATTTTAACCGCACCCTTAATAGCACTAAGTACACATCCATCATTAAAAAAGTGTAAATTTTGATATTTCCTTCCCTCTCTTACTCACACGCCTTGTACCTATTTTTTGTTCTTCACAAGATGATAATTCTTTTTTGGTTGAAATCCATGTGAAAAATAAGTCTTTTGTACCATTTTCCACATTATTGATTTTAAAAAAAATTGTTTATGCAAAGTGTCATAGATTGTTTAGAAGACAGTTATTATGATTGTGTTTCTTGAGGATTTTAGTTCGATACTCATTTAATATAATTTTGGTGAACCAAATTAACTTGGCATTGATTCTTGATATTTAAGATTCCACAATTAAAATAAATTTATACGAAAACCACTTATATTGTGATTAATTTCACAAAGATATTCAATTCACTTAATTATGAATTTCAATCAGGAAAATATACATTTCTTTCCAATAAATATATTTTTTGTATTCTTATATAAAGGTGGATTGACACATGGAGCTTAAATGATAGCAAAGAAGAGTGGATGAGATAAAGATGAAGATGAATTTAAGTGATCAAATTGAAAACTTAAATTGCAATAATGTAAATGCATGAAACTAAATTACTAAGGGTAAAACATAAAATGACAAAAGAAATCAATGAAAGTGTGATCCAAATTGCAACAATTGTCATTGGATTTGTCATTTTTCTTGTTCGTAGTGTTCTTAGAGTATTTGATTTGTAACAACAATTTGGCATACTTTTTTACATTTGAATAATCTATTTATATTCTTCCATTTTTTGACAGTTAAAGCAAAATAAAAGAAAAAAAATTACATAAATTATAGTAATTGTCTCAAAATTTTTATATTGTGTCAATTATTCCTACCATGTCCATGTTTTTTTTAGTAATTATCGTATGCTATCTTTTCCTTTGAGTGTTGTCTCTCTTTTTAATTTTGTCTACTGAACATATTTCTTGGTGTACCACTTGAATTCTCCATCATTCTTTTTTCACTTTAACACCTACGTTGGCTTTTATTTGAATTTTCCTTTCCTCGATACCTTGTGTCATTTCCTTTTTGTACGATACCTTGTGTCATTTCCTTTTTGTAGTCTTTTCTCAACATCATTCTTTTGCTTACATCACTCCTTTCAATTTCTTCACCTCGATACCTTTTTTGATGTCTCAATTTCAATACCCCCAACAAAATGTTAACTAATTCTACAAAAAAAAATTAAAAATACATACAATTTTTTAAAATATAGTGTGCTAGTACTACTACATGTTACTTGTGAATCCATAGTGCATTAGAAAGTTAGTTATTATTGGTGGTTTATATAAAGATGTATGTCTATACATTATTTCTAGGACTAACAAATACTAACACAAAAATGGTCTTCTACATCATTGAATTTACGTCTCACATGTAGGCAACATAGGTAAAAAATGCACAGTGATATTTTTTGTAAATAAATGGTCAATATTTACATCTGACTTGTAAAGGAAAGACTTAAAAAAAGGTTTTTATGTTTGACCCCTACAAGATAGACATAAATTTGTGTTTTTTGAATACATGTCTGACCTTACTCAACAAACGTAAATTTACTTTGTCTTATAAGGGTCAAACGTAAAACCCTCTTTTACTTATGTTCTTTATATGCCAAACGTAAATTAGTTTAAGAAAACTTTTAGCTCCCCTTTTTCAATCACTTTTCTCTTTGTGTGAAGCTCTCCCTTGATGTCGATGACTTTTTTTTTTTTTTTGCGAGTTAGGACTTCTATTGGTGACCAAAAGTCACATTTTTTACCATTCTCGTGTGCGATTCATTAAAGAAGATATTTTCTGGGATTTTTTTTTTTGCATTAAGGTTAGTTTCCTATACTATATAGTTATGGATATGACCTTGTTCTTCATCTTGAATGTAAGTTTTATTATTTTAGGTAGCGATAACATCGTTTTGGCCAATAAGGACAGTGGAAGGTGTGGTAGAGGGAGGGTGTGAGGGTGTAATTGAGGATCTGCATTTCGGTGCGTTAAGTTTGAGAAGTAACAACGATGACAATGACTTTGAAGTTGTGGAGAAGGATGAAGTGCTTGGTGAGCTCAATGGTTGGGATGGAATGGCCTGAACCTGGATTTGAAACGAGAACAATGTGTTAGTTTTGACATCTCCATGAAGCGATTTTGAGTAGCACTTAAAATAAAAACTTAAAAATTCTCGTATGTTATCTTTTCAACATACGTAAATTTACATATACTACATTTAATAAACATAAATTTACGTCTCTTGCAACTAGGTTTGACTTACAACATATGTAGAAAATCTAAAAACTTAAAATAACATATGTAAAAAACATTTTTTGTGTTAATGAAAAAATATTTCTTCATATTATTTATATTTTTATCAATATTAAAATCTAGTAATGTCAATGAATTTCAATTTAAAAGTAGTATGGTATCATGTTTAAATTGTTTAGTATAGAGAAAAAATGTATGTATTTAAACGTTTATTGATTATGAATTTTAAATATAAAAAATTAATTATTTTGAATTAAAATTACAATGCAAATGCATATGCACATGCGAAAATGCTAATTGTGTTTGAATAAAGCTCCATCATAGTTGCACTGTGAACCACCACGTTCACAAGAAGGTTTAGGTCAGTGATGGCCGGGTGGGGAGGGAGGACTTCCACCTTCTTCTTCTCTCACTTTCCGTACAGCTATGGTGAGCTTGAAATGTGGAAAGTGTTCCAGCGATGGGGAAAGGTGACAGATATCTTCATCTCGCGACGACTAGACAAATGGGGGCATAGGTTTGGTTTTGTTCGATTTTTGGAGGTGAAGAATGAACAAAGTTTCCAACGAGAGCTAGACTCAATCAGAATCGGATCCACCAAACTGCATGTCAACAAACCTAGATACGAAAGGGATGATAGACAGAAACCCAGATATGGAAGGGAAGATTGGTGGAAAGTAGCTAAGAAACCTAATACTCTGGAAGGAAACAGGCCACCCCATACTCGGAAGGTTTGGAGAGAAGTCAAGCGCCATCAAACTTTTGCTCAAATTGTAAAAGCTTCTACCACTTCATCCAATCAAGCATGGAAAGGCATATCCTTTGACACAGAAGAGGCGAACATCAACTAGATGGAAGGAAGCCATATTGCCAGAGTAAGTGATTATTCAAAAGTTAACAAGGTTTTGGAGGAAGTAATTCAAAATGGGTTGGGTCGTCTGAATGCAAAGTACCTGGGTGAGAATGCAATACTGATTCAAGGAATTGAAGGTGCAGAGATAGGTAATCTTATAGGAGAGAATAAAGAGTGGTGGGAAGCAAATTTTGATTTTGTTACACCCTGGAACTCCTCTAAGACAATTCAAAACAAGTTGGTGTGGGTCAGATGTAGAGGATTGCCTCTAAACCTATGGTCACAACAGTGTTTTGGTAAAATCGTGGCTCCAGTAGGGACATTAGTCTCCATAGATGAAAAAACTCTTACCTGGGAGTGCTTAGAATTTGCTAGACTAAACGTTAAAGTCCCAATTGGAACGAAAATCTGGGTACAGAAAAGCATGAGAATAAACGGGCGAATATATAATGTGGTCTTAGAGGAAGAAACCAACGGAGGAACATATCACACATGTTGTTGCGCTAACGAAAATAACTTGTCTTCTGATTGCAATACAAGCTGCAATGGCTCATTTGATTTCAGTTCTATATCAGAATGGTG
>Ga0099822_1009139_pt1 | contig 12548 bp, 5 predicted proteins | sample CowpeawhiteBW_FD_76839 | JGI IMG/M metagenome (GOLD analysis project Ga0099822, IMG submission 76839) | Root nodule microbial communities of legume samples collected from California USA - Cow pea white BW | ecosystem: Host-associated > Plants > Roots > Nodule | place: USA: California | collected... | reverse complement strand
CAAAATAAAAAGAAAAGATGTGAGAGTGTGAGATCATAATAAGTTGTGAAAAACTTAAAAATACAATGAAAAAATAAAAAATATGTTAATAAATATTTTTATTTTTATTATATTTGATTTTATATTTTTTTATTTATTAATATTAAATGTTATATTAAAATAAATAAAAAATACTAAATTAAACTTCTATTTTACTATATATTACATATAATTTGAAAATTTAAAAAAATTTAAAAATAATATATATATATATATATATAATATAAAAAAAATTAAAAAATTAAGGGGGGCCATGACCCACCCCTGCTCCAATAAAGGTCCGCCACTGGATAGAACAATCTAGAGGTTTGGTTCTAGACATAGACTAAAGCTTTTGGTCATTCTAGACATCGTTTTTATTGTGTATTTTGTGTTTAAACATCTAAGGGATTAATATTTTTACATAAAAGTTCAAAACATGCCCCTAAGGGATTAGGGCTTGAATACCTTTGATATTAATGCTTGAGTAGATGAGAGATATATATTGTGAGATGATTGCTTAGAGTTTTGGTCATGAATTCCAACCCCAATGAGTCTTTGTCTTGGTTATTTTATCACTTTAAAGTTTAGAAATATTTATGTTTTCACTTGTTTCAAATTAATCTATGGTTACATTCAATGCTTAAATTAGTAAGTACGCCTAGTTAACCAAACAAACGCAATTCCCGTGGGAAAACGATACTTGGACTTACCATTTTTATTACTTGCACGACTTGGTACACTTGCCAAAGTCTTAACACTAATGAGACAATATAAAAAAAATAAGAATAACAATGATAATAATAAATAAATAAATAAATAGTAATGATGAATAAAAACAACAAATAATATATATATATATATATAATAATTAATAATATATATAATAATTAAATATAATAAATAAATATTTATATAATAACTAATATTAATTGTCAATATTAATTATAATAATAAAAGGATGTACAAAAGAAATAAAAATATTTTTTTAGTTTTTTGAGCCTGAAGAGGATTAATCCTCGCTCCTCCTACGTATCTTCATATCTCCATTCACCATGGAGAAACAGAGTTACGTAATTTTTTATAATTTTTTATGAAAAACCTATTTGAGAAAATATTTGATTTTTATTTGGTGAATTTTGAAATTTTTTTTATGGTTTTTGGTATTTTTAATTATTTGGAAATAAGTGTCACACGACGCGAAGAACCTGGATAGACACAAAAATTAAATAAAGAAAACGATTTTTTATCTTTAGTTATTTATATTTTTTTTATATTCAAAAAAAAATTTAAAAAATTAGTGTCACGTGACGTGAGCGGCCGAACAAACACTAAAAGAAATGAAGAAAACCATTTTTTATGATTTTTAGAATAAAATATTTATGAACAGTATAAATAATATATCTTAAGCAAAAGGCCCAAATTAGGTGTAAAACAAAACGCGTTCAATATTAAAAGATAATATAAGAAAAAAGGAATGAATAAATAAATAAAAATAATGGTAGTGACATACCTTCTACACTTCTCAATTCCTCTTCTCTTGTATCAATATCACCTTCTCATTTTGTATATTATAACTACCTTTTCTCTTTTTGTGTCTTGCCTCTTTTTCTAATTTTTCTTCCAAGAGAGATAAAAAAAGAGGTGTGTCTGTGTGGGTGGTAATAAGAAGTTGAGAGGAAGTGTAAGAATATTTTGTTTTCTTTTTCGATCCTTTTTCATGTGAGAGATTGTCTATTTATATTCACAAATTGCAATATCAATGTAATCTTAGCCTTACTTATAATGAACAATATAAGAAAGAAATTGGTCATCACAGCAGCACATTATGGAAATAAAATCATAGCAAATCAGAACACAATATCAAACAAGATCGGTAATATTGATTCTAATCATTAATAAATCAGAGCACAAAATCAATCCCAATTAGTAATATTGATTCTAATTATATGAAGAGATCTTGTTTTTAATTATTAGAATCATATCACTAATTTATCTATCAGAATAAAGGATAAGGATAAAAGATATGTTGAGTTGTTGGGCTCAAGAATAAGAGTGTCACAATTAAAACTAATTTGGGCTCTTCCTTCTTCTTCTTTTACTTCTTTTTTATCTCTCTCATTTTTTTTACTAAAATTAAAGTTTGAAAGTCCTTGAAAAAAATTAATTTCATTTTTTTTATTTACCATTAACTAAAAAACATTTCATTTTTTTATTTTTTTTCAAAAAAAAATTTATTCACCGGGACGAAATTGGATGTTGATAGTTGTCCCTTTTTATTTATATTTTACTAGATAATATTAAAGTTTAACTTTTTCATATTATCGTAATAAAAGATAAGTAAAGATAGAAACACTAATTTCGTTCGGGTTACAAAAGAAGACAAAGTTAAAGACAAACTTGACCATTCCAAAGGAGATGGTCTTTATCTAAAAGAAAGGAATTAGGTGACCATTACCAAGTAAAGGGTCTCCATCTGACACACCTATTTTTTTTTTTACTTTTTTTGGAAAAAAAACAAATTAGACCAATCCTAAGGGGAGGGTCTCTATCCAAAATATTCAACAACCACTACCATGTAGAGGGTCACGACCTGAAAAAACACATTTTTTTTAATTTTTGAAAAAAACATATTAGATCAATCCCAATGAACGGGTCGAGATTCAGTGACCATTACCATTTAGAGGGTTCCAACCCGGGAAACGATATTCTTTTTGCAAATTTGACTTTTTGAAAAAAGATTAGACTAATCCCGAAGAGAGGGTTTGTATTCAAAATATTTGGTGACCACTACCATGTAGAGGGTCCCTATCTAAAAATCACATTCTTTTTTGCAAATTTGACTTTTAAAAAAGAGATTAGACCAATATCAAGGAAAAGGTCTTTATCCAAAAGATTTGGTGACCAATACCATGTAGAGGATCCTGATCTAAAAATCACATTCTTTTTGAAAATTTGACTTTTTGAAAAAACGATTAGACCAATTATGAGAAGAGGGTCTCTATCCAAAAGATTTGGTGACCATTACCATGTAGAGACTCTCGATCTGAAAAATCACTTTGTTTTATTATTTTCTTTTATGAATTTTTGAAAAAAGAAATTAGACCATTCCCGAGGAAAAGGTCTATATCGAAAGAAAGAAATTAATGACCATTGTCTCGCAGATGGTCTTGATGTATAAAAAAAGAACCTAAATTTTGCTCTTGAAGTGTCGACAAACACTACGTAAATGCCTAACATTTCAATGATTCTATGGAGTATCATGGATGACATGATGTGATGATGCATGAGATATTATGATTTTCTTTTTGAACCTATATGATGATGCATACATGGATGCATGGATGAAATTTGCTTTTTTTTTTTCATTTTTCAATTTTCCTTTATTTTAATTTGATAGCAAGGAAAACTAGGCTTAGAGGCTAGAAAAAACTGAGCTTGAGGCATACAAAACTGGTGATTTTAGTGTATATTGGTCATTCATATGAATGAAGAGGACCATAAATTTGAGAAACATCATAGAAACAAATTTGTGTATTTCTTTTCATTTTCTTCCTTCTAAAATGAAAGGATTCAATAACCATTCATATGAGTGAAGAAGGTTTTGATTGGAAAGGTGGAAAATATTTTATTCACAAATATGAATGACTCATGTATGCATGACTTGGTATGATGTATCAAATACCTTTTGTGTGAATTTTTCTTTTTGCATTTTTTTGAAACAAATTCGATTTGATCCTCATTTCATTGTTATTTCGAATTCATAGAATCATTCTACTTTGAAATTATTTTACTTTTCCAAATCATTTATTTGGTCTAAGCAGTTTACTAACGAACCCTTCTTTTAATAATTTCTTTTGAAATACTATTTGAATGACAAGCATAAAATTGTTATGGGTTTGAAAAGGCTTGGATGAGATGATGATGATTAATTAGGAAGTTGCCCCAATTTGAATTGGTCTTGGGGCACAAAATGTATTTGGGGTTTCCCTAGTTATTGATGGTATGAAGGAAATGATGGTGACTTTAAAAATTTGTCCCTAGTGTGGGAGCCTAGGATGGTTTTTGGGTGCAAAAGCATGTTTGGCTTCTCCCAATTGAGGAGATTGAAAAATGACGAGGTCTTCACAAGTTGTTCCTAATGTGATCACATTCTTCAATGTAAATAAATATCCCAATTCAAAATGAATGATGGGAATATCTCAATTATAAACAAAGTGATTGTCCCAGTTTGGATTTGGAATTGATAAAGATGGACTATTTTAAGGTTGGTCAAAGTTTAGGCTTAGAACAAGGATATTCTAGGAGCCAAGATGGAGTTTCATAAATAATGAATTGAAAGGGAACAATCCAAATTTAACCTGATTGCTTGATTTCTCGTACTAATTTTGGAGCTTTGAAAACATGTCAACCAAACATAAACTGCTCATTTGTATTTTTATATCTGCATGTTGCATTCTTTCATAAAACTTGCTAAACTCGAAGTCAAGATGATATCATCTTAGTCAAAAAAAATTGAGCTTATGAATTTTGAGAATTGCCTTGTCACAAAATAACAAATTCATCAGTGTAACTTTGTAAGTTCCAAAATGTCATCGCAATGTTATCCACAAACTCTGGATTGATTCTCGTGGCATCACATCCATTTTTCTCTTCTAACATTAAAAAAACAAATGTCAACCCTTACAATAGAAAAACATTAAATCCCAATGTTGTCCACAAACTCTAGATTGATTCTCGTGGCATCACATCCATTTTTCTCTTCTAACATTAGAAAAAAAAAATGTCAACCCTTACAATAGAAAAACATTAAAGTTAGAAAGATATAAAGTATCCAAACTTTCCATTTTGGCATTGTTAAGAGCGTTAATTTATTTAAGAAACAAAAATACCTACATTAAGAACAATTGTTTGCCATACACAAAACCAACATTTTTTTTTGCTTTCAGAGTCTTGTGCTGATAACTACTTGTTTACAACTAGGATAATTTGAACCAGGGATTTTTGTACCACACCAAAATATTTTGATCAAAGTGGAGAATTTTAGCCAAGATAACATGAATGATGCATAACTCATAATCAATTAATCATGACATACCTTTTTCATTTGTGCTCCTGAATCCTGTTCAAGAGGCACTTGTGCCAGAACATTCCTTTCTTTAAGTTCTTGCATGTTGCAGCAAAACTTCTCTCTTTTTGCCGGCACTTCAAAGTAAAAAACCAACAAAAAAAAGTGTTATTATCTAAATGCATCACAAAATCAAGAAACAAACTGAACAACAAAGAGTAATTACAATATCACCACACTCCAAAATGAAAAATTAGACACCACAAAAATAAAAATAAAAAAATTAGTCTACTTGATGACAAGATTTTCATGTTCCTCCAATTCAAAACAAAGGACTGGTCGAAACATTCTAGGAGTTCTTAATCCGTTTTCAAATTCCTTGACAATACGGTATAAGAGATTATATTGTTCGTCTCATCGCTTCCTATAAAAATAACTCCAAAATTAATTCATGAATTAAATAGAAACTCAGAAAACAAATAGATAAAAATGAAAAGAAATCCACGGAAAGAAACTACAGTTGCAAAAGTCTCGATACTTCAAACATGTTCAATTAGCCAATTGTGTCACCTCTTCGACATTCTCCCCATACCTAATTTTTCACAGGGAAATCCTCTTTAGACAAAATATATATATATATATATATATATATATATATATATATATATATATATATATATATATATATATATAAGCAAATCCAATTTATAGTATTCATTGCTGTCTTAGAACTAATACAAAGAAAAAAAATGTATGTAGAATATGATGGGATTCCATCGTTAAACTCTCCAAATATGTTATAAATTAGTTTTAACTCTTACAAATATAAACGTGAATGGTTAAACCATAAAAAAATAATGCTCTAATTGACTTTACAAATTTAAATTACATACATTATTATATGAAAAATATTTATGAACATATTTATTCACATATTTTATCCAAATGTTCCTCATATCCAAAACAATATTTAGTAACACTACTCTAAAATCATAAAAAAATAAGATAAAATTTAATAAGTTTACCCAATTAAAAAAAATAGTGAATAAAAAATTATAAAATTAATATATTTTTTTATAAATACTAAATATTGCACCACATAAGAAAATGCATGTTAAAGTATAAAACTTTGACACACGTTATCATAAATTTCTTTAAAATATCATGCTCACACTTGCTGCCTAATGTACATATCCATGTGAACAACTATAAAAAAACATCCCTTCAAACAAGTCAAGTTCACTTTCAAATAAAAATCATCATTAACTAAAGACAAAAAAATATAATAATCGAATAATCAAACATCGGAAAAGTAAAAGTGAATCAAAGATAAAAAAATATAATAATTGAAGAATCAAACATTGAAAAAGTGACAACACACTAAAATGAAAAGGTTTACCAAGTTCAGAACAAAAAAAATGTAGACTCTATTTAATTATTCTGCAACAATTGAGATAAAGCAGGTATTTGAAAATTTTTATATATTTGAAGATATAAACACATTTATATTCTGTGAATATTGTTTATAAAATGTAAGTAAAGAAAAGTTACCGCATGCAGAAACATAATAACTTTGAAATCTTTCTTGAACCAAAAACTGTGATGAAATGAACCATTTCTTCACGGATATGCATGAATGAAATTGCACTTTATGTGGATATAAATGACAGAGAGCATATAAAAAAGTTGTAAAAGATAAATGAATACAGTGAGAGATGCCATGCATCAGAACAAAACTATTTTTCTATCAAACTTTCTTCCACTTGACAATATGCTTTCTCAAATTTTCTCGAAGAAAAAGGAGGAAAAAAAGAAAAATGAAGAAACAAAGAGAAAAAGAAGAATGAAATATATTATGCAAGAACTAATTAATAAGATAAGTTACCTCTTGAAGAAGAACACAAGCGATGCAACTTCTTTTCCTTTCTAGCGAGGTTAGAAATTTCTTTTTCTTTCTCTAAAAAAATGAGTTAGTTATCTTAAAGGAAAGGAACGAGACATATTTCCGAAGAAGGAATGAAATGAGTTAGGTCTCTTAAAAGGAATGAAACATTAATTGATTTGAAAAAAAAAAACAAAGCACCGTTGCCATTACCAATTCAAATGTCTGGCTTGGGACCACAGGCTTTAGAAACCGATCTCACATGAATTACTTTTGTTTTTTTTAATTGCTTATGTTACCGTTGAATTTTAAAATTAAGATTTTATTTTTTGGAAGATTATATTTTGATTCCCATTCTTTACTCCAAGGACGTGACTTTAGTATTGATCATTAATTTTTCTGAAAGAAAAAAAATAATGATACATTAATCAATAATCAACACTAAGTCACGTCAAAGAATAAATGAATAAAGAATGGGAATGGGAATTAAATTATCATAGACTTTTTTTATCATTTTTTTTCATTCTTTTCTGAATCATTAGTTTACTACTCCTATCTATCCACCAAAATATAAAAAAAAATTGTATGTTTTAGTTTTTTTTTTATTTTACTGTTTGCAGAGAAAGTTTATGAACAAATATCTCATATTTTATTTTCTTCTATAATTAATTAATTTAATTTAAATTATTTTTATCTAGCTGTTAAATTGAATTTAATTTTTTTAATGCTTTAGATTTTTTAAAGAAAAAACTCATGTAATAGATAGATCTAATATAATTAAAAATATAACCTATAAAATTTATTTTTGAAATACTTTAAATATTAAAATTTACTTAACTATGAAGAGTTTAGTAACAAAAAAAATATGAGTCTTATAGAGTAATTTTTCTAATTTATAATAATATGTTCAAATATAATAATAAAAATAAATACAAATGGATAGAGATAAAGAGTAAAACTTGTGATTTCCATTATTTTGAAAATATTTAAATTAAATTTTAAATATAAATTTTCAAAAATTTGAAATCATACAACACGGGATTGTTATTTTGTTTCTTTTACAATTTTTATCCATCTTTTAATACTTTTTACTTCTTTTCTTTCATTATTGTATTTAAATAAGAAGTCTCAACGAAGTATATGAATTTGTGATACTCCCAAAAAAACATTAAACATTGAAGTACATCAACTTCACTTCTTTTAAAATTCTTTTAAAATTTTAATCATATATTTAATTCTTTACTTCATTCTTTTTAAATAATTTCACTTACAATAAGTTTATCATTTAATTTTACTTTTCTAACAAATTATATTAAAATTTTAATAAATTAAATTATTTTAATCATATACATTTGATAAATTTAATGTAAATCAGTTATTTTTCGACTTTATCTTTTTGACCATAAATCTATTATTAATTTTCAAAACTACATTTCTATTACTAACTAATTTATTCTTTTTAATTATTAAATTTAATTTAAATAACTAATAACTTCAGCAAATAATTATCTAATTTAAATTTGAATTTTTTAATTTTATACATTTTATATTTTAAATTTTTTATAAAATTTTACTAAGAAGTTTTATACTTCTTTGAAATAAAAAAATAAAATTCAATCTAACAATTGAAAATAAAAAAAAATTTAATATCATATAATTTATTACATAAAAAATAAAATCAAAGGTCAATTTTGTTTCAAAACTACAAAAATATTATAACTAGCAAAGAGTAAAATATATATATATATATATATATATATATATATATATTTGTGTTAAGAGTATTTTTAATTAAAAAATAAATTTACTTAATTTTTATAATTTTTATGTCTTATTATATGTAACATTTTTTTTAATACATGGTAATATTATTAAAATTATTTGAGTTAATTTTTTTTAGGTTTAATTACTCGGATGATACCCACTTTGGTATAGGTGTGTCAATCTGGTACCCGCTTTTAAAAAAGTGTCAATTGCAACTCAACTTTTGAAAAAGTGCTTCAATTAGGTCCCTTTCAGACAGAGTTGATTAACGCCGTTAGTCAACGTGCCACGTATCAGTTTGTGTTTTTTTGATTTTTTTTATATTTTTTTAATTTTTTTTTTGAAATTTTTGAGATTTTTTTTTTTATTTTTTTTAAAGAAAAAATATAAAAAAAATGCCACGTGTCAGGTCCCTGTGTGTGACACGTGGCATTGTCAGTGTCATGTGGCATTGCAATGCCACGTGTCATTTGGCATTACAATGTCACGTGTCAATGTCACTATCAGATGCCATTGTGTTGATTTCGATTTAACCCCTATAGCTATTAATTTGTTGAAAACATAATGACCATATTAAATAACAATAAAGAGGAAATGTAAATAAACATTTTTTTATAGAGATGAAAATAGTAAAAGTTATAATCCATTGAATATTGACCATATTAAATAAGAGGAAATGTAAATGAACATTTTTTTATAGAGATGAAAATAGTAAAAGTTATAATCCATTGAGTATCAATTTAAAATAAAAAGATATTTTATATTAAAAAAATTTATTGAATTAAAAAATTTTGTACCGACTGATGAATCATTGTATTAGTGACTTTGTTAGAAAAAAAGTTTAAACCTTTAAGGAAGAAGTGTTATGAGAGGAATTTTCATTTGTAAGAATTTTTTGTTTTGATCTAAAAAAAGAGACAAATTTGAAAGGATTTAGATGAGTTGATTAGCTTGTTTTTGTTGAAAATTTGAAGGATTTAGATAAGTTTAGATTTCCATATTAATAATTTATCCATGTCCATGTACTTCTCTCCAATATTATATTCTAGGGGTGTGTTGGAGAGGATTAAGATCACATCGCATATGAAACATCATCTCAAAATTAGGGTTGTTATTATTACATAATAAGAAGAAGGTTAATATGGATATTAGCACATTCTAATCATCCTCTTACTAGGCTTAGCCTACTTGATAAAAGCCCATTCAAGTAAAAGCTCAAAACTAAAATGGGCACTATTGATTCAAGCTAAAATAGATTCTAAGCTATCAAATATGATTCAAAATTGCATTGTTCAATTCGGTTAAGACTCTCAAGTGAACTAGATATGCTTGAATTAAAAAACTATTCGGTTAAATGAAAACACAACAATAACCTTTCATGAAAACTCATAGAAGGGAATTGTTATTGGCAAAAGCAAATACAAGTCTAATGCTGAAGCAAGATTTTGATGATGATAAAAGAAGCCTAAAAGCCATATGAAAGTCAATTTGAAGAACATGTATTTTTATGTTTAAAGCTATCTTGTAAATAGTAATTAGATTAGTTAGAATCAACATGAAAGATAAAAAATCTGGTATTTCTCGAAAAATCAATGTGATAATCGATTATCACTTAGGATAATTGATTATCCTGAGCTGAGTCAATTTTTCCAGGAAAGCACCGGAATAATTGATTATCACCTTTGATAATCGATTATCTGCTCAAAACTTTGTTTTCAGAAAATGCACTGGAATAATCGATAATCACTAGTGATAATCGATTATCCTGGTCAGTTGAGCGCGATTGTTTAGTTTTTGACCTAATTTTTGGAACCCCTATTTAAGGAACATCAGAGTTACTTCTAACTTACCTTTTTGAGAAGCTAGAGTGCTAGTGTTGTGACTGCAAAGAGAGTTCTCTGAGTGTTCTCAAAAGAAGCTTTGAAAAACCTAGTGTGGGTAAAGCGATAACTTTTCCGGAGAGGGTTTCTAGGAGATTGAGTGCTGCTGTTGTTGCTAAGAAAGCTAAGGTCAAGATTCTCTGTGTGATTCAGAGAAAGGTGTTCATCTCTTGTGTGTTCAAGAGAGGTGCTTTCTTTCCTTACTCTTTTATTATCTGATTGTAATATGATATTTGTTAGTGATTTAGTTAATCTCTTTATTTGAAGAGATTAACAACTGGACGTATGATCTTTTGATCTGAACCAATATAAATACTTGTGCTCAATCTTCTTCTCTATATCTTTATTTCATCTATTATTGTGTTTAAAGAAATTAATATTTAATTTAATCGATAAAATTTTGGAAAAAATTTAAAGTATTAATTTTATTACTTAAAACCAATTCACCACCTCATGGTTTTTGTCCAAACGCTTAAACATTCCGCTGCGCGATACCAACAATTGGTATCAAAGCTTGCTTTGATAGTTATTCAAATTTTCAAAAATGGTTGGACAAAATCAAACTTTTGCTGAGGGTGCATCTATCAACAGACCTCCTCTATTTACTGGTAAAAATGATCCTTTCTGGAAAGTTAGGATGCACATTTTTCTGGAATCTGTTGATAGAGGTATTTGGGATGCTGTGTTAAATGGTTCATTTGTTCATGTTAATGTTGTAAATGATGTGCAGGAACCAAAGTCATTGTCACAATGGACGACAGACGAAAATAGACGAGCTCAGTATGATGTAAAAGCTAGAAATATAATTTCATCTGCTTTAACCCTAGATGAGTTTTACAGAATCTCAGTCTGCACCAGTGCACAAGATATGTGGGAAACATTGCGTGTGACCCATGAAGGAACAAACGATGTGAAAAGGGCACGCAAGAACTCCTTGATCCAAGAATACGAAATGTTTCGGATACAACAAGGAGAAACTATCTACGATGTGCAGAAACGATTCACACACATCGTCAATCATCTCACAGGTCTAGGTAAAACTTTTGACACTGCTAAATTAAATATAAAAATTCTTAAATCCTTGAACAAGACTTGGTAGCCAAAGGTGACGACCATCACAGAGTCACCAAATCTTGCGACAATGACGATGGCGACCCTATTTGGAAAGCTAAGGGAGCATGAGCTTGAACTGGGCAGACTAGATGAAGAAGAAGATACTGGTAGAAAGAAGAACATTGCTTTCAAAACTGAAGTGGTAAAAGGCAAAAAGCAAAAGAAAGAAGAAGATTCAGATGACGATGAAAATCTTAGTCTCATGATTAAGAAGTTTACAAAATTCATGAAGGCCAAAGGTAAAAGCAATTCAAGAACAACAAGAAGGAGAATCAAGGATCATCCTCAAATTTCAAATGCTACGGATGTGGAGAATCTAGACACGTCAAGGCTGATTGCCCAAATTCAAAGAAAAGTGAAGAAAAGAAGGGCATAAATTTTTTTAAAAAGAAGGCATACATAGCATGGGAAGACAATGCCTCAAACTCATCAAATTCTAGCGATTCTGATAATGAAGAAGCAAATCTCTGTTTGATGGCTAATCATGATGATTCTGACAGTGAGGTGAATTCTACTTGCAATGAAAATGACTATGATGATTTGTATGATGCATTTCAACAATTACTTGTTAAATCTAGTAAATTGGATACTGCTCAAAGAAAATTAAAATCTGATTTTAAAGATTTGCAAAGTAAATTTGAAAAATCTCTTGAGGAAGAAGAAATTTTGAAAAATAAAATTTCAATATTAGAAAATAAAGAAAAAGAAACTGTTGAATGTGTTTCATGTAAAAGTTACATGTTTGATATATGTATTTTAGAAAAACATCTTGAGGATGCTTTGGAAAATAAAAATTTTGAAAAATCCAATCCTAAGAAAAATT
>Ga0099822_1009135_pt1 | contig 12548 bp, 11 predicted proteins | sample CowpeawhiteBW_FD_76839 | JGI IMG/M metagenome (GOLD analysis project Ga0099822, IMG submission 76839) | Root nodule microbial communities of legume samples collected from California USA - Cow pea white BW | ecosystem: Host-associated > Plants > Roots > Nodule | place: USA: California | collected... | reverse complement strand
ATATATATATATATATATATATATATATATATATATATATATATATATATATATAATGAGTGTGTTTTTCTAATATGACCAACTATAATTTGTTTAATTTTGATTAGTGATATATATGACCAATTTTTCTTCAAATGAAATATCCGATTTGGTTAACAAAATTCATCATATACAACTCTATAACTGTATTTGTAATTTTTAAAAATTAAACATGCTAATAATCCTTGATATCAAGTATTAATACATATGTGCAACAATATTTTTTAATGGTATGTTAAGAAATTTAAATCTAATATAAAGAAAGAGAGGATAAAGGAAATACAGTGTTACAACTAAATTTGAATAATGGAATGATACACATATTATTGTAGTTAAGAATTTCTTAGTGTCCATATAATCACATGCATTTATTTTTCTAATTTTGATCTAAGAATTACAAGAATAATACACAATTTAAATGATAATATGATAAGATACCTTAAGAGGTTGAGGACATCCACCTAAATAATCTTCTAGTGTCTCATCATTATATTCAAGTTCATCTCCTCCAGTGAAGACTAAAATCATGTAATCAGTTATTTTATGTCCAAACAAAGTTTGCACGACACGTAAAGTAGCTTCTTCCTCTTCAGAAAAACGAGTTCTCACAGAGAATACCACAAGAATTGCATGAATTCCATCTTTAGCCACATCAATACATTCAATTATTTCTTTTCCAACAGAGTCACTTCCATCAAAAAGTCCTACAAAACATATTAGCTTTTGGATTTAAGAATGAATTTTTAATATCACTACAAGAAAAATCTTAAATGATGACCAATTTTATTGACCAAAAATATGCTTAGAGATCAATTTAGAGGTCAATTTCCTAATTAGAGAACAATTTCTTTGGTAGTTAAAACCTTGGTAGCTAATGTTAGTGATCAATTTAGAGACTAATTCATAATAGAAACTATTTTAGTTACCAATTTAGAGATCAATTATAATATTTTGAAACTATTTTAGTTATTAATAATTTTTAGTTTATAAATTGGTATCTAGATTGGCCACTATACTGACTAATCATTTTTTACCACTAAAATTGGTTATTATTCAATGATTTTCTTATAGTGTATGCATACACAAATATTTATGGTCCTCGTAGTGTAAAAAGAAATCACTATAATTTTTAATGACATAAAGGCTTCGACTAAAAACAAAAAGGGTTAAGTATGCTTTTACTCAATGAAATTTGACACAAATGAAATTGATCGCTATCTAAAACTTCGATACATTTTGGTAAGTTTCATTTTTCAATTGTTTCTTACTTAGAAGTTATCAAAACATGTAACTTTTTAACAAATTTTTGCTAACAATAAGAAATATAATGGTGTTAGCACTCTTTGATCTTCAAATAATCAAGGTAACTACATTTGCTTTAACTTAAACTAAATGCATTTGAAAGTAGCACATATTACCTGGAGTGTTAATAACATTAATAATTGAACCATCTTTTGTAACATTTTTCTGTAATTCACAAATATGTGATTCACTAGAAGAACGCGTTCTTAGTTTGAAGGCATTTCTTCCAAGAATGCTATTTCCAGTTGTACTTTTACCATTTCCAATTCGTCCAACTAAACTAGTGTCTTCTCTTCATTAAATAAGGAAATTTGTTCCATCGTATCAAATTCAGATTGCAACTGCAGGTTGAAAAACAAATTAAATAAAACAATAACAACGCAACAAACATACATTTATAATGATTAAAAGTGTGATAAAACAATTAAGAAAAATGTTTTGAAGCATAAAAGGGTGTGTGTTTCTAACCTAATAACATGAGAAAACCTGGTTTGGCATGAATTATCAAGATTTCATAACCTTTTATAGTTGTTCAAGTAAGAAACTAAACTTGTTCAGAAAAGCACAAGTAAAACCAAAGCATATTGAAAGATATAACTAAAGTGTTGTTGAAAGTAACAAGATAATAATATACCTGTTTAAAAGTAACAAGATAAAGCACAAGTAAAACCAAAGCATATTGAAAGATATAACTAAAGTGTTGTTGAAAGTAACAAGATAATAATATACCTGTTTGAAAGTAACAAGATAATAATATACTTATTTGAAAGTAACAAGATAATAATATACATATGAAATGTAGGAAAGGAAATTAATAATGTAGTGATAATTGTAAATTAGAATCAAAAGAGAGACGTGAAATCTACCTCTTCAAAGACATCATAAAATGGAAAAATATATGAAATAGAGAAAGTTTAAGCTTGAAAAGTTTCCAAGTTAGATTCACAAATAACTTCCCTAAGCCATCTTAATAATTTCACGTAAATATTTCGTTTCCAAAAGTACCTTTTTAGCAGTTAAATAGCTTCCACATTAGTTTTTGGAACCACTTCCAAAAGAACCATTTTAGCAATTAAATAGCTTCCACATTAGTTTTTGGAATCACTGATTACCATGTTTATATTCTTGAATTGCAATGATTTAATTATGTTTGTAATTAATTTTTAAGTGAGCCCATAAATAAAATTAAGATTTTTTAAATGAAATTAATATTAATTGAATTAAATTATTCAAAATATATATATATATATATATATATATATATATATATACGCACACTAATGTAATCACTACTACATAACACCTTTTAACGATGACTAAATATGACTTTTGAAGACGGTTTCCAAACTGTCATTATTTGGGGTGTTGTTAAAAGGTGAAAAAAATAATGATAATTTTTAACGACCGTTAAAAAAATAAAACAACGACAGTTTTACTCCTAACCGCCATCATGAGTGGATAAAATAACGAAAGTTTTAACACAAACTATTGCTAAAAATGGGTGTTGGAGTTTATGTGTAACGATAAAATCTTAACTTTTCCTCTTCCTTCTTCAAGAGCCATCTACAATCCTTAACATTGTTGGTGCCAAACTTTCACCATTATTATTGACCTCATCACTGTCAATGACAATCCTAATAATGATTTTGCCTCGGATGTCATCAATATTGTCTTTCCTAATTCCTTTCATGCCTTTTTGTTTTCTCAAATTTCAATTTTACCATGTGATATATCCAAAAAAAAATTAAGATTGAATGAATGACTTTCACAAGAGTTACTTATTACTTCACAACATGAAGGTGGTCGTGTACTATGGTAGTGTTAACACCAACGGGTCATCTAAAACAACCTTTTACTATATCTTAACCATTAAGAGTGAGAAAAACTAGCTTAAGCTTATAAATTGTGATATTGTTCTAAATGTGGATGAGTAATGTGACATTGGTAATGACATACCTTAACAAAGAGAGAATTATGCAACTCTCTAATATTGGAGCCAAAAAGGTTTTAGGAAAATGAACAAAAAAAAAACAAAATAGGAAAAGAACTTGCATTGTGTTATGAAAGAGAAGTGAATAGTGTGGCATTGAATGTAGGTGATGCTAAGACAAAAAATGATAAACATGTTTGTGAATGATACAACATTAAACAAAGTTTCACATTATTGTGGTCTCTCTTATCACTTATTGACAAAAGAAAAATGATTGCATAGACTCGTTTTTTCAAAAAGTGAGGTAAATAGGAAAAAAAATCTCATTATATAATGAGACAAAATAAATTATTAAACATTCAAATTTAAAAAAAAAAAATTATTAACAAGCTAGCAAGTCTTGAATATTGCGGGTTAGCTCATATCGTCCCACTTTTTCCAAACTAGAAATAAACATATTAACCCACTTTGTCACTTCTAAATAAATATGCATTTTAAAATTTTATTTTGTAGTACATGTTCAAAAAGAAAGATATATGTTGAATAAGTTACAAAACATAAAAAAGTTATACGCAAATCTAACTTGAAATCTCTACGCACTTTTATTCAGTAAATTCCATTTTAAAGGCTATTTTCATTTTTTATTTTACCAAGTCTTTTGGAAAAGAGAATTTTAATTTTCTTTCATTTCTAACTTATCCTCCTATAAGTTGTTTTATTTATTCTTTCCTCATGTATCTAGTTTAGGTATATTATTTTCTTGTTATATTCAAACACACTTTGTTTTTACTTGTTAAGATGCTTGATTCATTTTATATGTTTTTCCCAAGTATAAAATGGTTTTGAAAGTTAGACATTTTATGTAATTATATCATTGAAATTTGAAATAACCTTTCATATAGGTTTTATCATCTTCATTTTAATTTTTGCATCACCATTTTACGCTCATACACGAGTTTCTTCAAAATATTTATAGGCATGACATAATTTTCTTTAACAAATTACATTTAACTCAATAATTTTATTTAATTTAACCCCAATTTTTACTTGATTTGAGACACACTTCATATTTCAAAACGTATATCTTTCCTAAATCGTTTTGCCTATTTATTGTCCATAGAACCCATGTTTATTATTTTGGTCATATATTTCTGATAAAACTTTTTTTTTGTAGTGTTAATCTAAATTTACAATAATGGGAAAAGCTTACTTTTCTAATGAGATGAAGACGTTAGTTTTAGTTGGACGTACTGGAAATGGCAAAAGTGCAACAGGAAATAATATTCTTGGAAGGAAAGCCTTTAAGTCAAAGATAAGCTCATCTGGTGTAACAAGTGTTTGTGAATTGCAAACAACTACTATAAAAGATGGACCAATTATTAATGTTATTGACACCCCAGGTAAATCAAACTCTACCAATATTTGCTTTGAATTAAATATATGTCTTTGTTCTTTCAAATTATATCGTATACAAACTTAACATTTAACTATATATTCAAGTTTCTAAAAGTATATGATTTATTTGTTAGCTCTCTCAAAATTTGTTATTGCATGTTTTGATCTTTCTCTCAATATTTCATTCCATTACCAAAAATATTTTATTTTCATCCTTACAAATATTATAACTTTTATTTTATGTCCTAACATAATGGCAAAATTTACTTTAAATATTTATAAATATATTTTTATTTGTGTTACATGTAATTTGTGTTCTTTCAAAATATAAAAATTTTATTTGTATTATGAAGACAAAAAATAAAAAATTATTGAGACTAAAATAAGAAAACAATAATATTTGGAGAAGAAAAGTATATTTAATTATGAATCTAAAACTTAACAAATGTTGTAGGGCTATTTGACGGAACTAATTCTGCTGGAAAGGAAATAGTAAAATGTATTGATTTGGCTAAAGATGGAATCCATGCTATCATATTAGTATTCTCTGTTAGAACTCGTTTTTCTGAAGAAGAACAAGCTACTTTTCTTACCTTACAAGCTTTATTTGGGCACAAAATTGTTGATTACATGCTTGTGGTATTCACGGGAGGGGATGACTTAGAAGCCAATGAGGAGACACTTGATGATTACTTAGACTGCAATTGTCCACAACCTCTTCAGGTTTTTTATAATCAGTTTAATCATTATATACATATATTACTTTTACTATTCATAACTAGCAAACTCTTTATGGAGAGAAACGAAAACTATAAATATAAGTAACCATATATTTAATCGATATAAATATACATACCTTTTAGTCATAATAATCATTAACTTCTTAATTATCCATATTTATAATTTTATCTTCTTTTTAAAAAGTCAAAAGATAGTACTTAATATAATGTTATATATGTATAAAAATATGAAGGAGAGATTAATTTAACCCAACATTACTTTTGCTACTTTTAACACAATTTTTTGAAAATGTTTTTGTATAGACAACTTCTAATTATGTACTAAATCAATAATTAACCATTAGATTAGATTATGTTGATTATGATGGAGGTTGGACATTATTGTAGGATATACTTACTTTGTGTGGCAATCGTAAAGTACTCTTCAATAATAGGACTAAGGACGAAAATGAGCGATTGGAACAAGTTCAACAACTTCTCAATCTTGTGGATGAAGTTATGTTACATAATGCTGGACAACCCTTTACAAATGAGTTGTTCAAGAGATTGAAGGTGAAATTTTTATAAATGCATGAAATCATTTATGAAATATTGATATTTTTGTAAATAATACATAATAATTATGAGCTCATCATATTGTAGGAGAAAGCAACTGAAACTGAAAAGGCAGAAACTTTGGGAATTAAAATGCAATTACAAAAAAGATATGATGATGAGCTTAAACGAATGACTGATTTGGTACATCATTATACATTATATCTTCAAATTTACTTCTAAGATATTATTACTTTCTTAATTTTCATTCTTTTACTTTTAAAATAATGATTTTAATTTTTAATACATAGATCGAATCAAAGTTTAACGAAGAAATTGCAAAGCTCATGAAAATGTTAGAAGAAGAGAAAGTTGCTAGACTTAAAGCCGAAGAAAATTATAAATCAATTCAAACTTCATCAAATAAAGAAATTCAAAAATTACAATGGAATCTTCAAGAGGCAAATAAAGTAAGAGTTTGTGAGCCAGTTAGGCGTAGATGTGTCATTATGTAATCCTAATATACCTTCAAATATTTCTACTCTACCTTTGTGATAATGAGTGTTTGTATTTGTATATTTATGATCCAACATTCCTCTAATCGTTGTATAAATTTGCTAATTATTTCCATGTAACAAAATTATGTATGGGTTACATTTCTTAATTTGTCATAACTCCTATTTTATTGTGTTTACATTTTATTTCATAATCATATTGTTATGCTTATATCATGTAATGGCATATATATATATATATATATATATATATATATATATATATATATATATTTTTTTTTTTTTTTCTTTTGCTTTTTGCATGTATTTGCTTTCATTTTGTTTTAATTATTTCTTGTTTAAAAAAATTTACCTAAAAAGAGTATAATATTTATGATGTTTATAAAATATGATTTTGCTTTGTTTCCCTTTTGTCACATAAAGTAAGTATATCTTTCAGTGGAAAAAAGGACAACTTATTTTATTAATAAAGTTAAGTATATTAAAAATGCAAAAAAAGAATTACAAAATTAATTAAGATATAATTTACAATAATAACTTTAAAAAAAGACATATTTAAGAATGAATTGTTTTTCATAGGTTAGTGTTGAATGTGATGAGACACAATTATATGTTTTTTCATAGGTTAGTGTTGAATGTAAATATGACAAATTATAATGACAGATATTTGTGAGTAAAATCGATGATCAATATTAAATTAATACTTTTAAAAGATATTTACAAGTAATGGGATAAATATTTTAATTTTGTGTTGGTTGCGTTGGATATCATCAATCTAAAGTTGCAAATAATTGAATTTCATTTCAATATTGTTTTTAATTATAGTTAATAATGAAACAAATATTAATCATTTAAAAATTGTTTAAAATTTAATTTTATATATTATATTTTTTTATTTAGAATTATGAAATTAAATTTATTTTTTAAAATATTAATTTTCTAAAATCAACATTTTGTGAGACAATGTAACATCCCATTTAATAATTTTTACGCTACTAAATAACATTACATTATGATCAAACAAAACAGATAGTAGAAATAAACTATTATAGAGTGCTGATACAGTCATCCAAAATAACCATATAAGTCACTATCGACATGTGCAGTCTATACTAAGGGAAAGTTAATTTATACATCACAAAACTCCATAGAGCCTAACCCAAAAGCTACTACTGGATTTCCAAGCCAAGGATCAACTCTTGTCCAGGAGAGGGTTGTCTTCACTTCGATTCTTCTTTGCTCACACCAAAAGTAGGTGATCATTGCAAAAGAGAAACACACAAGGAAAAAACATAGATAAGAAAGGGTAAGCTAACTTAAATAATGGAAAGCATGCATTTCAAATTATGAATATCATCACAAACAAATCTCAAATACATAACTCTAGACTCAATATCTGGATTGTGTAAGCGGCGTTGGATCTCTTGGTGGCGTGCACCTGTGACGGTCCCCAAACTCTACAGAGTTTGGGCGCAAGGGGTTATCACCCGACCACTCCCAACGTAAGTCCCTTTCGCGTCTAAGACTTGATCAAGTCCAAAGACTAGGACCTCATGCTACTCCTCACGACATAAGTCATTCTGCTCTATCTAAGTGTGAATGATTATTGGAGTTTCAGGATACCAACCAATACAGAGCCCTCACGTCCTTACACACACTAACATACTCTTTTGAATTTCCCTTGAAATTCTAATTCAACCACATCTCCTCGTAATCTATATTCATCCAATTTCACCATTCATAATATTAGCAATAACATTCCAAGCATATATAAGAGGCTAATTGCAATAGTTCACATTCAAACATATGATCTCACCCATTAAGACAGAAAATCAAACACCCAACTGCAGTGGTTCTCGCTCAAGCTAGAAGATTTAGCCCAAGCGAGAGGCCATCTCGCTTCTCGCTTAGGCGAGTCATTCTCGCCTGAGCGAGGCTCCAACAGTGGGCAAAATAAAAATATGGGCAAACTCTCGCTCAGGCTAAGTTGGTTCGCTTAGACGAGAGTGTCTCTCGCTCAAGCGACCTCAGCTTGCCTAGGCGAGACTTCGCGTAGGAACAGGGGTGTGTTTTCTGGTGTTTTCGCTCAAGCGAGAGCCACTCGCCTAGGCGAAATTACCAGATTTCAAACCTGTTCCCACATGCAGAAGCCCAGAATCCTTGCACAATTCAAATACACACCCAATTATGTAGTTCAAACCTCAATTCAACACTCAAACATGCAATCCAGAGTCATCAGAACAGATTTCTATACGAATTTTAGGAGAAATGTTAGCTTCCCTTACCTTTTTTTGATTTTAAACTTAGTAAGACACCACCTCAACAGTGAGGGCACAAAACCTCACTTCAACCTAGAGAATTTCGTCATTATAACACAGGGAGAGGAAAAACACCTGATTAATCCCAGAATAGAGGCAAAATTTCAAATTCAAAGTCAAACAGGATCAAACATGGGAGGATTGACTTACTTTGAAGAAGGAAGTTGGAAGTGGAGTCAACTAGGAGCTCTGCAGGGTTTTCCTTTCCAGAATCTAATTACAAAAGAAGAAGGATCAAAATTATGGAGGTTGTAAAGGGGTTATGGGAAGGAGAACTTGAGAGAAAATTGGTGGGGGAGTGAGGAGTGTTTTGTTCAGTGTGGGTGAGTTGGTGCACTTAAGATTAGGAAAATCAGAGAAAAAGAAAAAGAAAAGGGCTTCGCAGACAACTTATTTAAAAATAATTTTTTAAAAACTAAACTTATTCATATAATATTTATTATACAATTTTATTTAGTTGTACTTTAAAATTAAGTTTTTGACTAAGTTTACATTTTAAGGAATCGTTTTAAAATAAAATGATTTAAAATGAAAAAAAAAACATATAAATGTAAAAAATTTCGTGAATATATTTTTTAATATCCAGCTATTAGTGAGACCAATTAAAAGTAAACAACACCTTATAGTCTACTAATTAATATTTTTGAAATTATTATAAGTATTAATATCATCAAACATACATTCTACTAATTGTTGTATTGACTTTCACTTTATTACGACTCAAATAAGTTTTTTTTTTCTTTTTGTGAATTATTTTTTTTCGTACGTAATGGATGACATTACTTATTTTGTCTAAGTAAAGTAATTTTCAACTTTATTTAATTAAATAATAATTAATAACTTTTTAAGTAGAAAAACTAATCACATGATTATAATTTTAATTACATATTCAACTATCTCTATATAACAAATTTTACCACAATTGTTTTATCAAAAATTTTAATTTTCGCACATTGTTTTAGTTTTATTAAATTTTAAAGGGCATGATAACATATATCAAGTTTATATTTTTTTATATAAAAATTACTATAACTTAAAGTAATTTATTTTTATAAAAATTACTATAACTTAAATAAATTATAATTTTATATGTTGAGTTGTTTAGAAAATATAAATTTGTAATAGTATTATAATTTAAATAATGAATACTTATAAATTAAATTATAATTAATTATAATAAAGTAATTTAACATATTAAAGTAATCATTGTCTCAATTTATCCAATTACATACATTAATTAATCATTGAAGAATTAAATATTAAATTCTTTTATAGTGAGTGATGCATTCAAGAGCCACTATTACTATCACACCAAACACCATCAAATTTGGTTGAACTACAAATTTCGTTATTAACCCCTTTTTCAACTTGATTTTCCTAAATTGTGTGATAGAGTTTATGTGTAATAGTACAATCTCAACTCTTCTACTTTCGCTATTGGAACATCATTATTGATGACAATTCTAACAACGATTTTTCTTTTTGTTGTTATCAATGTTGTCTTTCCTTGATTATTTTTTGTCTTTTTTTTTCGTTTACTCAAATTTTAAGTTTATGATGGTGATATTTCTTAAATTTTGTTTTAGGATTGCATGAGCAAAATTTGTTTTAGAAGATGATGTGTAGTGTTATCACCAATGATTTTTTCTAAAACAACATCTTACTATATTTTATCCATTAATGATGAAAAAATTTAACTCAAACTTCTAAATTGTGACATTGTTCTAGATGAAGGAGTTAAGTAACATTGGTAATGATATGGGTTAATTGAGAGAGAAGGTTCCAACTCTCAAATATTAGAGGCCAAAAGGTTTTGGGGAAAATGCATAAATGAGAAATAAATAAAAAAATTGTATTGGATTATGAAAGAGAAGAGAAGAGTGTGGTTAACCATTGTCATCTCTAAATAAATATGTTAGTTAAAAGTATTCATTTTCTTGTAATTAACATGTCATAAAAGAAAAAAAAAAATATATATATATATATATATATATATATATATATTAAATCATTCCGACAGATGAAAAAATTTATATGCAAATCTAACATGAAATCTTTAAAAACTTTTATTTATTGGATTTCGTGTTTTCTTAAGTCTATCTTCATAAGAGAATTTACTTTTCTTTTGTTAGTAACATATCCTTTGGAGTGGTCTTATTTATTCTTTTCTCATACCTTTAGTTTAGGCATATTATTTTCTTGTTATATTCAAACACACTTTGATTTTACTTATTAGATGTTTGATTCTTTTTATGTGCCTTTTTTTTGGTATAAAATAGTTTTCATAGTTAAACATTTTATCTAATCATATCATTTAATTTTAAATAATCTTTTACATATATTTTATCATCTTCATTTTAGTTTGTGCATTGCGATTTTACATCACATACAAGAGTTTCTTCAAAATATTTGTAGGCATGAAATCATTTTCTTCAACAAATTACATTTAACTCAATGATGTAACTTAATTTAAAATAATTACTTGTTGATTTGAGGCACACTTCATATTTCAAAACTTATATCTTTTCTAAATATTTTTCCTCATTTATTGTCCGTAGAATCCATGTTTGTTATTTTGGTCATATATTTCTAATTAAAACATTTTTTTGTAGTGTTAATCCAAATTTACTATAATGGGAAAAGCTTCCTTGTCTAATGAGGTGAAGACGCTAGTTTTAGTTGGACGTACCGGTAATGGAAAAAGTGCAACAGGAAATAATATTCTTGGAAGGAAAGCCTTCAAGTCAAGGATGAGCTCATCTGGTGTAACAAGTGTTTGTGAGTTGCAAACAACTGCTATAAAAGACGGACCAATTATTAATGTTATTGACACTCCAGGTGAACCATCTTAACTTTGTCGACATTTAGTTTGAATTAAATTCATGTCTTTGCTCCTTCAAATTATATCATATACAAATTTAATAATTAATATTCAAGTTTCTAAAAGTATATGGTTTACGTGTTTATCTCTCATAATTTTTCATCTTTACTCTCCTATTCTTTCAAAATTTATTATTACATGTTTTGGTCTTTGTCTCAATATTCCATTCACAAAATGTTTCAAAATGTTTCCTTTTCATCTTACTATTTCATGTCCTAATATCTGTGAATATAATTTGGTTTTTATTGCATGCAATTGTGTTTTTGCAAAAATATAACAATTTCTATTTGTATAATGAACATAAAACAAATTAAATAAAAACTAGTAGGATTAGAATAAAGAGCAATTATATTTGTAGGAAAAATATATTTATTTATGAATCTAAAACTTAACAAATTTTGTAGGCTTATTTGATGGAACTAATTCTGCTGGAGGAGAAATAGTCAAATGTATTGATTTGGCCAAAGATGGAATTCATGCAATTGTTTTGGTGTTTTCTATTAGAACTCGTTTTTCTGAAGAAGAACAAGCTACTTTTCTTACCTTACAAGCTTTATTTGGACACAAAATTGTTGATTACATGATTGTGGTATTCACGGGAGGAGATGAATTAGAAGAAACTGAGGAGACACTTGATGATTATTTAGGTAGTAACTGTCCACAATCTCTCCAGGTAACTTGTTATGATGAGTTTAATTAACAAATACAAATTATTATTATGGAGGGAAATAAAATCTATAAATATAAATAACTATGTATTTAAACTAAATAGTTATATATATATATATATATATATATATATATATATATATATATAATATATTATAAATAAATATATATATAATTATATTATATTATATATTTATTTCATATAAAATTTTTATTTTTTTTTTT
>Ga0099822_1009129_pt1 | contig 12557 bp, 9 predicted proteins | sample CowpeawhiteBW_FD_76839 | JGI IMG/M metagenome (GOLD analysis project Ga0099822, IMG submission 76839) | Root nodule microbial communities of legume samples collected from California USA - Cow pea white BW | ecosystem: Host-associated > Plants > Roots > Nodule | place: USA: California | collected... | reverse complement strand
TGTGTTAGGGCCATTATTTATAAAGCCAAATAATAAAGTGATCTGACTAATTTAAAGATTTGGCTAAAGGCATATGTCATGAAAATAAATATTGTGTAGAGACCAGTTAGTAATTTCTAATTTAATGAGGGGCCAAATTAGAAATACTAAAACTTAAGTAATTCAATTTATAAATGGTCGTGGTCCCCTCCTGAGAGCACAAAAAGAGTCATAATGTACTTTTCCTGTTCCTTTCTCTCTATCCTCATCATGAGAGAAAACCAAAGGGAAATAAATGTGTTCTACAGGAGGAAGATCATTGATCAGTAGTGCTCTAAAGGACATCGTTATGACTGATTCAAGTACGCTTCCGTTTACTATTTACAACATGATTATCAGTATGAGATATTACTTATGATTGATTGTTAGAATCAATATCAGGATCATATTCTTGTTTTGTGCTTACATATATACCCAATGGTCGAGGCAGTTTCACCAAAACACAAAACATAAATATATTTTTTATTTACTAATTTTATTAACTCATGCAATTAAAATGTAAATGTAATATTTTATATCTTTGTTGTAAGTGTAACATTATAGATTTGGTTTCATTATGCGTTAAAAATAAACATAACTTTCCTCAAACCTTAAACTTGGACTCTCATATATGTTTTTCTGTTGGAATGATAATGTTTCAAGTGTTTTAATTCTATTCATAATTAAATAAGATTATATACATTACTACCTTAATATATATTTTAATGTAAGAGTCATAAAACACTCATATATTGAGTTTATGTCCTTTTTTATGATCGTTACATTAGAGATGTTCTTAAGCCATATTCATTGTAAATGTCATTTTATGAGGTTTTTATTATACTCAATTATTTTAAAGATCTTTTCACAATTTTTACTTTGCTGCAAGATTTTTATAAGACAAATATTTTAAATCACAAGAAAATTCCTAACCACCCGTCTTAATGATAAAAAATGGTTAGACACTATAATGATCAATTTAGATACTAATTTAAAAATAAAAAATTATGAATTATTAAAATTATCACTATTTTGAATAAAATATTATAATTAGTCTCTAAATTGATTTATGTATATATTATGATTTGTTAGTTTTAGATTAACTATTTCGTATACTAGCTTACCCTTTTGTGTGTTGTGTGTTTTCTTGTATTTGTTCGTCTCTTTCTTTTGCGATGATCACCTATTTGGTGGGATCAGATGAAATTACAGGTTTATAGGCATATCTGGAGAATGAGGAGTCATCAGTTAGAGTAGTGGAAGGTCTCAGAGATATTTAGTTTGGGTTGGCTCAAAGATAAAGCGAGTAAAACACTCGCTTTAGGCCTCAAAGATAAGGTCTCAATTTTTTTTACTACTAATACTTTTTTTATTAAATTAATTATAAAATTATGTTTAAGAAAAAAAAGCCTCAAATTTTTTTAGTACTAATTAATATACCTCTATTAAACTAATTATAAAATTATGTTTAAGATAAAAAAGGCCTCACAAAAATATTTTATTACTAATATAGCTTTATTAAATTAATTATAAGTTTATGTTTGGAAATAAGATTTAATTAAATTATTATTAGTGTATGTTCATTTTTATTGGTAGTAAAAATGATAATTAATAAGTTAAAACATTTTTTTTAGTAAATTATAATTTTGTTTACAAGAAAGAGAATGATTAGCTATCTTTATTCTTTTAAAAGAGAATGACAAAGAGAATGATTAGTAAAATATAATCAATTTGGATTCTATTTTCTTTTTCTTTTTATCTCTCTATGACTTCTCTTACCTCTCCTTACTTTATTTTCTTCTAATAGTCTTTTTTCTAGGGTTTTGGCATATTATATCCCTTAAATCTCTTGTTGCACGTGTGTACCAATTTTTTCATCTTCATTTCTGGTTAATATGTTTTTTTTTTCTATTTGTGTTGTTGTTATTTTTATTGTTTTGGATTTGTATTAGAATTAGAAATGCGTTTCTTTTGCTTAGTTTTGTTTTTTGGTACTTCTAGATTTACGAGTTTCGAGAGTTTGTTTTTCATATATCTTGAAGAGAAATTGAATTTTTTTTCCAAAACTATTAATTAGATGATGGTTTCATCTGTTGGCGGATAATAGATTAATGAGGGCATAATTCAAAGTTGAGTTTTCCAGAAAAAGATAATTCAAGTTTAGAAAAAAAAAAGAGACTTACTATCAAGTGTATATCAATCTTTTTTTAATTATTTTATTAATGATTAATCTTAAAATTCAACTTTGCAAGTTTGTGAAAAAGTTGAGACTTGAGACTTCAAGATATTGTAAGTTTACCATCGAATTTATTTTCTTGACAACGAGAACCATGTTTTATTGTTTTAATTCATTCGTTTTATATATTTATATTTAGTAGTGTTTTATATATTATCATTTTTTATTTCATATAAAAATATATAGATATGTCAACTATAAAATTTGAATTAGGCTATTCAAAAATTCAAAAGAAAAAGAAGAATTGATACTATAATTGCATAAAAAAAGAGCTATGAACAAAAAAAGAACAAATGTCTTTTGTATTACGGTGTGTAGATATTTCATTTTTGAAAGAAAAATGCTTAAACATTAAAAATCTGTAAAACAAGACAATTCTTTGGATATTGATGGATTTGATTTAATTTCAAAATTAAATATCTTAAGGCAAATTATAGGTTTGGAAAATGATAAACCAATTGACATTTTTAATTATATAAAAGGAAAAAATTCATTTCCAAATGTATATAGAACTTATAGAATAATGTTAACAATTTTAGTGTCAATTGTTTCCGCCAAAAGGAACTTCTCAAAGCTAAATACAATAAAAACTTATTTAAGATCAACAATGTTTCAAGAAAGATTAAACGGATTAGTTCTATTATTTATTGAGAAAGAAATATTAAATGAAATTAATTATAACAATTTAATAAATAATTTTGCATAAAAAAAGTTCTAAAAATAACTTTTAAATAAAATGTCTCATTTTTTTAAGTTTTTTTTAGGCCTCCAACCATTGAGTTGCCCCTATATTTAGTAGTGATTAATTTCTGTATAAAGGTTGTTGGTTTAGTTCAAATGTATACATGTTATATTTTTACAGTCATATCTTTTGTAAGTCTATATTATAATATACTTTATACACTGAATTACCTGTTTTGAATACTATGATGAAGTGTTTATTTTATTAGTTTTAAACTACTAAAATGAGAAGTTATAATAATTTGCATGTTAATTTAATTAAAGTGGTCAAATTTGTTCTATTTAACAATATCAAGACTCAATTAAGTAAAGAAAGATATAAAAACCAAATTGAATCATACAATAAGCATAAATATCAAATTACTAGTTAAGCTTAGGAAAAGCATAATAAAATTAAGAATAAGTGCGAGTTTACTAAGAATAAAATAGGAAAAATAGAAGGAGAGTGAGTGGGTGAGATAGAAAATAAGGAGTAACATAAAGTAGTTTATTTTGTTATCGTGTTTTTGTTTTATTTTATCAATAAATCAGAATAAAAAATATCATTTTAAAGCTATTATATATTTTTATTTTTACATATTTTTAGAATGAAAAAAATTTCAAAATTTAATTTAGTTATTTTATAGTTTTAGGGATTTTTTTTTTTAAAATTAAACTAAAAATAATTTAAATTTTTAGAGTTTACCTCTCTTTAATATATGTATTTAAAAAAAATATATATATGAAATGTAAAAAAAATTAAATTTGATAATTTTTCAAAGATTTGATCAACAGATATTTTATTATCTATTTTTTTAATAAATAAAATTATAATATTTTAATTTTTATCAACTTTTATTGTTTTTAAACATATTTATTTTATTTATTATAATTATTCGAACGAAATTGGATATTAATTTCAACCTTAATTGTTTTATGATTATATATTAAGTGACAATTAAAGGGTATTTAATATAACGACTTTCATTGATTATGATTACACCTAGCTTGTCCTTTTAGAGTCTTGTCTTTTTGTTAATTTTCTATCATAATTTTTTATTACTTGAACATATGTTTCAAAGGAAAAGAGTAGTTTTAATTTCACTTTTAAGGGACCAAAATGCATAACTGACAGAAATTAAATAACATAAATTGTTGGAATATTAAGTAGTGACGAATCTTTAGAAAACATTTTAAAAATATTAAATTGACGTGTAAATTTTTTTCAAATGTTAAATATGTAAAATGCATAATATAATTTTCTTTCGCTTTAATATATATATTTTTTTATTTAAAACTAAAAAAGTTGAGAGAAACTACACACTTTGAGTGAGTATTCTTTTTAAAAACTAACTAGTTTTTTTTCTTCTTTATTTTAGTTTTGTGACCAATTTGTCTCGGAAAATGGTAAGAAAAGATACATCAAATATTTATGAGATATATGCTAAAGTGGAGTAACTTAATTAATAAACAACTTGTAGAGGTTGAAAAAGCTTAGAGGAAGAACAACTTAACATGAAAAAAATTACCAAATTCAATCTGAAAGTTCCTAAGTTTTTTTTTTCATATTAATCCTATTTGTATTTCAATTAGAAATCCAAAGCAAACTAAGTTTTTAATGTGTATAATTGAGTATTTTAAAATGAAAGTTTATTTTAAATTTGAACAATATGCTTTACTGTTATGGAATCAAATAAGAAAAAAAAAATGTAATGAACGATAAAGAATTAACCATTACTACAAGTAAATTTGGGCAAGAAGAATCATGCCATTTAATTATCTGTTTAGTTTTTCTATTTTTATTTACTTTTTAATAATTATCGCAACATTCAACTCCTTTTTATTTTAAAATTAATGAAATTATTTATGCCAGCACGTGTTTTATTTATAAATAATTAAGAAAATTAAACGTAAATTTAAATTAATTTATAACTAAGTTGGAAGTAAAATTTGAAAATGTTATGTTATTCTTTTTACAAATTAACTCTGCTTAAATTAATTTTAATTTATATAAATCTGATTTCATTATTTCCCCCCTTTTTTTTTTCAAAAGTTCTTAATTGAAACATATATTTATCGATCAATCTAATATATAAGAAAAAAAAAGAGTTCTGATATAATATATGAATAGTGAGACATGAAACAAAATAACCATTCTTTATTAAGAACTAATAATACATGATTAAGAAGTTGATAAAGATGGTGGTGGTTGGTGTGAATGGCGTGAATGGTGACGTGAGTGGGTGTGTGGTGTTTGGTGCGGTGGTGGGGGTGGTGCTCGGCGTATTGGTCGGTGTGGTGGTTGTGGTGATGGTGCTCGGGGTGGTAATGGATCAATGGGTTCTTGCGCTTCTGCGTTCTTGAAACACAAATCTACATCACAAAAATCTTAAGAATAATGCCAACTCAAATTTTCAAATAAAACAATAACTCTAATTCTCCACAAAAGGTTATGTAAAAGATTTAGTTTCATACTAAGAACTCAAGACGTGTCATGAAAAAAAAAAAATGAATCATTTGAATTGAGAAACTAAAGAGTGAGTGAATAGAACATCGTTATTAATAACCTGCAGTCATGATGAGGAGGACTAACAGTGTCACACTGACAATGAAACATCTTGAAGATCCCATGTTGTTCAGTGAATATGTTATTCAACCACAATTATTTATCTATATATACTCAAATGACGGACAGAGTTTCACACAAAAGACAAAAGTTATTTATATTCTTTAATTGTGTTAACTCATGCATAGATGTAAATTTAATTCTATAGATTCAAGGGTTAAATATGTTTCTGGTCCTTAACTTTCAGTGAATTTTTTGGAATCAGTCAATTTCAAAACTTTGAACCAATTTAGTCCTTCATCTTTCGAAATACGTGTATTTAGTTCTTTTAATCAAATTTTTGTTAGGTTTATTTGATGTTGCATACCCATTTCAGAAATGTGACACGTGGCAGTCACTATTCATAACCGTCAATGATTTAAACGATGTTAGCAAAAAAAGACCCAATTGAACAAAATTGACGAAAATTAGGACCTATTTGAACACAAAACCAAAATTATGACTTATTTGAGAAAACTTGAAGAAAATTGGTACCAAAAAGATATTTTAACCATTAATGAATGTTAGAGCTGTCAAAACGGATAACCCGGTCCGACCTGACTCGACCTACCACGGGTTAATGATTTAGTGAGCCAACCCAATCTGGCTCACTTTTTAGCAAGCCAAAAAAATTCGAACCCGGCCTGGCCCACCACGGGTTGGCAGGTTAAACGGGTTGGCTCACGGGTTCACTTAATTAAAAAAATATTTTTTTTATTATTTTTTTAATCAAAACTAAATTGTAATTCTAATTAAAATCTAAATAAAATTTAATACAATCAAAATACAAACCAAAATAAAAAGAATACAAATTATTTATGTGTTGGATAAAAAAAAAACCTAACATGACTCAAATGAAAGCCCAACTTCTGTGACCCTTTTATTTGCGGGTTGGTGAGTCAACCCGACTCACCACGGGTTCAACCCGGATGAGCCGGGTTTTAAATGAGTCGGGTCAAAATCAACCTGTATTGAAATTTATAAAAAAATTTCAACCCAATCCGGCCCGAACCTGTGATGAGCCGAATTGGCTCGCAAATTTCAACCCATTTTGACAACTTTAAAGAATGTTATTATTTGAGTATATACCAGGTGACACCTAAAGGTGTTTAATATAACGACTTTCATTAATTTTGATTTTATCTAATTTGTCTTTAGTGTTATGTTTTTTTTATGTTAGTTTTGTGAGTTTTCTATTATAATTCTTTACAATTGCACATATGTTTTAAAGTAATAGTAATTTTTCTTTCACTTTTAAAGAAGTTAAAGTTGCTTTCCCCACAACAATATTGATTTGTTTGATTCCATTTAGAGATTACGATTTAGTTTGAATTGATGGTTTAACTTAAAAAACATGGATAAAATATTTATTATATGTCTTGAATTATCTTTTAATTTTGGATTAAAGTCTTAACCAAAATGCACAATAGTAAGAAATCAAATAACATTTGACTAAGACAAAGGCTATACAGGTGTAAATGGTTAAAGAAAGTTGGAAAAGATAAAGCTGTTAAATTTTTTAAGATTCTAAGGTTTAGACACAAAATTTATTTTATTCTATTTGTTTGACAAGGTCATCCCATGCTTTTTTTTTTATATATATTAATTGTGATGGTTAGTTTAATATTACTCTTTTGAATAACTTTTTTAATTATTCTAAATATATTATTTAAATTACTTTTCTAAGTTTTCTTATGTAATTTTCTCTATCTTTCTTTTTCTATTTTTATTTCTTCATTACAAAAAGTTACGTAAATTGTGATAATTATTTTCGTATATTACGATAATTTACACAAGTAGAGTTTGGTCATAAATATTGATAAGTGACACTCAAAAAAGCAAGAAAGACTATATATCCCTGTAGATAAACCTCTCTTTGCTATTGCATCCCATTCAGAAACTTTATACTTCAAACATTCTTCTAGTTCTACATTCTTCTAGTACTACAGTAATATGATTTAGTAGGAATAACAAAAATCTCCATAATCTAAATAACTTCCTCTAAAAATCCTCTCATAACTCATTTTAAACAATGGGAACTTGGAAATAATATCAATTAGAAAAATAACTATAAAGTTGACTTAATAGTAAAAGGTGGAAGAGAAGGTGAGAGAGCTGAACGTTGCAGTTTCATCTCTGTGTCTTCTTTGTTGTAAGAAAGCCCTCAAGATTAGTTTTCTATTTTAATTTTTATTTAATTTGGTTACTATTTTTATTTAAAATTTATAGTATATACGAAGTTAGAGGTTGTTTAATTTTATTGATTGGTTATAATTTTTTTTTTAAGTTAGATATATAAAATTTATAATTTGTTTCATTTATTTGAAATGTTTTACTTTGTAATTTCAAATATACGAATGATTAGAAATATTTTGTTCTGTTATATGTGTTGAGACCGAGTCTAAAGGTGTCTGACCTTCAGCAAAAATTGAGCGATCCTTAATTTTTTGTTTGAGATTTAATACGATTTGTCGAGTTCTCCTCCAATTTTAAACAACCTAAACTTAACTTTATTTAGATTTACTAGAGGTTGTACCGAAAGTAATTTCATTGAATCTTTATTTGTATGGTTGAATAATTTGGGAAGATTAATCCTTTTTTATTAGTTGATTACTATATAACTTATAATCTACATCTTATATATTTCCCTTCATTTTGGGTTATTGCATTTGTGCTTAACTTTGGTGCATATTTGATTATGGAGATCTCATGTCACCACTTTCAATTCGATGCACTTGAAGACCATTGCGAAATGCTGCCAAAATTTTGTAAAATAAAAAAGATGCTTATTAGAGTTTATGCACTAATAACTATAATACAAGTGGATCTTCTTGAATGGGATAGGGTTATACCTTTTATGAGAAAAAAATAAGATTTGCATGCATTGATAGAAAACTAATTTCGATCACTATCTACATAACATAGATGGATCAGAGTTGGATTAATTTATCACGTATAAATGATGATATCGAGAGAGGGGTTGAAGAGTTTTTACAATTCGCTCAACGCAATGCTGACAATGTAGAAAACAGAGTAAGGATGAAGTGTCCTTGTGTAAATTGTTTGAATGGGAGAAGATTTCATGTTGCCAAAATTAGATAACATCTTTTATGCGATGGATTTCTAAAAACTTATACAACGTGGATGTGGCATGGTGAATTGGTAAACAGTTCAAGTGTGATTGAAAGATACATTGTAAAGGAAGCTATTGAGTTTTGTTCGGAGTACATATCAAAAGCAAATTTTGTAGGAGTGCTTGTAAATTGTTGGCACTCACGTAGAACAATGCAAAAGTCTTCAAGAGGTGTACACATGGAAAACAAATATAGAAAAGAGGTTATGCAAGCACATTTCTATATATTAAATAACATAGAGGAAGCCATACCATATTTAACTAGACATAAGGACACTGTCAAAGTAAAAACCCAAGATAATGAGAAACATGGGTGTTGATGGAGCATAACAAAACTTTCATGACTTGGTTTAAAGAACAAATCATTAAGGATCCGTTTGCATCTAAAACATTAGCGTGGCTTGGAAATGGATTGAATTTTGATGTATTATGTTGTTCTGGCTATGAAATCAATGGAACTTTGTTTTATACAAAGTCTCAAGATGATAAAAGCATTATGCAAAATAATGGAGTTACTTTGGAGGTAGAGTCATTGCGATTCGTAACTTCAAAATATCAAAATCTTGTTGCGGGATCCATGCCATATTACGGTATCATACAAGACATTTTGGAAGTTAGTTGTACCAAGTTTTTTGTACATGTTTTCAAATGCAATTGGGTTCAACAAAACTAGTGTGAAAGATGATGATCGAGAATGACATTGGTTGACTTTTGAAAGGTAGCATATCAAGATGAACCATTTATTATAGCATATCAAGCTTCACAGGTGTTCTATGTAGCCGATCATACATCTGAAAATTGGCACGTTGTGTTACACGGTAAAAAGGAGGCCAACAATGAACATGAGCAAGCCAATGAAATTTGCGAGATTGAATCATTTACATCAACAATAATTAACAAAGATTTTGATGATATCATAGATGATGTACATGCAACTCGAAAAGATCATTACGAAGGAGTATATCTATGTACGATTTATTGTAAATTTTTATTGTTATTAATTATAGTTATCACCTTTATTTATAAGTAATGTTATTAATGTTTGTATTTTCATTTTAAAATAGGAAGATGTTTGATGATTAAGGTCCTCCCAAGAGATCTGGCAGAGGAGCTACTAGATTAAAGGCCCTCACTGAGAGGTTAGCTAGTAGTGAGAGGACACTAGTGAATATCGATGTCCACACTGGTAAGGCAACTAGGCCTAATACAAAAATTTGAGCACCTATCTTGGTTTAGTGGCTCGTAAGAAGATATCTATTTTGATTGCATCTTGTGATCACGTTACCAAGCAGGAGAGAAACATCATTTGGGAAGATATTTTGGTAAGAAACTGTGTAAATTTTTCAAACTTACTTTGAAATATAAGGATATGTACTAATATATATTGTTGTCCTTATATATGTAGATGGTTTTTGATATCCTTAAGGTAAAGACGCTGAAGTCAAAGCTTTTGTCTTCGGTTGCCACCAAATGGCCTCAATTTAAATCAAAATTGACAATAGTTTATGTATATGGTGCTAGAATAGAAAAAAGTCCTGGCACCGAGTATAGTTGCATTGATGAAAAAACTTGGCAATTTTTTATACAAACTTGAGAAAGTGAAAAATGGGAGATTAGTATTATCACTTATATTTATTTTATTACTATTTTATTATATATAATGTTAAATACTAAGTAAATTTCTTTTAAATTTTTATAAGGTATTCAAAAAAAGCATAAGACATCCAAGCACCTAATGAGATTCTGTACTTACTTTCTCGTGGTGGTTATCAAAAGCTAGAATAGAAAATGATTAGAGAAAAGATTAAAGCACCTTTTGCTTCCGATAATGACGGTGGTAGTGCAGAAAACAAAAAGGAATCTCAAATTCCAGTCAGAAAACAAAAATAATTAAAAAAAAATACCTTACATAACTTCATATTTCTTCCCTTGTTAACATGTAAGTAGAAGAAATTTTCAAAATTTATGACAAAAATGTAAGTGGGCAGTTGAAGAGTTATAACTTACCCTTGTAAAGGAGTTGAACGTTTGTACTTGGTAGTGTAAAACTCTATCTTGTATGTATATAAAATATTCGACTTTATTTTGTTAGTTTTTATACCATACACTTTTAGTTTTTTTTTTCCTTTTCTCTATCTTTCTTTTACTACTTTAATGTACTTTATTATTTTGATTAGTCTTTACAGTTTTACTTTCTTTTTATAGTTTGTGTGTTTTTCATTATCTTAGATTTCTCCAAATATTTGAAAATTACTTTTCTTTCCCTTAAAATATAATTTGTTTTATTTAGGCTTAGTTGCCATGTGACGATACCTTGCCACGTGTTACTGACAATGTCACGTGTCACATCAAGAATTTGACATGTAAATTTTTTTTTAAATTAAAAATTAAAAAGAAAATAAAAAACTTAGAGGCTGACACGTGACAAGGTACTTAACGGCGTTTGCGAAAACTTAACGGAGGTACTACATTGATGCACATTATGAATTTGGGTACTAAATTGAGACAAACTTAAAATTGAGTACCATTTTGAAATTTTGGAACCAAACTAGATATGTTTCGAGTAATTAAACCTTTTATTTAAAATAAAACGCTGAGAGCAATAATTCTTTTTAAAAACTAACCAAATTCTTTCATTATTTTAGTTTCATGAACAATTTGTCTCGGAAAATGGCAAGCCAAATCACAAAACATTTATGAGATATATACCAAAGTAGTAAACAACCTGTATAAACTCCTTTTCATTTCAAATTAAAATAAAAAGAAATAAATAATGCCTGAATGAGTTTTTTTTTTTCAAATAATTAAGAAAATTCATCATAAATTAAAATTATTTTTTTAAAAATAAGTTGGAAGTAAAAACATGAAATTTATGTTACTTTTTTTACAAATTAAGTTTCCTTAAATTAATTTTAATTTATATAAATCCAATTTCATTATTTCTTTTCAAATGTTATTATTTGAAACTTCTGTTTATCCAGGAATCTATTATAAGAAAGCTTATGAGTTGCGATATAATATAGGAACACAGTAAGACATAAAACAAAATACTTATATTTTATTAAGAACTAAGAATACATATAAGTAAGAAGATGATGAAGTGCATCCGAAAAAAAAGATGACTCAGTAAGGTGGTGGTGGAGGTGGGACTTTGTGTGGTGGTGGAGGTGGTGCTTGATGGGTTGGGGGTGGTGGTGGAACTTGTGTTTGGTATGGTGGTGGTGGTGGTGCCTTATATGGTGGTGCTTCATGTGGTGGCGGAGGCGGTCCTTGGTATGGTGGTGGAACTGGTGTGTGGCATGGAGGTGGTGCTTGGTGTGGTGGTGGAGATGGTGTTTGGTGTGGTTGGTAGTCTTGTGGTGGGTAGTGGTACGGTGGTGGAGGTGGTGCTTGGTGTGGGGGTGGAACTGGTGTGTGGTATGGTGGTGGTGATGGTGGTGCCTGCTGTGGTGGTGGACGTGGTGCTTGGTGTGGTGTGTGGTATGGTGTTGGTGGTAGTGGTGCCTGGTGTGGTGGAGGTGGTGGTGCTTGGTGTGGTTGGTAGTCTTGTGGTGGGTAGTGGTATGGTGGTGGAGGTGGTGCTTGGTGTGGTGTATGGTGTGGTGGTGGTGGTGGTGCCTGGTGTGGTGGTGGAGGTGGTGTTTGGTGTGGTTGGTAGTCTTGTGGTGGGTAGTGGTACGGTGGTGGAGGTGGTGCTTGGTGTGGTGTGTGGTGTGGTGGTAGAGGAGGTGCTTGGTGTGGTAGTGAAAGTGGTGTTTGTTGTGGTTGGTAGTCTTGTGGTGGGTAATGGTATGGTGGTGGAGGTGGTGCTTGGTGTGGTGTGTGGTGTGGTGGTAGAGGAGGTG